>Ga0209188_1000964_pt1 | contig 24923 bp, 24 predicted proteins | sample C_130625_EF_Meta_FD_187307 | JGI IMG/M metagenome (GOLD analysis project Ga0209188, IMG submission 187307) | Freshwater microbial communities from Lake Croche, Canada to study carbon cycling - C_130625_EF_MetaG (SPAdes) (version 2) | ecosystem: Environmental > Aquatic > Freshwater > Lake... | reverse complement strand
GCATGAGTGGTTTGTGATTGACGCCACCGATAAGGTGCTCGGACGGATTGCCAGCGAAGCAGCCCTCCGTTTACGCGGCAAGCACAAAGCCATTTATACGCCCCACGTCGATACCGGCGACTACATAGTCGTCATCAATGCATCGAAAATCCGTGTCACAGGCAACAAGTCCTTAGACAAGATTTACCACCGCCACTCTGGCTACCCTGGTGGCATTTCCAGCATGAACTTTCGCGATATGCAAGCCAAGCACCCAGGCCGTGCCTTGGAAAAAGCTGTCAAAGGCATGTTGCCCAAAGGACCTTTGGGATTTGCCATGATCAAAAAGCTCAAGGTGTACGGCGGAGCCGAGCATCCCCATACCGCCCAACAGCCTAAAGTGCTGGATATCTTAGGAGCTGCGAAATGATTGGTGAATGGAACAATGGCACTGGCCGTCGTAAATCCAGCGTCGCCCGCGTGTTTTTGAAAAAAGGCACGGGTCAAATCAAGGTCAATGGCAAAGACATCGCCGAATATTTCGGCCGTCAAACCTCCATCATGATCACCAAACAACCACTTTTGCTGACCCAGCATGGTGAGTCGTTTGATATCCAAATCAATGTGCAAGGTGGCGGTGAGTCCGGTCAAGCGGGTGCAGCCCGTCACGGTATCACCCGCGCCCTGATCGATTACGACGCAACGCTCAAGCCCGTGCTGTCCGCCGCTGGCTTTGTTACCCGCGATGCGCGTGAAGTCGAACGTAAAAAAGTGGGTTTGCACGGTGCTCGTCGCCGCAAGCAGTTCAGCAAACGTTAATCTTCTATTCCCACGCCTTGCGTGTGGGACAAAAGCCGCTGGCGCTCATATGTGCTGGTGGCTTTTTTATTTTCAGAGCGCAATAACCTTGTCTGGGGTATTGTTGAGTAAACTAGGTTACTATTAAAAAGTCTAATTATTGGAGTGCGCCATGAGTGCCTTAGCTGAAACAGTTTCCCCCACCATGCCCGAACCCATTGTGTTCACAGACAGCGCTGCAGCCAAAGTGGCTGATTTGATCGCAGAAGAAGGCAACCCCAAATTGAAATTGCGGGTGTTTGTGCAAGGGGGCGGCTGCTCTGGTTTTCAGTATGGTTTCACATTCGATGAAATCACCAATGAAGACGACACCACCATGACCAAGCATGGCGTCTCGCTGCTCATCGATGCCATGAGCTACCAATATTTGCTTGGCGCTGAAATCGATTACAAAGAAGATTTACAAGGCGCACAGTTCGTTATTAAAAACCCTAATGCCACTTCCACTTGCGGATGTGGTTCTTCATTCTCAGCCTAAGTTTTAAGCGGGGTAGATGCCCCCCAGCACCCGCGAACCTTTAGCCCCCGTGACATGGGGCAGGTTACCGGCAATCCCCTCAATGGTTTGTTTAGCTAACCAAGCAAAAGCGGCCGCCTCCACCTGCAGGGGTGGCAAGCCATGCGCCTGCGTAGAACTGACAGTGGCGTTGGGGAGATAACTTTCCAGCAAAGACATGAGGTGTTGGTTGTAGGCGCCACCACCACAGACAAACAGTCGAGTGGCCTGCGGTGCAAAGCGATGTACAGCTTGCGCAGCACTTCGTGCACTTAAATGCGCCAAGCTGGCTTGCACGTCTTCAGGTGCAAGCAAACCAAATTTCGCAAGATGCATATTTAGCCATTCACGATGGAACAAATCGCGGCCTGTGCTTTTGGGTGGCGCAAGTGCAAAAAAGGGTTCGGTCAACAAAGATTCAACCAAGGCTTCTGAAGGTTGACCACTTGCCCCCCAAGCGCCATGTGCATCAAAAGCCGTGCCCCTATGTTGCTGGCACCACATATCAAGCAAAACATTGCCAGGCCCACAATCAAAACCCATCACACTGTTTTCACCTCCCAATACCGTGAGATTGGCCATGCCACCCAAGTTCAAAACCACGGTGGTATTGGCTTGAATCCCGCCCCACAAAAATTGGTGGAATGCCGGCACCAGTGGCGCGCCCTGACCACCTGCGGCCACATCTCGGCTGCGAAAGTCTGCAACCACAGTGATGCCACAAAGCTCTGCAAGCAATGAGGGGTTGTTGAGTTGAAGGGTATAGCCCACCCCGTCGTACAAGCCTGGTTGATGTCTGACAGTTTGTCCATGTGAGCCAATAGCTCGAACCAATGAAGCACTCAGTCCTTGGTTTTCCATCAGCATATGTATGGCTTGGGCATAAATCTTGACCAAGGCATTGGCAGCTAAGGCAGATTGGTGGAGTTCGTTGAAACCAGCTTTGTTGAGGTCTAGGAGTATTTGTTTTAAAGGCGCGGGCAAAGATACTGCTTGGTGTGCAAGGACGCGACAACCTGATGAAAGGTCAGCCAAAACCGCATCAACACCATCGAGCGAGGTGCCAGACATCACGCCTATGTAGAGCGTGGACATGTTGTTTCAGGGGGAAGAGGGTGAAAGGGCTGCCGAGGCTAATTGACGACTTACTTGCTGCGCCAATTGATCAAAAGCTGGCCTGGCTTGCACAGAAACAGGAACGCTTTCGCTGTGACGCGCCATCAGCAGCGGATCTTGATGCCGACCATTCACACGAAACTCAAAATGCAAATGGGGCCCCGTGGCCCAGCCAGTTGCGCCCACTTTGCCTATGCTTTGGCCTTGTGCAACCGACTGACCCCGCTTGACAAGCATTTGGCTTAAGTGTGCGTAAACCGTGGATTGGCCGTTGTTGTGTTTGACGACAACCGCGTTGCCATAACCTCCCATGGCGCCCGCGCTTTCTACTACCCCTAAACCAATGGCCCGCACCGGTGTACCCGTAGGGGCGGCGTAATCGACGCCCAGGTGGGCTCGCCATGTTTGCAAGATGGGGTGAAAACGCATTTTGAAACCACTGCTGATGCGTGAAAAAGCAAGTGGCGAGGCAAGGAAAGATCGACGCAAGCTTTGTCCTTCCAAGTTGAAATAGCCGCCTGACTGGGCCTTGTTTTCTTGGAACCAAAGGGCTTGAAACGATTTGCCGCGATTGACAAATTCTGCGCTTAAAACCTTGCCAGGTTTGAGCGTTTCACCATCGGCGTCAAGCGTTTCATAAGAAACACTGAACCGGTCGCCCACACGCAAGGCACGATGAAAATCGATTTCGCCTGAAAAAATTTCTGCCAGTTGAACAGCAACGCTGTCAGGTATGCGGGCATCATCTGTCGCAGCAAACAAAGAGGTTTGTATCAAGGCGCTGGACAAGCGCACGGAATGGCTCAGTTCGCCGTCTTCAAGGCGGGCACCAAACACTTCGCCTTGTCGTTCGATGACCAAGCGTTTGAAACTCACATTGCTGTCGGTGGCCCAACGGGCTGTAAGACGCCACAAACGGTTATCGCTGTCCATTTCAACTCGAACCAAGCGGCCGGCGCGACCCAGCAAACTGCTTCTTACCAAGGGGTTGGTGCGCATGAAATCAGAGGCTTGCGCATCTGCCACATTCAAACGTGCCAACAAACTGTCAGCGTTGTCACTTGAGCGTGAAGTGTCCGAGCGGTAAAGCCGAACATCACCTTTAACCAAACTATGAAGTTGACTGTCAAGTGACAGAGTGCTGACTGACTCGACAAGCTGCTTGACGGGCAAGGAAGCAGAAAGCGGCGACAATCCAGCAACAGCCAATGCGCCCCCAGCACCTGCAACCAACAGCAAGCTCATCAACCAAAGCCAAGACTTAGCCAAGGGCTTGAAAGATTGCGAAGCGGATGAATCAGTGGGTTGCAAACGTCAATGTCCAGTGGGTAGGGCGCTAGGCCAAGAAATTCGTAAGCGTTAAAAATAACACCAGAGTATACAAGCACTTTCACAGTAAAAACCGCAATTAATTATATGAATCAAGGATCTACATCGCAAATCTCAATCTCAGAAGAGGTTGCGCATGCCATGCAAGTCAGTCAGCGCGGTTGCGAAGAATTGCTGCCGGAGCAGGAGTGGTTGAAAAAACTCCAGCGCTCCCACACAACAGGCACGCCTTTGCGCATCAAACTGGGATTGGACCCCACTGCGCCTGACATCCACATAGGTCACACGGTGGTGCTCAACAAAATGCGCCAATTGCAAGATTTGGGGCATCAAGTCATTTTTTTGATTGGCGACTTTACCTCGCTCATCGGTGACCCATCGGGGCGTAACAGCACCCGGCCGCCTTTAACGCCCGAGCAAATCAAGCTCAATGCCGACACCTATTACAAGCAGGCCAGCATGGTGCTGGACCCCGCCAAAACCGAGATCCGCTACAACAGCGAATGGAGCGAGCCCTTGGGGGCCAGCGGCATGATCCAACTCGCATCACGCTACACCGTGGCACGCATGATGGAGCGCGACGATTTTCACAAGCGTTTTCATGGCGGTCAATCCATCAGCGTGCATGAGTTTTTATACCCACTGATGCAAGGTTATGACAGTGTGGCCTTGAAGAGCGATCTTGAGTTGGGTGGAACAGACCAAAAATTCAACCTGCTCATGGGGCGTCATTTGCAACAAGAGTATGGCCAAGAGCCGCAATGCATCTTGACCATGCCTTTGCTGGAAGGCTTGGACGGTGTGGACAAAATGTCCAAAAGCAAAAACAACTACATCGGCATCGCCGAAGATGCCAACACCATGTTTGCCAAGGTTTTGTCCATCAGCGACACCCTGATGTGGCGTTGGTTCACTTTGCTGAGCTTTCAAAGCATGGATGCCATTGCTGCCTTGAAGGCCGAGGTCGAGGGCGGGCGCAACCCACGTGACGCCAAGGTGATGTTGGCCAAAGAAATCACCACCCGTTTCCATAATGCTGCTTTGGCCGACGCGGCCGAGCAAGATTTTGTCAATCGCAGCAAGGGCGGCATACCTGATGTGATCCCCGAAGTGAATCTATCAGGGGCGCCTTTGGGTGTGGCCGCGCTTCTCAAAAGTGCAGGCTTGGCACCTTCAAGCAGCGAGGCCAGTCGATTGATTGAAGGCGGCGGTGTGCGCATTGATGGCAGCGTGGTCAGTGACAAAGGCTTGAAACTTGTTGCTGGAACTTATGTGGTGCAGGTTGGTAAGCGCAAGTTTGCACGCGTACATTTGACATGACCTTATTTCACCGTCTTAGCCCCAAAACCTTGCTATGGGCATCCGTGGTGGTGGCCATCATCACCATTGTGATGAAAACCTTGGCCTGGTACATCACCGATTCGGTGGGTTTGCTCTCAGACGCTATGGAGTCTTTTGTCAATTTAGCCAGCGCCATTTTTGCTTTGCTGATGGTGACCGTGGCCGAGCTTCCCGCCGATGAAGAACACCCATATGGTCACCACAAGGCCGAGTATTTTTCTTCTGGCTTTGAAGGCATTCTCATCATGGGCGCAGCAGCGGCCATTATTTGGGCATCTGCTCATCGAATCTTTGATCCGCAGCCCGTGGAAGATTTGGGCTGGGGCTTGGCGCTGTCAGTGGCCAGCTCCGCCTTGAATGCTTTTCTGGCTTGGGTGATGTTTGGCGCGGCCAAAGTGCATCGCTCGATTGCCTTGGAAGCCGATGCCAAGCATTTGGTTACCGATGTATGGACCTCGGCAGGCGTGGTGATCGGTCTGAGCATGGTCTATTTCACCGGTTGGCTGTGGCTGGATGCGGTGGTTGCCATGGGCGTGGCGTTGAATATTTTGAAAGAAGGCTTTGAGTTGATTTGGCGTTCATCCCAAGGCTTGATGGATGAAGCGGTGGAGCCCGAAGTGTTGGCGCAAATCAAGGAAGTGTTGCAGGGGTTTGAGCATCAACGCGGTGAAGTGCAGATTATTCGCTTTGACCATGTCACCACGCGCCGTGCAGGACAACGCCGCTTTGTGGATATGCATATGCACATGCCCGCGAGTTGGTCTTTGGGAAGGGCTGCAGCGTTGCGCACCAGTGTCGAGCAAGCCTTGATGAGCGCCGTGCCAGGTTTGCGTGCCAGCATTCAACTTTTGCCCAATGATGTGGAAGCGCATTTCGATGATGTGCGGGATTTGAAATAACAGGTCTTGCTTGCGGGTTGATAATCCCAGCATGACCCAAGCTTTCAGCGCACTCCCGCTCTCACCCGAAACCCTCGCCAACCTCGACCAACTCGGCTACACCGAGATGACCGCCATCCAAGCGGCGAGTTTGCCGCTGGCGCTGGAGGGTAAAGACCTGATCGCCCAAGCCAGTACTGGCAGCGGCAAAACGGCTGCATTTGGTTTGCCACTGGTGGAGAAACTCACCGCCAATTTTCACGCGGTGCAAGCGCTGGTGATGTGCCCCACACGCGAATTGGCTGACCAAGTCACCACCGAAATTCGTCGCTTGGCCCGCGCCACGGCCAACATCAAAGTGGTGACGCTGTGTGGCGGTGTGGCCTTGCGCGGCCAAGAACAAAGCTTGCAACACGGTGCGCATGTGGTGGTGGGCACACCTGGGCGCATCTTGGACCACCTCACGCGTGGGAATTTGCGTTTGGACTCAGTCAAAACCTTGGTGCTCGATGAAGCAGACCGCATGCTGGACATGGGGTTTTACGACGATATGAAGCAGCTGATTGCCCAAATCCCAGCGCAGCGACAAACCTTGCTCTTTTCTGCCACCTACCCCGAGGGCATTGCCAAGCTGTCGGCGCAATTCATGCGCGCACCGCAAACCGTGAAGGTGCAAACCGTACACGCCGCCGACAAAATCCGCCAAGTGTTTTACGAGGTGCGCGAGGACGAGCGCTTGCATGCGGTGTCTTTGCTGCTCAACCACTTCCGGCCCGAATCGACACTGGCGTTTTGCAATACAAAGCAGCAATGCCGTGAGTTGTTGGCGGTGCTGCAAGCGCAAGGATTTGACGCGCTGGCGCTGTATGGTGAGCTGGAGCAGCGTGAGCGCGATCAGGTGTTGGTGCAGTTTGCCAACCGCAGTTGTTCGGTGTTGGTGGCAACAGACGTGGCAGCACGTGGCTTGGACATCAGCCAGTTGAATGCGGTCATCAATGTGGAAGTCACGCCTGACGCTGAATTGCACATACACCGCATTGGCCGCACCGGTCGGGCGGACGCCCAAGGTTTGGCGCTCACCTTGGCCAGCTTGGACGAGATGGGCGCAGTTGGGCGTGTTGAGGTGTTGCAAGGCCAAGAATCCCAATGGGCGAAGTTGTCTGAGTTAAGCCCTGCCGCTGGCGACAAATTGCAAGCTCCCATGCGGACATTGCAAATTGTGGGTGGGCGCAAAGAAAAAATCCGCGCTGGTGATGTGCTGGGTGCCATGACGGGCGAGGCGGGTTTCACTGCCGATCAAATTGGCAAGATCAATGTGAACGAGTTTTCTACCTATGTGGCGGTTGACAGAGCCATCGCCCACACTGCGGTCGAGAGGTTGACCAAGGGACGCATTAAAGGCAAAAGCGTGCGGGTGCGTTTGTTGGACGACTCCGCGAATTAAATATAGGGGTTAGCAAAACCCAAACCCACCAACACAGTCACCTCATTTGCCTCCATGGCTTTGGCGTCTTTAACCGATGTTTCATGGTCCCAACCCTGGGCGTGTAAGGTGCCATGCACCAACAAATGCGCGTAATGCGCGGCCAGGGTTTTGCCCTGTTCTTTGGCTTCTTGCGCCACCACTGGCGCACACAACACCAAGTCGGCCATCACCACGGGTGACTGCGCGTAATCAAACGTCAAGACATTAGTGGCGTAGTCTTTTTTGCGATAGTTCAGATTCAGTGCACTGCCCTCTTCAACACCCACAATGCGCACAGTGATTTCTGCGTCAGTCGCCAAGGCATGCCGAATGCAGCGCGTCACAAAATGTCTGGGCAGCGCAGCGCGGTGTCTTGCAGCGTAGGAAATGTCTGCAAATTGCAAAGAGAGTTGAAGTCGGGGAAGTGGCATCTTCAAGTCTCTTGCCGTTGCTTGTCATAGGCGTCCACGATGCGTGCCACCAAGGGATGACGCACCACATCTTTGCTGGTGAAGTGGGTCATGGCAATACCGGGTACGCGGCGCAAGACGCGCTCTGCATCGACCAAACCGCTGGGACTGCCTTTTGGTAAATCGATTTGGCTCACGTCGCCGGTGATAACCGCTTTGGCTCCAAAGCCTATGCGGGTGAGAAACATCTTCATTTGCTCGGGCGTGGTGTTTTGCGCTTCATCCAAAATGATGAAAGCGTTGTTTAAGGTGCGACCCCGCATAAAGGCCAGCGGCGCAATTTCCAAAGCACTGCGTTCAAACGCTTTTTGCACTTTGTCAAAGCCCATCAGCTCATATAAGGCATCGTACAAAGGGCGCAAATAGGGATCTACCTTTTGACCCAAATCACCGGGTAAGAAGCCCAACTTTTCGCCGGCCTCCACCGCGGGTCGCGTCAAGATGATGCGTTGCACCGCGCTGCGCTCCAAGGCATCAACCGCGCAGGCCACAGCCAAATAGGTTTTACCGGTGCCGGCTGGACCAATGCCGAAGGTGATGTCGTGTTGGGCGATGTTCTCTAAATACTGGGCTTGGGTGGGCGTGCGAGCTTGCACATCGTTACGCCGGGTTGAAAGTGTCGAAGCGCCATCACTGTGGGATGGCATGTGCTCATCGCCAGCCAGCATGAGTTGCACCTGTTCTTTGGCGATAGGTTTGGCTGCACGCTCGTACAAGGCTTGCAACACTTCCAAGGCTCGGGTGGCTTTGGCTTTGTGGCCATCGATTCTGAATTTCTCATGACTGTGGGCGATCTTGACCGTCAGGCTGAGTTCAATGGTGCGCAAATGTTCATCCATGGGGCCACACAGGTGGCCAAGTCGGGTGTTATGGGAAGGGCTGAAAGTGTGGCGCAGAATCAAGTTGATAATCCGTTGAAATTTCCCCAATGATAGGCATTCGATGATCGGCAAGTTGAGCGGCACGCTAATTGAGAAAAATCCTCCCCAAGTATTGGTGGATTGCCAAGGCGTGGGTTACGAGGTGGATGTGCCCATGAGCACCTTCTACAACCTGCCTGCTGTTGGCGAAAAAGTGTCTTTGCTGACACATTTTGTGGTGCGTGAAGACGCGCAAATCTTGTACGGTTTTGGCTCTTCAGAGGAACGTGCCGCGTTTCGTCAGTTGATCAAAATCTCGGGCGTGGGGCCACGCATGGCTTTAGGTGTTTTGAGTGGCATGAGTGTGTCCGAATTGGCCCAAGCCATCACTTTGCAAGAGGCGGGTCGCTTGGTAAAGATCCCCGGTATTGGCAAAAAAACCGCCGAGCGTTTGTTGCTTGAACTCAAAGGCAAGATGGGTGCTGACTTGGGGCCTGCCACTGCCACTGCTGCAGACAGCACGCAAAACGACATTCTGCAAGCACTGGTGGCTCTGGGGTATAGCGACAAAGAAGCCGCCTTGAGTCTTAAAGCCTTGCCTGCAGGCGTGAGTGTGAGCGAAGGCATCAAATTCGCCCTAAAGGCGTTGGCCCGATAAGCAAAACCATGAGCATACAAACCGACAATTTTGGCGAAGACTTCAACCCCGCCCCTCGCGTGGTGTCAGCCGCCCCGGTGAATCCGCGTGAAGAGGCGATTGAGCGTGCTTTGCGCCCCAAGCTGCTGCAAGAATATGTGGGCCAAGCCAAGGTGCGCGAGCAACTGGAAATTTTCATTGGCGCGGCACGCAATCGCGATGAAGCGCTAGACCATGTGCTGCTGTTTGGCCCGCCCGGTCTGGGTAAAACCACACTCAGCCACATCATTGCGCAAGAGTTGGGCGTGAACTTGCGTCAAACCAGCGGACCGGTGTTGGAAAAGCCCAAAGACTTGGCGGCCTTGCTGACCAACTTAGAAAAAAACGATGTGCTGTTCATCGATGAAATTCACCGCTTGTCGCCGGTGGTGGAAGAGATTTTGTATCCCGCGCTGGAGGACTACCAAATCGACATCATGATTGGCGAGGGGCCTGCTGCGCGCAGCATCAAGCTCGATTTACAACCCTTCACCTTGGTGGGCGCAACGACCCGTGCGGGCATGTTGACCAACCCGTTGCGCGACCGTTTTGGCATCGTGGCGCGTTTGGAGTTTTACAGCGCCGAAGAGTTGCAGCGCATCGTTATGCGCAGTGGCGGTTTGCTCAAAGCGCAACTCGATGAAAAAGGCGGTTTCGAGATCGCCCAGCGCTCACGTGGCACACCGCGCATCGCCAACCGATTGTTACGCCGCGTGCGCGACTATGCTGAAGTGAAGGCCGATGGGCGCATCACCCAAGCCGTGGCGCAAGCCGCTTTGGCCATGCTCGATGTAGATCCGCAAGGTTTCGATTTGATGGACCGCAAATTATTGGAGGCGGTGATTCACCGTTTTGATGGCGGCCCCGTGGGTTTGGACAATATTGCCGCCAGCATTGGCGAAGAGCGCGACACCATCGAAGATGTGATCGAACCCTTTTTAATTCAGCAAGGTTTTTTGCAACGCACGCCGCGTGGGCGCATCGCCACTTTGGCGGCTTACAGGCATTTAGGCGTGGCCGCGCCCCAGCGGGAAAGTGGTTTGTTTGGCGAGTAAGCGCTCAAGCGCTGGACTCGTCCTTGGCAATATCTAAATGGGCATCATCGGCCCAACCCACCATTTGCAAACCTTGGGGCGTCCAAAGCAGGCGGTTGACGGCGGTGTTGCGCAAGCCCCAAGTTCGCGGTGCTTGTAAGTCTTGACTGGTTGCCATTCGGTACAAGATATCCAAGACGCCGCCATGGGTGACCCACAGCACTTGTTGCCCTGCATGTGGACTGGCCAGTTCATCAACCAATTGCGTGAGGCGTTCTTGCAGCATGACCAAGCTTTCGCCGCCACCCATGGGCGTCCATTCAGGGTGACGCACGCGCCAGAGTTCAGCGTCTTCTGGCCACTGGTTTTGAATGTCGTCCCAAGTATGTCCTTGGAAGTGACCAAAGTGGCGCTCTCTTAAATGGGCATGGGGAGTGATGACGAGTTTTCTGTCTTTGGCGACAGCCTGGGCGGTGTCGAATGCACGGCTTAAATCGCTGGCATAAACCGCATGAATTTCTTCATCCGCCAAGGCTTTAGATAGTTGCTGCGCTTGCCAGCGTCCATGATCGTTAAGCGGGATATCGATTTGCCCCTGTATGCGGGTGTCGACATTCCAAGCGGTTTCTCCATGGCGTACGGCCAGGATGCGGGTGATTTTCATGCGCATGAGTTTAAGTCGCATTTTTGCGGTCATAAAAAAATGATGCAAAATAGCACGGTCGTTCTATTTTGAAATCAAATCCATTGATCACGAACTCATCACTAACCGAATTGACTGACCAAGACGCGGGAAGCGGCCGCGGCCGTCTTTTGCAAAAAGGTCAGCAAACCAAGAGCGCCATTGTCGACGCTGCTTTAGGTTTGGCCACTCAAATCGGTATTGAAGGCTTGAGTATTGGCGCGGTGTCCGAAGTGATGCAGATGAGCAAGTCAGGGGTTTTCGCTCATTTTGGGTCTCGCGAAGAATTGCAAATTTCGGTGATCCGTGAATACCACCACCGTTTTGAATTAGAAGTGTTTTACCCAGCCATGCAAGAAGCCAAGGGCTTGCCCCGCTTGAAAGCCTTGTTTTCCAATTGGATGAAGCGCACCTCTGCCGAGATTGATTCGGGATGTTTGTACATCAGTGGAGCAGCAGAGTTTGATGACCGACCCGGGCCCGTCAGTGATGCGCTGGCCAGCTCGGTCAAGACTTGGCTCAGTGCCTTGCACCGCTGCGTGGTGCAAGCGCGAGAGACGGGTCATTTGTCTGAACTTACCGATGCAGCCCAAATGTCATTTGAACTGCACGGTTTGGTATTGGCCTTGCACTATGAGGCGCGTTTCCTGAAGACCGATAAAAGCCTAGACCGTGCCAAACGCGGTTTTGAACATATTTTGTTGCGCTACGGCGCATCGCCCACCCTGAGAGTCTGACCATGCCCAGCTACACCCCCCCACTGCGCGATATGCAGTTTGTGATGAACGATGTCTTGGATGTGCCTGGCGTGCTGAAAAGCTTGCCCACCCACGCCGAGCTCGATGCCGACACCATTGCCGCTGTTTTAGAGGAAGGCGGCAAGTTTGCTTCGGAGGTGTTGCTTCCGCTGAACCAAGTGGGCGACAAACAAGGTTGCAAGTTAAACAACCAAACCCACGAAGTCACCACACCTGATGGCTTCAAAGAGGCTTTCAAACAATTTGCACAAGGTGGGTGGTCGGCACTGAGTTGCGATCCTGCGTATGGTGGCCAAGGCTTGCCCATCGTGGTGAACCAGTGTTTTTATGAAATGCTCAACAGCGCCAACCAAGCATGGACCATGTACCCAGGCTTGACGCACGGCGCCTATGAATGTCTGCATGCGCACGGAACCGAAGAGCAAAAGCAGATGTATTTGCCGCACCTGACCAGTGGCGAATGGACCGGCACCATGTGTTTGACCGAATCGCATTGCGGTACCGATTTGGGTCTGTTGAGAACCAAAGCAGAAACACAGGCCGATGGCAGTTACAAATTAACCGGCAACAAAATTTTCATCAGCGCGGGTGAACATGATTTGGTCAGCAACATCATCCACTTGGTGTTGGCTAGATTGCCCGACGCGCCTGTGGGCAGCAAAGGCATCAGCTTGTTTGTGGTGCCTAAATTTTTGGTCAACAGCGATGGCAGTTTAGGCGAGCGAAACACGATTTACTGCGGTGGTTTAGAGCACAAGATGGGCATTCACGGCAATGCCACTTGCCAAATGGTGCTCGACGGTGCTGTGGGCACCTTGGTGGGCCAACCCCATAAGGGCTTGGCGGCCATGTTTGTGATGATGAATGCAGCGCGTATTGGCGTGGGCATGCAGTCACTGGGTTTGACCGAGGTGGCCTATCAAAACGCCTTGGCCTATGCCAAAGACCGTTTGCAGTCCAGAAGCCTCTCGGGTGTGAAAAGCCCCGACAAACCCGCCGACAGCATCTTGGTTCACCCCGACGTGCGCAAAATGTTACTGACAGCCAAAGCTTACGCTGAGGGCGGGCGTGCTTTGAACCTTTACTGCGCTTTGCTGATTGACCAAGAGTTGCACCACCCTGATGCAACTGTTCGCGCAGAGGCGTTGGAGATGGTGGCCATGCTCACGCCCATCGTCAAGGCCTTCATCACAGACAACGGTTGGTTAGCAACATCTTCTTGTTTACAAGTGTTTGGTGGCCATGGCTTTATCCATGAATGGGGCATGGAGCAATTTGTGCGTGACTCGCGCATCAATATGATTTACGAAGGCACCAACACCATCCAAAGTTTGGATCTTCTGGGCCGCAAGGTCTTGGGCAACCAAGGTGCGACTTTGAAGAAATTTGGCAAGCTCATTGCCAATTTGGTGGCCGAAGAAACCGATAACGAAGACATGGCTGAGTTCATTCAACCTTTAGCCAAACTGGGTCAACAAATGACGCAGTTCACTGGTGAAATTGGCATGAAGGCTATGTCGAATGCTGATGAAGTGGGGGCTGCCGCCGTCGACTATTTGCGCGTCACTGGCCATTTGGTGTTTGCCTATTTTTGGGCGCGCATGGCCAAAGTGGCGTTACAAAAAATCGCCGAAGGCAACCGCGACCCGTTTTACAAAGCCAAGGTCCAAACCGCAAGGTTTTATTTTGCAAAATTGTTGCCAGAGACGGCAAGTTTGATGCAAACTGCCCGCGCTGGAAGCGCCGTCATGATGGACGCCACAGAAGTTTTTGCCTAAAACAACCCACCCAAGGAGACACCGATGATCAAAAAATTCTTTGCTTTACTTTGCATCACAAGCGCCACAGCTTTTGCACAAATGACACCCGTGGGTGTGTGGCACACCATCGACGACGAGACCAATCAACCCAAAGGTGAAGTGCGCATTGTTGAAAAAGATGGGGTACTCATCGGAACAGTGGGTCGCGCTCTCAAAGAAGACCCCAAAGCCAAACCCAACTGCGACAAATGTGAAGACGACCGTAAAGGTCAGCCTATCATTGGCATGGAAATTATTCGTGGCCTCAAGCGTGATGGCAAACCCGAAGAAAATTTATGGGCGGGTGGCGGAAAAATCCTCGACCCCTCAAACGGCAAGATTTACACCGTGAAAATTGTTCCCATTGAAGGGGGAAAGCGTTTACAAGTGCGTGGCTATATCGGCCCTCTTTACCGCACCCAATTCTGGAATCGTGTCGAGTAATTAACCTAACAGGCTGTAACCAATGAACCCCATCTTGTCTCATTTCGAAAACGGTGTTTTAACTCTCACCCTCAACCGGGTAGAGAAAAAAAATTCTCTCACCTCAGCCATGTACGCGGAGTTGGCAGATGCACTCAGCAGTGCAGATACCGATGCACAGACCAAGGTGGTGCTGATTCAAGGTCATGAAAGTGTTTTCAGCGCGGGAAACGACATTGCTGACTTTTTACAGCAACCTGCGTCGGGTGAAGACTCGCCCGTGTTTCGTTTCCTGCGCGGCATTGCTGTGTTCCCCAAGCCTTTGATAGCTTCCGTCTGTGGTCCTGCGGTGGGCATAGGCACCACCATGCTGTTTCATTGCGATTTGGTTTATGCCGGGGACAACGCGGCTTTTTCCATGCCGTTTGTGAATTTGGGTTTGTGCCCTGAGGCTGGCTCCAGCCTGTTGGCAGCGCAACTCATGGGCCACCAACGTGCTGCCGAAGCGCTGCTTTTGGGTGAGCCGTTTTTGGCCGAAACGGCTTTAGAAATGGGCTTGGTCAGCAGGGTATTGCCACCCACCGAAGTCAACGCCTACGCGCAACAGCAAGCCCGCAAAATGGCCGCCAAGCCTTTGTCCTCCTTGATAGAAACCAAGCGCTTGATGAAGGCAGGTCTCACACCACAGGTATTGGAACGCATCAAGCAAGAGGCCTTGGTGTTTGGCCGCATGCTCAAAGAACCCGCAGCCATCGAGGCCTTCAGTGCTTTCATGGAAAAGCGTAAACCCGTATTCAACTAGTTGTATGAAGAAGCCCAGCCATCACGCGTCTTTGTGTTGAATGTGTCTGGGCTTGCCTTGTGCATCAATCGCCACATAAGTCACTGTGGCTTCGGTCACTTTCAAATAAGTACCTTGCAAAGTAAAGCGCTCGGCAAACACCTCTACCTTGACGGTGATAGAGGTATTACCAACGCGGGTGATGGTGCTGAAGAAGCTCAAAAGATCGCCCACCTTCACCGGTTGCTTAAAGATAAATTCATTGACTGCCACCGTGGCTAAGCGACCATTGACATAACGCGCTGGCAAAACAGCGCCCGCCAAGTCGACTTGGGCCATCACCCAGCCGCCAAAAATGTCCCCATTGGCATTGCAATCTGCGGGCATGGGAATGACTTTGAGCACCAACTCTTGGTCAATAGGCAGGACTTTAACCGTGAAGCGAGGGTCTAGGGAGTCGGTCACAGGCACAATCCTTGGTTATTCATTCCAAGGCTATTGTGCTGTATGCGCCCCTCTGCTGTCTCTTCAACGCCTGAAATCCAAGCTGCTACGCCGGCAGTAACTGTTTCGGATTGGCAAACTCTCCAGCGTTTGTTTCCCTATTTGTGGGAGTACAAATGGCGTGTGATGGCCGCCTTGTCGTTCATGGTGGGTGCCAAACTCTCCAATGTGGGTGTTCCCATTTTGCTGAAAAGCTTGATCGACAGCATGTCGCCCCAGCCAACAGGCGCAGAGGTTTTATTGGTTGTGCCTGTGGCATTGCTGTTGGGTTATGGAATGCTTAGGTTGTCGGTTTCCGCTTTCACTGAATTACGTGAATTGATTTTTGCTAAAGCCACGCAAGGTGCGGCACGCACCATAGCTTTGCAAACCTTTGCGCATTTGCACGAACTGAGTTTGCGTTTTCACCTAGAGCGCCAAACTGGCGGCATGAGCCGTGACATTGAAAGAGGCGTCAAGGGTATTGAGTCCCTCATCGCTTATTCGCTTTACAGCATCGTGCCAACCTTGATTGAAGTGGTGTTGGTGCTGAGCATATTGGGCGTTCAGTACGACAAATGGTATGCCATCATCACTTTGTGCGCTTTGAGTTTGTATATTTATTTCACGGTGACGGTGACAGAGTGGCGCACCCAGTTTCGCAAGCAAGTCAATGAGTTTGATTCCAGTGCCCACACGCGAGCCATTGATTCATTGCTGAACTATGAAACCGTCAAGTACTTTGGCAATGAGGCGTTTGAAGCCAAACGGTATGACGAAAAACTCGACAAATTGCGCCGCGCACGCATCAAAGCACAAAACTCTTTGAGTGCTTTGAATATGGGTCAGCAAGTCATCATTGCCGTGGCCTTGGTCGCCATGCTGTGGCGAGCCACACAAGGCGTGGTCGATGGGCACATGACCTTGGGTGACTTGGTGATGATCAACGCGTTCATGATTCAACTTTACATACCCTTGAGTTTTTTAGGCGTGATTTACCGTGAAATCAAGCAAAGCTTGACCGACTTAGACCGCATGTTCACCTTGCTGGAAAAAGAACGCGAAGTGGCCGATTTACCTGATGCGCAAGTTCTGAGCCTGGCCAGTCCGCCCAGCGTTGTATTTGAAAATGTTCATTTCGCTTACGAGGCTGACAGGCCCATCATTCAAGGGCTGAGTTTTCAAATCCCTGCAGGAAAGACCGTGGCGGTTGTGGGTCCCTCTGGCTCGGGTAAGTCCACTTTGGCGCGACTGCTGTTTCGCTTTTACGATGTCCAACATGGGGTGGTGCGAATCGATGGGCATCCTTTGAACAGGCTGACCCAATCCAGTGTGCGACAAGCCATTGGCATCGTGCCGCAAGACACGGTGTTGTTCAATGACACGGTTTATTACAACATCGCTTATGGACGGCCTTCGGCTACGCGTGAAGAGGTTGAGCAAGCCGCAAGGGATGCGCGTATCCATGACTTTATTGTGTCAACGCCAAAAGGCTATGAGACCATGGTGGGCGAGCGCGGTTTGAAGTTATCGGGCGGAGAAAAACAACGCGTGGCGATTGCACGCACTTTGTTAAAAAACCCACCTATTTTGATTTTTGATGAAGCCACCTCCGCGCTCGACAGCAGCAACGAACGCGCCATTCAAGCGCAATTGCGTGAGGCGGCCAGCAATAAAACCAGCTTGGTTATTGCGCACCGCTTATCGACCGTGGTGGATGCACACGAAATCATTGTGTTGGAGGCGGGAAAAATTGTGGAGCAGGGAACCCACACGCAGTTACTGTTGGCACAAGGCACTTATGCCCAAATGTGGTCTTTGCAGCAAAGCCAAGAAGAGCAAACGCCCTAGGGAAGTTCTGTGTTTTCTTCGGGGGCATTGCTGTCGCGTGGCCCTATGGTGCCCAATCTTGCCTTCAGAGATTGCGGCTCGCTTTGTATCAAGGCGGCATACATGGTGGTGTTGGACAAGACTTTTTTCACATAGTCTCTGGTCTCACTGAAAGGTATGCACTCAGCCCAAGCAGCACCTTCCATTTGGGGGCCATTGCGCCAACGGCGAGGGCGGCTGGGGCCGGCGTTGTAAGCGGCGGCTGCCATGGGCATAGAGCCTTGAAAATTATCTAAAACCAGTTTGAGGTAGTTGGTGCCGATGGCGATATTGACTTGACGTTGTTGCAGTTGCCCAGGGTAAAAATTTTTCAGGCCTATTTTTTTGGCGGTCCATTTGGCGGTAGCTGGCATGATTTGCATCAAACCCGAAGCGCCCACACTGGATTGGGCGTCCAAGATGAAGCGACTCTCTTGTCTGATCAAGCCATACACATAAGCCGGGCTGAGCCCGATGCGGTTGGCAGCTTCCACCACATCATCTTTGAAGGGCATGGGGTAACGCTGCACGGCATCCATTTGTACGCTGCGCTCGCTGGTGTTGATGCATCGGTCCCAAATCGCCAGATCACACGCCAGTTGCGCAGCAGCCAATCGTTCGCGTTCATTCAGGCGGCCACGTTGGCCCGCGCTGTCAACCAGTCCGGTGGCGTAATTCCACTCCCGAACACCGTCTTGGCGCAAACCTATTTTGATGGCATAAAGCGCACGTTGAAGAGAGGGGTTGGCTTTGGCGGCTGCCATCTCTTGGGTTTGTGGCGGAAGAGGTCTGGGCGGGACGGCGATTTTTTTACCCAATTCTTCACTGGCCAGTTGTTCGTAAAAACCTTGTGGTCCTGCAATGCTTTGCAATGCAGCCATGGCTTGTGCTGAAGGGGGGGAGCCCGCAGCTTGTTGGCCCATCCAAGCTCGTGCTCGCCAGTAAACCCAAGCGGGGTCCTTTTGTGCAGCAGGACTCATGGCGTCAACGGCCGATTGAATTACAGCCCAAGCAGGTGTTTTGCCAGAACGCAAAGCTGCACGTACTTTCCAAGCCAAGATATCGTCACTCAGCGCCGCGTTGCCCGCACCGGCAAAGTAATCCAATGCCTTGTCATCAAACTGCTGGGCGGCTTGCTTGGCTATGACTCCCCATACCCACTGCTTTTGTTCACTGTTCAGCACAGAGGCCGACTTGCTTTGCAAAAGTTTGATGGCGTTCTCTGGGTCGGCACTGGCGGCTTTGATCAAAGCCAAAGTCATCCACTCGGCGGACTCTGCACCTAGACTGGCTGCGCGCTGAGAAAAAAACCGTGGCCCATTGGCAGTGAGTTCATCGAGCAAGGCCATGCTGTGCTCAGAGACAAGCTTTAAAGCCTCGCGGGCAGGCACTTTGCGATTGTTTTCAACAGACAAGCGGGCTTTGAGCCACACATCTTCAGGATTGAATTTATGTTGCTTGAGCAATTGAGAAACCGCATAAGTGCAGCCTTCATCAGCCTGACGCATATTCAGCCAAGTGCGACGAATGTCTTCAATTGGTGAAGAACCTGCGTTCAAGTCTTTTTGTTGAACTTCAAGCAAGCGTGCATAGCATTCGATGTCCTTGTCGTCGCGCATGCGGTAGAGCGCATATTCGCGCTCAAACTGCGTCCATTCGCGCCGCTCCCCCAACACCACCAACCAGTCATTGCGCATCCTGTCTTCTTGATAGGTACCGGCGTAGCGCTGCAAAAAACTTCTAATCTCAGCGTCAGATGCATCACCTAAGCGCACACGCAGTTCCCAAAAAGCAGCCCAAGGCTCCAGCACATGGCCTTTGGCCTGAGGCAGCAAGGTCGCTAATTTTTTGCGCTCCGCTTTTTGAAAGGCTTGCGACATGTCAATGATGACCGCGTCGGCAGCGTCCGCTGGGCGAGCAGGTTTGGCTGCGGACTTCACAGGTGGCTTGTGTTTGTTGCCCCCCTGTGCGGTCATCATGCAACCCCATAAGAGGGCGCAACAGGCAAACCGAAGGAACTTTGGAGGCATGACACAATCAATCAACTAATGAGATGTTTGGATTCTCCCATGGACAAAAAAGCCCTTCGCCAAGAATTGATTCAAGCAAGACTGCAAATGCCAGACCGTGAGCAACGCGCAGATTTGCTGCAAAGAGTTATGCGTATTTGGCTGTTCGATCAGCCACATACAGTCATTGGTGCTTATTGGCCTATCAAGGGAGAGTTTGATCCTTTGCCAGCGCTGCACCGTTGGAAAGAAGATGGGGAACTGCTAGACCACTCAGTGAGGCGTCGCATTGGTTTGCCGGTGATAGACAAACAAACCAAAACCTTGACCTTTCATTCTTGGTACCCTGGGTGCGCCATGGAGGAGGATGCCTACAACATCCCCAAACCCAAAGATACCGAAATCATTCAACCTACCTTGCTATTCGTGCCTTGTGTGGGTTATGGGCCAGGCGGCTATCGCTTGGGTTATGGCGGCGGTTTCTACGACCGCACTTTGACCCAAATAACGCCCAAGCCGTTTACCGTGGGACTGGGCTTTACCCATGGCTTTTTGTCCGACTTCGTTGCAGAGCCTCACGATGTGGCCTTGGATGCTTTGCTGAATGAAAACGGCGTGGTTTGGCCCATGTCTTAAGGGTGTTGAATGGCGCGTCCCAAATCAGCAAGCCACGATCTCAAGCGCGAAGAGATTTTGGAAGTAGCAGCCAGTTGCTTTGCCACATCGTCTTATCCGGCTGCCAGCATGAACGATTTAGCCACGGCTTTAGGTACATCCAAGGCGCGGCTCTACCATTACTACGACAGCAAGCAAGCGATTCTTTTTGATTTGCTCGATAGGTACACCCAACTTTTGCTGGAGTTGGTGGCTGAGGTTGAAAGCCAAGGAGCCCAAGCCAAACGCAGTCCCAAGGAAATTGTTCACAGCTTAGTCAAGCGGTTTTTGCAAACCTATGAAAGCTCCGCCACCAGGCATATTGCTTTGTTGCACAGCACCCAGTTCCTGAGCATGGAGCAGCGCGCTTTGGTGGTGGAGCGGCAGCGCCAAGTGGTGAGTGCATTGGGCGATATGTTGAGCCAAGCCTACCCACAACGGGTGACTGTGCACAACAAAATTCCGTTGACCATGATGTTGTTCGGCATGATCAACTGGACCTTCACATGGCTCAGACCCCAAGGACCCCTCAGTTACGACGCGTTTGCCCAAGAGGTGATTGCCACTTTAGAACATGGGTTTACTTCACCAGAGCCCGAATATCTGCCCCATAAGTCTTGAGTGTTTTCACGGCGAACTCTCTTTGGCTTGCACTGGTGCTGTTGTGCAACTGGGCTGCCGCTTCGCAATTGATGTCTTTACGCATATCAGCATATGCCCGATAAGCTTCATCGGGAGAATTCAGCAAGCTTCGGTTAAGCAAAGCCGTCGCCTCTTGTTGTGCCCATGCCAAACCCTGCTGCGATTTAGCGATGCGCTGCAAAGTGCTCACCATGTCTTGCTGACGCCTTAGGCGTTCACCCCAGCTCTTTTGAGGGTCATACTGGGAATCTTTGGCCAGTTGTTTGACCAAAGCTTTTTGCTTTGTGTCTAAACGGTCGTACAAACGTTCGGCGTTTTCTACGCCTTTGTCGGCCTCTACCTGCAGCTGTTTGTCGGCACTGGCGTCAAGCTTCCATTCCTTGCGGTAATCCTTGTTGTCTTTGTCGTACTGTTGCTCTAAGCGTTGAAGTTGCTCAGGCGTTAATTTCAAGGCCAAGCGGGCAATGGCCGGCGCCATTTGCTGCGTCAAGGGCGCGAGCGTGTCTTTGAATTCATCGGCCAGTGCACAAACTTGCGATCCAGTCAGGTCTTTGGGTGCCAACACAGCCATTTTTTGAAAAACGTCTGCATAGACGGGCAGTTGCTGCTGGCGGTGCCACTGGTGCAACACTTGTAAATCAAGGCGCAGCTGTTTGTCTTGCTCTGAGCTCAAATCTAAATGCGGGTTCACCCAAGAAAAAATTAACAAACTGGGTGCTTGGTTGTAACCAGTGATCACCAAGCTGCAAGCACTCAGACTGACCAGCAAGCCCAAGGTCAGCAGTTTGGGTACAAAGCTGAGGCGGTTTATTGGCTGATTGATAATCTCAGCTACATAAGGAAACAAATTCATGGCATTTGTTGATGTGGTGATCATGGCAGCGGGCAAAGGCACCCGCATGAAGAGCAGTATGCCAAAAGTTTTACACCGTTTAGGGGGTAGGGCTTTGTTGCAGCATGTGATTGACACAGCTTCACAAGTGCACGCCAGACGGACGGTGGTGATCACCGGCCATGGTGCAGATGAAGTGGAGGCCACTTTCAGTGAGCACGACAAAGTTCAATGCGTTCGCCAAATGCCCCAACTGGGCACCGGTCATGCCATGCAGCAAGCCGTACCGGTGTTGGCAGACGACGGCATCACTTTGGTTTTGTCTGGTGATGTGCCTTTGATACAGGCTGACACCTTGAATGCTTTGCTGGCCTTGTGTGAAGGCAAGCACCTGGCTTTGCTCACATTGCAAACTCCCCAACCCACTGGCTATGGCCGCTTGGTGCGCAGCCCGCAAGGCCAAGTGCTTGCTATCGCGGAAGAAAAAGACGCCACGCCCGAGCAGCGTCTTATCGAAGAAATTTACAGCGGCATCATGGCCGTGCCCACGCATTTGTTGCGTGCATGGCTGGCCCGTTTAGATAACCACAACGCGCAAAAAGAGTATTACCTGACTGACGTGGTGAAGTTTGCTGTGGCGGATGCTTGTCAAGTGCAAGCGCATTGCATCACCGACGCATGGCAAGTGGAAGGCGTGAACAACCCGGTTCAATTGGCTGCTTTAGAGCGGGCTTACCAACGACAGCAAGCCCAGCGCTTGATGTTGGAAGGGGTGCGAATGGCGGACCCAGCGCGGTTTGATGTGCGGGGTCTGCTCACATGTGGCCAAGATGTGGAAATCGATGTGAACTGCGTGTTTGAAGGCGTGGTCAGCTTAGGTGATGGTGTGCATATTGGTCCCCACTGCTTCATTGCCAATGTCACTGTCGCTGCGGGCACGATTGTTCAGGCCTTTAGTCATATTGATGGCGAAGCAAGTGGCGTCACAATCGGAAAAGATGCACGCATCGGTCCCTTTGCAAGGCTCAGGCCCGGTGCCGACTTGGCTGATGAGGTACACATAGGTAACTTTGTGGAGGTGAAAAACTCCACCTTGGCCAAAGGCGCGAAAGCGAATCACTTGGCCTACTTGGGCGACGCCACAGTGGGCGAGCGCGTCAACTATGGTGCCGGCAGCATCACCGCCAACTATGACGGCGTCAACAAGCACCGCACCATCATTGAAGCCGATGTGCATGTGGGCAGCAACAGTGTGTTGGTGGCTCCCGTCACCCTAGGCGCGGGCGGCACCATTGGCGGCGGCTCCACCATCACCAAGGACACGCCTGCAGGTGCACTGACGGTGGCCAGGGCCAAGCAAACCAGCATTGCCAATTGGCAGCGGCCGCTAAAGGAAAAATGAAGTTGAGGGCCAGCAGCATCTGAAAGATTCTCATTAATTTATAAAAATAATTAAACAGTAACACTATTGAAATATTAATAACTTATCTTAAAAATAGTTTTTTTTATAATATTTTTAAGGTGGTTGTATGGTTTTGAATTGTTTTAGGGCCCGATTTAGTCTTTTTGCATCCTTTGCATTAACCAGTTTGCTCACGGTGGCATGCAGCGGAGGAGGGGGCAGTGGAGGTGTCATTTTGTCGGGTGTTGCTGCAACTGGCGCGGCCTTACCCGGGGCAACCGTTACATCCAAGTGTTCCCAGGGTTCGACAGAGACTAGCCTTACGGATGCAAACGGCAATTACAGCTTAATCAGCAGTGGCGTCTTGCCTTGCCTGATAAGAGCTCAAAGTGGCAGCACGGTTTTGCATTCCGTGGCAACGGGTTCTGGGACTACGGCATCTGCCAATATCAGCCCTTTGACAGAGGCCGTGGTGAATTAGCTTACCGATGATCCGGTCGCTCTCTTCGCCAATTTCGACAAGTCATCAGCGGCTAAGCTGACGGACAGCTCGGTGGCCAATGCGCAAAAAACCGTGATAGCCAATTTAGTCTCCAATGGGCTCACAGTTCCAGCCACTTTGACAGACTTTATCAAAGCGCCCTTGGTTGCAGCCAAAGGCAGTACATCAGGCAACGACTATGACAAGTTGCTCGATAACATGGCGACCCAAACTTATCCCGTCAAGATCATCGCCATGAACGACTTTCATGGAAATATTCAATCGCCAGCCTCGTCCAATGGCGGAACAGTGACCTTGCCAAATGGGGCAGCTGGCGTCACAGTGAATGTGGGCGGTGCTGCTTATGTGGCGACAGCTATCAAAACGCTAAAAAGCGCAGCAAGCAACAGCGTTGTGGTTGGTGCGGGTGACCTCACGGGTGCATCGCCGTTTGCTTCGTCCATCACGCATGATGAAGCTGCGGTGGACGTACTCAACCAATTTGGTTTAGATGTCACCTCAGTGGGTAACCATGAGTTTGATTACGGCAAAGCCGAGTTGCTACGCAAACAAAACGGCGGTTGCTATCCCTCCACAGGAGATCAAGGCAAGGTGGGTGTTGACACATGTTTTATGGATGCCACCACGGGTACATACTCGACCACTGGTGCGAATTTCAGTGGGGCGAAATACAAATACCTTTCGGCAAACGTTCTGGATAAAACCACAGGGCAAACATTATTTCCTGCCAAGTATGTCAAAAGGTTTGGTCCTGTAGCAGTTGGTTTTGTGGGTCTGACGCTCAAGGGAACCACTCAACTGGTGTCATCTGGTGGAATTGCAGATCTCACTTTCACGAATGAGATTGAAACTATCAACAGCAATGCCAAAGCACTCAAAGATGCGGGCGTACAAGCAGTTGTTGTTCTGATCCATCAAGGTGGAGTGTCAACCGCAACCACGATCAACGACAAAACTTGTCCGGTTAGCTTTGGGGACTTAGGCGCTATCTTGGATGGCATCAGCAAAGATGTGGATGTGGTGGTTAGCGGTCACAGCCACCAAGAATATGTGTGTGAATACACAGGCGTTGCTAGCAAGAAAAAATATTTGGTCACACAAACGGGCTTTTATGGAGGCGCGTTGACGGATATCAACCTCAATATCCATCCGAAAAATGGCGTCACTGGTTGGACGGCCAACACCGTGCCCGTGATTCAAGCGGATAACAATTCAGGCAAAGTTATTCCTTCTTCATTCAAAACATTCACCAAAGATCCAACGGTAGACGCCTTGGTCAACAACTACGTCGCTGTTTCCCAAAAACTTGCCCAAAAACAGGTTGGTACGATTTCAGCCAATCTCTTGCGGGCTCTTTTCACGGGTACCACCAACCGGGATGAATCTGCCGAGGGCGCCATGGGTTCAGTCATGGCAGACGCCTATTTGTATGGCACGCCAGGTGGTGCAGACTTTGCTTTGGTCAACCCAGGCGCTGTCAGGGCTGATCTGACTTGCACCGGGGCAGTAGCCAGTGTTTCAACGCCTTGCGAAGTCACTTACGCTCAGATCAACACCGTGGCACCTTTTGCCAACACCTTGACCA
>Ga0209188_1000962_pt1 | contig 25002 bp, 24 predicted proteins | sample C_130625_EF_Meta_FD_187307 | JGI IMG/M metagenome (GOLD analysis project Ga0209188, IMG submission 187307) | Freshwater microbial communities from Lake Croche, Canada to study carbon cycling - C_130625_EF_MetaG (SPAdes) (version 2) | ecosystem: Environmental > Aquatic > Freshwater > Lake... | reverse complement strand
CCTTGCTATCGGAATCGCATATGGCCCCAAGATATTTGCACAGTTCTCACGCCGCCGTTTATTTGGCGCATCTCTTTCAACAGCAGGTATCTTCCTTGTTCTCCTTGCAGCAATCTCTAACTTAACGCTCTCTATCTTTATCGTCGCCATCCTCGGTGCCTTCAGCGGGATTACCTGGGTCACCGGCTTCACCATGTTGGGCATGGAGGTCCACGACGAGATCCGCGGCCGCACCTTCGCCTTCGTGCAATCACTAATCCGCATTACCTTGGTGGCAGTCCTTGCCATCGCACCCATCATCGCCGCCACCATCGGCGTGCACAGCTACACATTCCAGAACATCGCCATCAACTTCAACGGCGCACAAGCGACCATCCTCATCGCAGGTTTGATTGCAGTTCTCATCGGTTCAATCTCATATCACCAGATGAAAGATCGCCCCACAGTCTCTCTATGGTCTGACATCCTCGCTGCAATGCAAGGCGAACTCGGCAATATCACCGGAGCACCCACCAAAGGAATCTTCATCGCATTCGAAGGTGGCGAAGGCACTGGCAAATCAACACAATCGAAGTTGCTACAGAAATGGCTCGAACAAGAAGGCGAGACCGTCATCCTCTCTCGCGAACCCGGCGGCACCGACCTCGGGAAAGATCTACGCAAAATTCTTCTTGGACATGAAACCGGTGCAATCTCACCACGCGCAGAAGCACTTCTCTATGCCGCAGATCGCGCCCACCATGTCTTCTCTGTAATTCGTCCAGGCCTTGATGCCGGCGATGTCGTCATTACCGATCGCTACTTCGATTCATCTGCTGCCTACCAAGGCGCAGGTCGCGTACTCAATCCATCTGAAGTAGCACGCATCTCTCGATGGGCAACAGAATCTCTCTACCCAACTCTCACAATCCTGATTGATGTCCCTGCTGAAATCGGACTCAGCCGTCTGCAATCACGCGATCGCCTTGAAGCAGAACCCACCGAATTCCACGAACGCGTTCGCCAAGAGTTCCTCCAAATCGCCATGATGGACCCAGAACGCTACTTCGTCGTCGATGGCACACAATCCGTCGAAGAGATCCACACCCACATCATCGCCCGCGTCGCCGAACTCCCCGCCCTCAAGCGCAACGCGCAAGGAGCACAGCAGAATAAATTTCTTAAACCCATCCGCATCGCCACCAACGCAGTCACCAAGAGAATCAAGAAGTAAATGTCTTCCGTCTTCGATGACCTCGTTGGTCAAGAACACATCATCGAAATCCTCACAAAAGCAGTAGCCGCATCCCGCACAGGCGAAGAATCACAAGAAATGACCCATGCCTGGGTCTTCACCGGCCCCCCAGGATCAGGTCGCTCATCAGCTGCAATTGCCTTCGCACAAGCTCTCATCTGCAAGAACAATGGTTGCAACACATGCTCTGATTGCAATGCAGCTAAAACTCATGGCCACCCCGATGTTGAAATCATTAAAACTGAAGGACTTTCAATCAAAGTCGAAGAAGTGCGTGAACTTCTCACTCGCGTTGCATGGGCACCATCGATGGGCGGATGGCGCGTAGTCGTTATGGAGGACGCAGACAGACTTACTGAATCTGCAGCCAATGCACTACTCAAAGCAATCGAAGAACCAGGTACAAGAACTGTCTGGTTGCTCTGCGCACCAACACTTCACGATGTATTACCAACTATCCGCTCACGTTGTCGCCATCTACAGCTTCGCACTCCGTCCTTACAAGCGGTCACAAACGTTCTTATCAACCGCGACAACATTGCACCCGGTATGGCCGACTTTGCTGCACGCGTTAGCCAAGGCCATATCGGACGAGCAAAATATCTTGCAACAAATGAAACCGTGCGCAGCAACCGTAAATCAATTATGCAGCTACCGCTTCAACTGGGTTCACTTGCTGCAGCCTTCCAAGCAGCACAAACTCTCGTCGACCTTGCAACCCAAGAAGCAAACTCTTCATCCGATGAACGCGACGAAAGAGAAATTGAAAAACTCCAAGAAGCCTACGGAAAAGGCGCAACTGGCCGCGGCATGGCAACAGGTGGTGCTAAAGCCGTGAAGGAGCTAGAGAAAGAACAGAAGTCACGTTCTACCCGCATGGTCCGCGACTCCATCGATGGTGCACTTCTCGATATCGCAACCTTCTACCGTGATGTCATGATGGTGCAATCAGGAAATACCGAATCAATGATCAACACAGATATGCGCGAGCAGATCGAAAGCTACGCCGGATCCCACCCATCACACTCAATGATCTTAAAGATCAACGCCATCATGGATGCCCGCACCAACCTTGCACATAACGCAGCACCAATGGTGACCTGCGAAGCACTTATGTGTCAATTAGCCAAGCGATTCTAATAAATTCTCAATCGACCAAATTTGAAGGTAAAATTATATCGTGACGATAGATTTTTTCAATAGTAACGTACTACGCAACCGCATCGTGATCGACTTTAGGGCGGAGTGTCTTTCCGTGGGGGAAGTAAGAAAAGTTGCGATTGTCGGTGGTTCATTGGACGACCACGAAGTTTTTGAAGTAAAGAAATTATTCCCCAATTCGATTATTGATGTTTATGGAATAGAGCCAGAACAAATTTTTATGGATTTGAACTTGCCGCCGATTAAAAGAAGTGAATACGACTTGGTACTTTGCACGAATGTTATAGAACACATCTGGAACCATGAAAATTTTGCAAAGAATTTGATTGGACTTGTCGGCCTAGAAGGTGCCCTGTGGTGCTCCTTCCCATTTAACGATATTTATCACGGTGCCCCCTTTTATTTTTCAGCTGGGTTTCATCCTTCCTATGCAGAACTACTTTTTTCCCGGAATGGGGGAGGGGCAATCAAAAGTAAAATTCTCGCATCCCGTAGGCTTTATGAATTCATTCACCTACTCCACGATTGGCCAAGTGAGTTTCGCTATCAAAACCCTTTCCTAGGTCAATTCATGTGGGCTCTCGGGCTCAGAAGTAATCCTAGGCCTCCAGTTCGCCACCTATCTTTCCGACGTTTGATTGTTTGTGCCTATCTAAATTTTGTGCCAAAGAAATTTGATTCCGACCCAAACTATGGATGCGCAGTTTGGGTTCGTGTTCTAAGAGAGACCAACTCTCTAAAAAAATGAAGTTTGATGTTGTCCAATTCTTTTACCTATCTAAATTTTGAGATTCCACAGGACTTCCTGGGGTGACTTAGAGAAATTTGGTGCCGACATAGGCGCAGGAACAATCCCAGAAGCCGGAATCTGTCAAGATTAAGAAATATGAGCCCGACTTTGGTATTAACCACCCCCACCAATGGTGCAGAATTCTTCCATGCGCCTAGATCATGTCTCCTATGTAACTTCTCACGACCAACTTTCAGACACGGTCCAACGTTTAGGTGCGCGACTTGGGAGCACTTTTGTCGATGGTGGAATTCACCCGCGCTTCGGCACGCGTAACTTCACAGCTGCCTTGAAGAACGGTCAGTATATCGAAGTTGTATGTCCACTCGATCACCCAGCAACAGAGCAAACACCATGGGGCAAGGCTGTTTCAAAGAAAGCAAATGAAGGGGGAGGGTGGTTCACATGGGTCTTCAGCATAAAAGACATCGCCCCTATCTCAGAGAAATTCGGTCGAGGAGCAACAGAAGGGCACAGAACTCGCCCAAACGGCTCCGAATTGAAGTGGAAGCAAATCGGGGTTAAGGAAATTGCAGAATCTCGGGAGCTTCCATTCTTTATTGAATGGTTATCAATGGATCACCCATCACAAGACGGGATCCCAAGTGCAGAGATTGAGAAAATCGTCATCGCTGACAGAAATCAACTTGAGGATTCGTGGTTTAAGAAAGAAATTTTGGCTTCACTCGGAGACATTGAGATTGAATGGGTAAATCCTTCATTAAATGATGATCAATCGGGAATATTTCAGGTGCACTTAAAAACCAGTACTAGTAAAATTATCTTGGATTGATAAGACTCACGTGATAATCTCCAAATCATGAGGGCAACAGGCCACCGCAATCTAAATCTAGATCTTGCTCGCGGAGTAGCAGCGATTCTAGTTTTTACAGGTCACCTTTTTCTATCGCGGTTTCAAGATCTAATTCCAAGTCCTGTCGTAGAGCGATTTTCGACTGGTGCGATGTGTGTCTCGTTTTTCTTTATGCTGTCAGGATACGTATTAGCCTTAAATCAAAAAAAAGTCGCTAAATCTAAATGGATACTTAGTCGACTAGTTAGGCTTATGCCAATCTACTATGTTGCTTGGTCCGTGCCGCTAATTGGACTTCTAGTCACGAAGTCAGAGTATATCCCGAACGAGGCAGGCATTATCCGCGGTGCATTCGCAGCCCAATCGTTTTCTCAATTTCACTTTCTAGATCAACCCAATCCACCCCTTTGGTCACTATCGATTGAAATATATTTAACATTCTTTTTTATTTACTCGGTAAATTTTAAGCGCTGGTGTTTAACTCTAATCTGTGTGGCAATCTTTTTTATGAACTCACAAGATAATTTTTTATCGCAAACACCTTTCTTCAGCGGACTACCCATGTTTCTATTAGGGATAATTCTTGCAAAACAAAAATTAATTTTAAGTAAGAGAACTAATACCTTGCTCGGAATAATCCTTTTTTTTGTGTATCTAACCTGTGCTCCATATTTCGTTCATGGAACTGAATTAGTTACTGGAAGTCGTAACCTGTTTGTAGTTGCAGTTATGGTTTGGTTAATCAATCTCGGCCGACTCCAGAAAGCAAGAAATTTTGCAAGCTATTTGGGTCAAAGGAGTTATTCGCTATATGCAATTCATTGGCCTTTGATGTTTTTCTTAGACCACATTTTTTCATCTCTGTCTACTGCTCCAGAATTGTTGAAACTCATTTCATTCCTGATTTTGATTGCGGTTGCCGTCGAAGTTACCTATAGGACAGTTGAAGTCCCTGCAGTGGTAATTTCAAGGAGAATATTACAAACCAAGTGACGCTAAATTTCTGAATTTACCCGTGCCTGCTAAAGCGGATTATTATTCGAGAATGGTTTACCACCTGCAGCATTGAGCTTTTTCATACCCGCCATATCATCACGGTATTGATTAAAGTATGGGAGTAAACTTTGTTGGACGTTTGCCCCATCGGAATTTCTATTTCTTTTCAATTCAACGTCGCGCAGCAATTTTTTCCGGATTACGAATTCAATTGCCGATTCTGATGTAGGGGTGAGGGTCTGATCGAAGTCAGATAGCTGATATCTGTATCCAGAGTCTTCAACTTTTATTGATCGAATATCAGCATATTGCCCTAAACTTTGAATCAGAGTTAGAACATTAATCGACTTGGGTGCCCAACTTAATTCTTTCCAAATCGTAAATGACCATTTATGGTCCAAATTTTTATCTGACGGCCAAGTACCTTGTTCATACAAGTCTTCTTCTGGGATTGTGATGACTAAGTGGCCACCAGGTTTGATTATTCGAAACCAATTCTTAAGTCCCACGAAAGGATCATTTAAATGTTCCAGACAATGTGAGCTTACAACAAAGTTAAAGGTTTCATCTGGGACGGAGTGCATAAATTCAGCATCACCATCTTCTAAGTCCCAGACCTTAATAGTTTCAATTAAAGGGAAGAATTCCGAATACAATGTCAATGGATCTGGGAACCCTCCAATGTCTATTCCGTCACCAATAAAATACCTAGTTAAAAAATTTGGATCTCTTTGCCTGCGGAATATCGACTTTGATAGTTCTTTCATCGTCCTTCTCTCACGTCATGAGTTCCAACAATAAGCCTAATCGCTTCCGAAAGCGTATGGGAGCAACCGAAGCCCAGACACTCACCATCCCAGCAGACACCCATGAAATTAACCCCGGCATTCGTTGCAGCTTCTTTGTCGGATTGGGAGTCCCCAATAAAGAATGACTTTTCTGGATCTGCAGAATAAAAATGTAGGCAATCGTCCAGAAGCTTCGATTTGGGCTTCCTGCAAAGACAGTTATCTCTTTCTTGATGCCCGCATATAAAAATTTGTGAATCGTCCAGACTTAATATTGGGCCAAGAACCGCTTTTGTGAGAGCCCTTACTCCTGAAATATCGATTAACCCTTTTGAGATGCAAGCTTGATTCGAAGCAATTGCAATTCGAAATCTCGGATAAATTAAAAGTTTTAGGACTTCTAAATCATTCGGCCTTTGGATTTCTTTGGCATTCAACAAATAACCCCCACGAATTCTCGCGTTTAATGTGCCATCACGATCAAAAATCACAACTGAATTCTTCGCCATTATTAATTGAAATGCAATCCCACGCTCGTCGTTTTAAACGACGTCACGTTGTAGCCAAGGTTTTCAACATTAGAAATGATCTCTCTCGTCCGATTTGAATCACAAACAAAGATAAAGAATCCACCACCGCCAGCGCCTAAAAGCTTCCCACCGAATACGCCTTGCTCCATACCAATCTCATAGACCCGATCAATTTGTGAGCTCGATACCAATTCGGATACCCCTCGTTTTAATTCCCAAGACCTGCTCAAGATTTCGCCCAAACCCCTTAAGTCACCACGTTTAAGAATACTTTCTACAGATTTTACAAGATCCTTCTGAGATAGAAGGGCTTGAATATTTTGCCGCCTTTCGTTTCTATCTACTTGATCCTCTAGAACAATGTTTGAATTGCGGGAAATGCCAGTCCAAACGAAGAAAGCACTTTTTTCAAGAACTTGAATAAACCCAGCCGGGGTTGAGACGGGGCCAAACCTAGACTCTTTATAGCTAGTAAAGTCGAACTTATTGAAACCACCTGTCACGCAAACGTGTTGATCTTGACATCCACCAGGGATACCCAAAAGCACACGTTCAATCTCGTAGGCATCTATCGCAATAGAGAGCTTTGAGAAGTCAATATAAAAAAACCTATACAGAGCCCCAAGGATGGAGAGAATTATTGCGCTGGACGCCCCAAGCCCAGAGCGCGCAGGAACAGGGGAATTGATTCGTATTTTGAATCCAGTCCGTCGTTCCAAAGGAATTTTCGTTAAACAGGCAGTAAGAATGCTTTCCAACAGTGATTCATCAGGCGCCCCTTCGGCAAGATAAAGATTGACACCTTGATCGATGGATTCAATCGTTACACCACTCTCTTGACTCGGAAATACTGTTGCCTGCGCATACAAATCAATAGTGGTCGCAATGACAGAGCCTCCATACTCCAGAATGAAGGGTTCGAGATCCGTGCCCCCACCAGCCAAACTCATTCTGAGTGGAACTCGACACGAAACTTCATTCAAGGCATGACTCCAGTGGATTTCACGAGAATTTTCAGATTCCGAAGTGTACTCTGCAGAGACTGACCGACTCGAGTTTGGGCGTTATTTTTTGATAAGACTTGGACCTCTTTTTGACCGGTACTTTAGAATTTTTGATCAACTCGGTCGAAAACCTGGATTGCTCACAGTTTCGCTTTGGAAATTCAGAAAATTATCTAATTCGAAGTCACCTGATCTTTCTGCCCTAAACCGATATATGTACTCAAATACTCGGGAAGAAAAATCTTCGCTCGAATTGAATGACTTACCCGAAATAGATGTTATTTTCGTTTCAAAAATTGAAGATATAGAAATTTTGCACTTAGCGGTCAATTTGGTAATTCAAAATTCACTTAATCCAATTCGGCAAGTTTCAATCGCTGTCCCAACTAACCAATTCCTCGCTTGCAAAGAATATTTTTCAGAATCCCCCGCTCGGAAGATTATCGAAGTGGTCTCAGAAAATGATCTTGTTACCCAAGAAATCATTGACTTAATCAAGGAAAAATCTCCAGGGAGGTTTGGCTGGATCTTTCAACAGGTGCTGGTCGCCTCTTACATTCTTCACTCTTCAAGCAAGAATATTCTGATTGTAGACTCAGACACATTAGTTATCCGTCCCCAAGCTTGGGTTGATAAGTTTGACAAACAATTATTAATGCCAACTTTTGAACTTCATATTCCTTACTATGATTTCTTCCAACACATCTCAAATAAATACCCGAAACCAGAAATATCTTTCGTGAGCCATCACATGCTCGTACAGACACAAATATTTCGAGAAGTTTTTCAGCCTTTTAATCAGAATATAATGGATGCGCTGCAAACGGCTTTTGCCTTCGCAAATATGGAGGATAATTCACCGTTTGACCTCAAATATGAAATTTACGCCCAGTATCTAATCCGAAATTATCCAGAAAGGGTTTCATACGTAAAGTGGTCAAATCTAAGTGTCTCAAGATCAGAACTATCGAATATTTTAGAAGGCAATTTATCAATAAATGATTTTTCACGGCGATACAATTCTCTTAGTTTCCATCACTGGAATCTTTAGCAAGTAAAGGAAATCGAATCGATGCAGAGCCTGATTATTCAAAGAACTAAAGAAGTGCAAGAACTTCTTCAAAACCCAATAACCTTTCCTGAAAAGCAAATTCTGAATTTCGTCTCAGAACTTCTAGTTAAAATAGCGAGTGGCAATAAAATCGCATTTTTAGGAAACGGTGGCAGTGCAGCCGAAGCTTCACATATCGCTGCAGAATTTACGGGTAAGTGCGTACAGAACCATAAGCCAGTAGCCGCGATGTGTCTGAATGATTCCGTATCTGCAATCACTGCCATCGGGAATGATTACGGATTTGAAGCAATATTTGAAAGACAGGTCGAGGCTCATCTTAGTGAGGACGATATTTTAGTAGCTCTTTCCACTTCAGGACGCTCGTCAAATATTCTAAGAGCCCTGCAATCGGCTAACGCGAAAGGGGTCAAAACACATCTTTGGACAGGACAGAATCAAATTCAAATAGAAGGTACGCAGATTTGGAACGTTCCCAGTTTCTCTACGCCACGAATTCAAGAGGTACACCTTATTTGGGGCCATATTATTGCCGAAATATTTGAAATAAAATTGAATGAAATAGAAAACAATCTAAACCCACAAAGTATTCTCAAATGAGAGGGCCACGCGGTTATATTGAATTAATTCAACTTTTAATCAAGAACTTTAGGTACAAGAAAATACGGGTAGCCAACCCTTCACAACTAATTGATGCTCATTTCGGTTATTGGTCTACACCCGATCATATAAATCGAAATATTTTTCTACTTACCTTGAATGAATTGCAGGGGGAACCAGCGCATATTGTTGAAACTGGAACTTCAGCATGGGGTACTGATTCAACACGACTCTGGGATTCTTATGTGCGAAATTTTGGAGGCTCATTGGTAAGTGTGGACATTAGAAAGGATGCTTCAAGAAGACTCAAATGGCAGACTTCTGATTGCACGACCTTTCGGGTGTGTGATTCAGTTGAATTCCTAGGTACACGTGACACGAAACCCACAGACCTCTATTTTTTGGACAGTTGGGATTTGGATCTTAACAACCCTCTGCCCTCGGCAGAACATGGATTGAGGGAGTTCTTGGCTTTAAAAGCAAATCTGCTCCCAGGGAACTTATTACTAATTGACGATACACCTAACGAGACTTACCTAGGGGAACTTAAAAATCTTCCTTCAAAATCTAGTCTCTTTATCGAAAGATATAATTTGTTGCCGGGCAAGGGTGCCTTTATCCCAGAGTCACTTTCGCAAGATTTTGAATTTGAAATCCTAGCTCACGAATACGCTCTTCTAATCAAAATAATAAGAAGGAAGAATGTCACTTAGCAGATTCTTTTCAGCCACCAAACACATCGAGTATTTTTCTAGATTAGATAAAGAGGCGAAAATATTAAACTCACTACTGCCCCTGATGATTTCGATTGCCAGATTGAGAATTGACATCACCAGTTACTTGATACGCTTCCTTAAAATATCAAAACTAGTTGAGAAGAGAGTTGATGAGGAACTGTACCTAGATTCAATCGACCTTCTGATAGTTTGCGGCCCAGCAGATTTAGAAATCCTGCCAATGGCAATTAAATCTAGCTTGCAATATTCAAAGAACCCAATTAGCAGTATCACGGTTATCACTCCAAAAAAATGCTTAGATCACGTAAAGAACATTTCAGAGGAATTATCTAAGGGCGAAGAGATTGAAATAGATATTCTAAATGAAGATGAATATGTCAATGTAGAAATTCAGTCACAAATCAAGAACTTATTCGGAGAGAGATATGGGTGGATTCTGCAGCAGCTCATCAAATTCAAGTGGACTTCTGAAAGCAGTTCAAATGCAATCCTTGTGCAAGATGCTGACACAGTATTTCTTCAAGATTTTTACTCAATTGAGACAGGAGGAAAACAAGCCATTCATTATTCCGCTGAGTTTCAAGCGGACTATTTTGCTTTTCTAGGAAACCTAGGGCTGTCTCTGAAAAAACCCATTTACTCAACTGTGGCCCATCATCAAGTGATTCAACCTAGATTTATGCGCGAAATGATGAAAAAATATGGAATACAAACTCCAGAATCACTGATTTCTCAGATTTCAGATTTTCAAAATTTAAAACAGGGAAAAATCGTGAGCATCGACTACGAATTGTATGGTCAATACATGCAGGAGAATCATCCAGAAAATCTTGAGTACCGCAAATTTTGCAATATTTCAAAAACCCGCTCCCCTGAATCAATCAAAGAAATGACAGATATTCTCTCTGGCGCTGTCGAATCCAAGTATCGGTCATTCAGTTTTCATGGATACATGGGAGTCAAGTCGGATGAAAAATAGGCCAAAAGTGGCTGTATTGATCGCACATTCCTACGGCGAACCATTTGAATCATTGCTAACTGAAATCCAACCCGAAATCTGGCGAGAGTTGAAAAATGAAGGCGTCGATGTTTTTTACACAATAGGTACTAGACCAAATATTTTTCAAATCGTTCTCGATCTAATATCTTGCAAAGCGCGATACTCTAAGAATTTCTGGGTCATTCAGCGACTAATGGACAGATTCTCACTTGCTCCAAAAAATAGTTGCTTACCGAACGTCACAAGACATGAGAATATTCTGAAAGTTGATTTCCCAGAAGGACATAGGTACATGGGAGTGAAAATCATTGCGTCCCTAAAATTCTTATACAACCAAGGATACGAGATTATTCATCGCACAACTCTTAGTACGGTTGTGATTAATCAAAATTTTAGGCAAGCAATTTTAGGAATTCCCCAAGATGTTCCTTATTACGGTGGGACTAAAATTAGTTTCATTAAACCCGAATTCGTATCAGGTGCCAATCTGTTTTTAAACAACTTGGCAATTAAGTATCTTCTCGAGAATGTTCAACGATGGCACCATTGGGATTTGGATGATGTCGCAATTGGGAAAATCCTGAAGGGGCGGATTGAAATCTCTGAATTAGATTCAATCAACGTAGTTGACACGGATGGCGCTAACGGATTGGATTTCTCTGATTTGAAGAAAGCTATTCACATCAGATGTAAGTCAAATTCGAAACCCAGGAATGATTCTGAAATAATGCTTGAAGTACTCTCAGGACTAGAAAAATCTAGAGGGAACCCTGGCTAATGATTCTTTTCCAGAATGGAAGCCAAAGCGCATCGCATTCTTCTGGTCTGAAACCTGAATTGTCATAACTAAATTGTCTAAGCATCTCTTCGCTCACCTCATCTAGACTGTCGATATAAAGGATCGGCAGACCCAGCCAATCGAGCGATTGGGACCAGGGGGTTCTAAACAGCACAGGGAATGAACCCTGATACAAGGTCTCCCAAATCCTGTGATTTTCAAAACCATTGCCTTCACAACACAATACGAATCGAAATTCCCGAGTTAAATTAAAGTATTCTCGTTCGGCAATGAGTGTTTGACGTACGTCAAAGAGTGATGGAATAGCCAATGATTGGAGGATTGTTGGGAATCTAACTTGATTGGTCGGCGACATCGGTGGCACGAGGATTTTGGAATCAATTGCTGAATCTAGGTGCCGCTTGAAGTATTTTGGCAGCCCTGATCTCCCGAGCCTCAAATTCTCTATACCTATCGGTAACGTCCGAACCTTGTCAGACATAGGCATGGCATTATTCTGGCATAGCCATAGCGATACCGACGGTGGCAATTCGTAAGTCTTAGTAAAATTGAAATCGCTGTTACCGCAAACAAGTGTCCTTGCAGAAATAAATCGACCGTAGTCCCTTAAAAAATCTTCAAATTTTTCTCCTGGGATAAAAATGGACTTTGCACTTTTAGCTTTACGAATGTCAATTTGGTCTCGCTTGTTCTTGCCGTAAGCAATATACTCACAGGCCGATGCTATTGAATCACCAGATATATATGGTGAATTATTCTTAAATTTATATCTAAACTGATTAAATTTAATTCGAAAATATCGAGAATGACTGAAGGATAGAGGATTGTATAGCCGGTAGTTGTTACACTCAAGCGGTGAATGCAAATACTGGTCCAAGTAGGGATCTCCTCATACTGGGTGGGACGTCTAGCCTAGGCACAGAAATTATCTCATATGCAGAGCGGAATAATCTCTCTTACTGCGCTACATCAAGAGGCATAAATGGTTCAAGTGCTAAATCATCAATATTTTTTGACTTAGATATTGCTAGCCAAGACAGCATCCAAAATTTTCTTGAAGGTATTTCCCATTTGAGATTTAGAAACGTTATCTATTGCATTGGAGAGACCTCAAATATAGAAATTGATTCTCTCAATTTTGAACCGATATCAGAGTATTTCCAAACTCATGTCACAAACGCCATTCTTCTAATCACTCATCTGTGTGAATATTTAGATAATTCAGTTACATCTACATTTCTGTACGTTTCATCGAGAGCTGCAATATTTCCTAGCTTTGACTTCTGTTATGCCGGATCCAAAGCGGCCGTAGCTTCCGTGGTTAGTTCCCTCTCTCGGCAGTTACCACCTGGTAAAAAAACCTTAGTTATAGTGCCTGGTGCCCTCATTGGATCTACCATGTTTAACGAAATGCCTGAATTCATACAAAAGAGCCACCTGGAAAGATCAAATGGATTGCTACTTACCATTAAGGAGGCCGCCGAAATCACACTGGCAACTTTGAATTCCGACATTGCTAGTGGTTCGATAATTGAGATTGGCCCGAGTTACAAATGAAAAGAGTCGGCGTTATCGGGGCAGGGATCTTTGGCTTGGAAATCGCCAAACAACTGAGCGAAAAAGGCTTTGATGTAACAATTTTTGAAAAAAATACGGAAATTCTTAATCAAGGCACTGCAAAAAGCGTATCTCGATTACATCTCGGCTTACATTATCCCCGAGATTTAGAAACCGCAATCCAATCAATTGTCGGCTACGGAAAATTCCTTGACCATTATCGTGATTTTGTAAACCTTTCCTTCGATAACTACTATGGAATTGCGAAAGAATACTCAAAAGTTGACGAAAGACAATTTAGAGCTTTTGCCCAAAAGGCAGGGATTCCTATAGCTGAAGTAAATCCAACTAACCTTGCTGATCATGGATTCGACCACGATAGAATTTCTGCGGCCTGGAGGTGTCCCGAAGGTGCGATAGACATTTCTGCGCTACGTAGATATTTTATTAAAGTATTCGATGGAACGGTCGAGATTCGAACTTCGAACGAGATAGTTTTTGTGGAGAAAATTAAAAAAAGTTGGATTGTAAAAAATTTAATGGGCATTACTGAAGAGTTCGATTACATCGTGCAGGCAACTTACGGCACAGATCGAATTGTCTCAGAGAACTCAATTCCCGCAAAACAAAAGTATGAATTCCATAAGACGCTTACCCTCGAAATTGAATGCAATGTTTCCAATTTCGGAATAACAGTAGTAGACGGAGATTTCATCACGGTACTTCCAAAAGGATTCACAGATAGACTTCTCATTTACGGGCCCTCACCAAGTGTTTTAGCGAAGGCCGAAGGAGTTGAATCCCCAAGAGGTTGGGATGAAAAAGATGCATTTGACTTTGAAAAAGCAACCGAAACTCTTATCCGGAGATTTAGAGATTGGTTTCCGGGGGTAGAAGAGCCTATTGTGAGGGACACATTGACAACGGTGCGTAGCATTCAGCCCAACATGCAAGCGACCGACAGAAGAGTGAGCGAAGTGCGTGAATCCGCACCAAATTACTTTCATGTTTGGTCTGGAAAAATTGATCACTGCATAGAAATTGCTGAATTGATACTTCAGCAAATCAATCTGAAAGAAAACTGAGATGTACATACATTCAACTGGTGGAATTGGTAATCAACTCTTTCAATACAATTTGGCACACTTGCTGAACGTAAACATGGATAGGGAGGCAATCATCCTTTTTGAGGACAGCTCGAATTCGAAATTCCCCAGAAATAATTTTTTAATTGATATTAAAAAAGATTGCAATCATGACGTCTCAGTCATTGAGGAATCTAAATTGTTACTGCTAATCAAGGCACGAGACAGTATTAAATATCGAATAGGATTAAGGTCCAATTCCCAGAAGGAGCAAACATTTGTCAAGCGTCTGAAATCTATAAATAACAACCAGAAGCGGAAAGCTGCACCCTTTATTTTTCGTGAGCTATGGCAGGATTGGGAGCTAGTCAACGCTGGATTTCCACTTATTGAACATGAAATCTTAAAGTGGTTGGATGGTGTGAAATTTGATAATAACGTATCTCAAATACTTAAAAGGGAATTTCAAACTATCCACGTTCGACGTGGAGACTATTCATTGAATCCTGATGCTTGGGGATTGCTCTCAATCGAATACTACAAAATGAATATTCAGGACGATCTTTTCACAGTGGTTGTGACTGATGATGATTCATTGACTGGGAAATTGAGAACAGAATTTCCAGAAGCACAGGTTTTCGGACCAAAAGAGTTGGATGAACTGCAAGCTCTAAAAATTATGTCAATCTCGAGAAGAATTATTGTTGCTAACTCCTCTTTTTCTTGGTGGGGCTCTGTTCTCGCCCGTGAATTTTCAGGCGCCGAGGTTATCATGCCAGATACTTGGTTTAAAAGAAGTGATAGGCAACCAAGTCTACTTGGCGACCCGAGAAATGAATATAGAAGGGCGATATTTGAGTAATGAACGAGACCGAATTTGTCTTTGTGCAGCTAGGCACACATTTACCTAAGCACTTAATCCAAAATCTTCTTCTTGTAAATGATTCATTCCCAAACATAAAGATAAATCTAGTTTTATCTGAATCCTGCCAAAGAATAAAACTCATTCCTGATTTCGTCGATTTGACGTTTTACACCGCTACTGAGTCCGTGGAAGGGATTTTAAGTAAAAAGGTAAGAGATCCGACGTTTAGGGAAGGCTTCTGGAGATATTCGCTCGAGAGACTTTTTGCTATTGAGTCGATACACTTTGCGAAACCGAATGCTTCTCTAATACATATTGAATCCGACATTCTCTTACTTCCTGAATTCCCGATTGATAAATTTAAATTGTTAAATCATGTTTCATGGATGTGCGTGGATGCAGAAAAAGATATCGCGAGCATCATTTACTTTCCTAACATAGCCAAAACCCGAAAATTCACAAAGGATTTGTACGATTATTTAGTGGAGTCCGATTCTCCAACTGATATGTTGGGTCTTCATTGGTTGAGACAAAACCATCCTCAGGAATACATGCTATTGCCAACTGGTATTTCCCTTCATGAAGATTTACATTCGGAAACAAAAGATTCACCGGATATTACCGAAATATTTTCTGAAGGTATATTTGATGCTGCTGGGATTGGCATGTGGCTTACCGGGTTTGATCCGCGAAATAATTATGGGGTAACCAAATATTTTGAAACTTCGAAACTTCGCGAATCGGGATTCTATATAGATCCAAGTGCTTTCCCTTATACATATGAAAAATCTTCTGGACTTTCATTTACGCGCGGCCACATCCGCACTCAAATCTATAACCTTCATGTACATTCAAAGTCAAGATTGTTGTTCTCAAAAAATTGGCAGAGGGAGCTAGAGCGACTGACAGAGCTTTCGGCTTATGGCAGGCCTCGAAGTGAATTCAGTCTAGGTGCGCTAATTAACTTAATTCTAAGCAATTTCCATGATAGGACCCTTTTGGCATTCCTATTCTATTCGCCTCTATTTAAAATACTCCGTATCCCTTATCAGAAAAGCAAAAATATACTTAATAAACGGTAAGATTAGGCAATAAACTAAGGGAACTACAGATGGGAATTATTTGTGAGAGTTCTAGTCACAGGCGGAGTGGGGTTCCTAGGGTCTCATCTTTCGCGTGAGTTAATCTCACGTGGCCACGAAGTTTTGGCAGTTGACAATTACTACACTGGCAATAAAAACAATGTAGAAGATTTACTCCAAAATAAGAATTTTGAGATTTTGCGCCACGATGTGACTTTTCCATTATTTGTTGAGGTGGACGCGATCCTTAACATGGCATGTCCAGCGTCTCCGGTTCACTACCAGAAGTTCCCGGTTCAGACGACAAAAACTAGCGTTCTAGGGGCCATAAATATGTTGGGGCTCGCTAAACGACTCAATATTCCAGTGCTACAAGCTTCGACAAGTGAAGTCTATGGAGACCCAACTGTTTCACCCCAGCCAGAGTCATATTTGGGTAATGTCAACCCAATAGGAATTCGAGCTTGTTATGACGAGGGAAAGCGCGTCGCAGAAACATTGTTCTTTGACTACCGCCGCCAATACGATTTACAAGTTAAAGTTGCACGAATATTCAACACTTATGGACCAAACATGCAAATTGATGACGGGAGAGTTGTAAGCAATTTTATTGTTCAAGCCCTCCGAAATGAAGACATAACGATTTACGGGGATGGCAGCCAAACTAGATCATTTTGTTTTGTATCTGATTTGGTGGAAGGCATCCTAAGTTTGCTTTTCTCCCCGAAGGAAGTAACAGGTCCTATTAATTTGGGAAACCCGACTGAAGACAAAATTTCCTTTCTCGCAGAGGAAATTATCAAATTGACAAATTCAAAATCCAAAATTGTAAACCTTCCATTACCCGAGGATGATCCAAAGCAGAGAAAACCTGATATATCTAAGGCCCAATCGATTCTTGGCTGGTCACCAAATGTCGATTTAAAAAATGGTCTTGAATTAACAATTTCGGATTTAGCTGATCGATTGTCGTAATCGAAACACCAATGTCAGTTTCTGTAATTATTCCAATCGGAAACTTTGAGGCGAATAGAAAAAATATAGAAGATATCGTCCTAGCATGTCCCAAAACATTCTTTGAATTGATAATAGTTTTAGATACAGATGAGAAAGACGTGCACGAGAATCTAGTTAAGATTTTTGAAACTTGCGGACGTACAAATTTCAAAATTGTCGTTTCAAACTCTAGGACTCCTGGAGGCTCAAGAAATCTAGGTAAACAGCAATCATCAAGTGAATGGCTAGTTTTTTGTGATTGCGACGACATGCCTAATTTCCAGGGAATTGAATCTGCTGTCAAAGCATCAAGCATCGAGGATCAGATAATCATGGGTTCATTCCAAATAGTTCTCCAGAATGGTGATGTCCAGAAATACATCATGCAAGAAAATTTTGAACAATGCTTCTTCTCGATAACGTTACAACCAGGAATATGGCGGTGGATAATGCGAAGGAATTCAATTGAGAATCTCAACTTTCATCCTCTATCCATGGGAGAGGATCAGCTCTTTATCTTGCAGGTAGTCTCCGCTAATGTGAATCGCCGTGTCAGCCAGGAGATAGTTTATTCGTATAATTCTTCGGTCCAAGGCTCATTAACGTCAGACAAGTCGAAAATTTCTGATTTGAACGCGGTTGTAAAAATCGAGAGAACATTGCAGATTGTTGATCCGGACATCAAAAGACTCAGAGCGTATTTTCTTATCAAGCAGACAATTACTTTAATTAAGTACGGAAATATACAAATCAAGCTCGCGACCTTTAAGAACTTCCTACTCAATCTTCGAGGGATAGAATTTTCTGATCTGTTTCACTTCTATATGTTTCTAATCTGGAAGCAAAGGATTGGCTAAAGTGCCATTAGATAGAAATCCAAAGATTGGATCACTCTACATTTATCTCATGGGTGGCCTAGGAAACCAACTTTTTCAAGTGGCTGCGGGAATATCTCTATCCCACCTGAGAAAACAAAATTTACTTATAGATGAGACTTTTGGAAATTATCGCAAGAATTATAAGAATCAGGCAGACATCAGAACGTTTGAGAATGCCAATCTCATTGCGGAACCGCTCGTACACAAGAACTTGAAGATTCTCTCTAGAATGCTTGGATTGCTGATAAGACTTTCTCTTTCAGGTGATAAATCAAGCCGCAAAAAAATTATTGAACGAGGGCTGAAGTTTTCTCTCAGCATCATTCTGTCTCTGAGTGAATCCAAATTGATTAGGATTTGGTCGGCGTCAAACATTGGATTTGAATCCATACCTAAATCCTCAAAATCGCAATACCTCGTGGGGTATTTTCAAACATATCGATTTGCATCGGACCCTTATGTCTATGAAAAACTGAAGACATTAAAGATTGAAAGTAGTGCAATTGAACAACTTTCTCTTGAAGCGGAGAGTGAAAAGCCGCTTATTCTTCACGTAAGATTGGGTGATTACATCCAGGAGACAACTTTTGGAACACTAGGGTCGGATTACTACCGCCGAGCTCTCACCCTGGTATTTGACCCGAAGAAATATTTGAAAATATGGGTATTCTCGGACGAGATTGAGAAGGCAAAGCAATTGATTCCAAAAGATTTCGATGAGTTCGTAAGGTGGTTTCCTAAGACTAATGAAACTTCCGCAGAAACATTGGAAAAAATGCGCCTGGGCCACGCTTATATTATTGGAAATTCGACATTTAGCTGGTGGGCCGCTTTTCTATCTAAAACTCCAAACGCCCCTACAATTGCGCCATCACCTTGGTTCCAGGGTATGGATGAACCAAACGATCTGATTCCCCCTCAATGGAGAAGACTTGCGAGAGAAGAAAATTGAAAATAAGAAGAGCAAACAAATCTCACTTTTCTGTCATCAGTGAATCTTTCAAAATCCTAACTAAGGAAGATAAAAGAAAACTAGGAATTGTTACAGTTCTACAAGTTCTGATGGGGTTCTTAGATTTAATTGGAGTGGCTGCAGTTGGCTTAGTCGCTGCACTCTCAATCAATGGAGTCCAGTCTCGGCCCCCAGGCACTCGAGTTTCGCAGCTATTGGATGTATTGGGTATCGGCGAAGTTAAATTTCAAACCCAAGTCGCGATTCTGGCAGGGATGGCTGCAATCATTTTGATATCTCGAACTCTAGCCTCAATGTATTTTACTCGGAAGATATTCTACTATCTAAGCAGAAGAGCTGCAGTTATTTCTTCAAAACTTGTCTCAAAGCTCTTGGCGCAAGATCTGCTTTCTATTCAGTCAAGAAGTTCTCAAGAAACTCTTTTCGCGGTCACGAGCGGCGTTGGGATGCTTATGCTTAATGTAATTGGAACAGTCATCAACTTAGCATCCGACCTATTCCTATTACTGATTCTTTCTGGAGGCTTGCTGGCAATTGATCCCTTAATCGCGCTCATGACATTTGTATTATTTGCCTCAGTCAGCCTAATTTTATATTTCTCCGTGCAAAACAGAGTAAATGTATTGGGCAATGAAAGCGCGCGACTCACGATAAAGAGTAATGAAAAAATCTTAGAGGTTTTAAATTCCTATCGTGAACTATTTGTACGTAATCGCCGCTCCTTTTATAGTAAGGAGATTGGTCAAACAAGGCTTCAGTTGGCAAATACGTCCGCGGAACTGGCATTCATTCCGAATATCAGTAAGTATGTAATTGAAATTACTTTAGTATTTGGGGCAGTCGCAATGTGCGCAATTCAATTTGTGCTCAAAGACGCATCTCATGCAATAGCAACACTTAGCGTTTTTTTGGCCGCCGGAAGCAGAATTGCGCCCGCAATCTTAAGAATCCAAACAGGAGCAATTGCAGTAAAAAGTAGTGCGGGACCCGTTGGTATCACATTGGATTTATATAACAATTTTGCAGAAGAAGCGATTGATGATCAACGAGATGTAGCACTAGAAGTTGTGCATCAGGGTTTCAAGCCGAACCTAAGAATTTCGAATGTCAATTTCAAGTATCCAGGTGCCAGCACACCTACAATTATCGATGCTTGTCTTGAGGTCCGAGAAGGTGAAGTGATTGCATTCGTAGGTCCTTCCGGTGCTGGAAAAACGACTCTCGTAGATCTTGCCCTAGGGATTCTGACTCCCGATAGTGGGGACATTGAAATTTCAGGCATAAGTCCCACGGGCGCGATTGCTCACTGGCCCGGCGCGATCGCCTATGTTCCCCAGGATGTACAAATCATCGATGCTTCAATATTGTCAAACGTCGCGATGGGTTTTCCGGAAAGTGAACAACGGAGCGAGTTGGCATTTGAAGCCCTGCGGATATCCCAACTTGATGAATTTTTAGAAGTGAAGAATCAGGATTTAAGCTCAAGGGTTGGTGAACGTGGAAGTAAATTGAGTGGCGGACAAAGGCAAAGACTTGGAATCGCACGCGCACTTTATTCTCGCCCAAAGTTACTTGTCCTTGATGAAGCAACGAGCTCACTTGATGGGCAAACCGAGTCTGATATCTCTGAAGCGATTTTTTCTTTAAGAGGCAACGTAACTGTATTGCTTATTGCTCACCGTCTTTCTACTGTTCGAAATGCAGACAGAGTGATTTACATGGAGGCAGGCAAAATTTTGGCCGATGGAACATTCCAGGAAGTAAGAGGAAAAATCCCGAATTTCGACAGCCAAGCAGCCCTTATGGGACTTTAAAGGTGGACCAATCGCTTCTCAAATGAAGAGGCTTCATGCGCCGCTTACGTGGAAAACGTAACCAATCAAGTAGCAGCGCGTAATATGGGAGCAAAATGTGACGCTTTCGAATATGAAAAACCTTATCCTCAAGCTGGAGATTGTAATCACTTACAGATTCAGCACTTACAGCGTTGTGAAAACGGAAATTCTCCGGGAGAGCTTGGATAACTTGTCTAAGTGCCAAATTATCACTAGAAGTATGTGTCGATGAAAGATCATCGCCCACATTCGAAATCAAATTACTTGGTGGGATGATACAAAACTTATTTTGACGCCAGAATTCGTACGCTAGCGGAATATCCCAAGTATCTACTTTTCCATCCAGCGCACGATTGGCACCCGTACTCCAGAAAAGAAGTCGATGATTAGTTAATTGGGAAATCGGAACCCTTTTCTTTTGCAGAAGTGCTGTTCGCATCAGAATCCACTTTTCAGCCCAACTCGCCCAACCCCAAATCATTGGGTAGTTTGACCATGATTCGCAAGTCAGACCGAGTTTGTTTGGAATGAGTTGGGTCCCTGCAATCATCCAGACATTGGAATTGTCCTTAAATGTATTTAATCCATCCAATGCAAATCGATAAAAATCGTCTCCAACTTCAAGATCGTCCTCTAGGATCAGCCCCTCTTGCACGGAATCGAAGAACCAATCGATAGCACTCAAAACACCTCCGGCGACACCGAGGTTAGTCAGACTTCGATTTATATACACTTCGACATTCAAATTCTTTGAAAACTCTGAAATAATCTTCATGATTTGCTGTTGATTACTTTTATCCGCATCATTTCTCGGACCATCAATTGAAATGTAAATATTCTCAATCTTATTCTTTTTGAGGGACTCTAGTAATCGGAAAACACCAAGCGGTCGCGAGTAAGCGATAATAAGTGCATTTTTAGAATTCAACTTCCTACCCCCTTTAGCAATCTGTGGAGATTTAGACGGAACAAGTAGAAATTTCGAATCACATAAAGTCTGAAATGCAAGAAATCAAAATGAATGCTAGTAATTTCAAGTTTACAAAATCTTAAATAAGAAAACAATTTCCCCAAAAATGTTGTCTGCGAGCTGTAGTCGGACAGAGCAAGCATCCGCTTAGATGCCAAATCTGAAATTTCGGACGACTTCAGTCTAGTCTGAAATCCATTTATCAATATATGAGTAGAGTGTAAATTTACCCGAGGACATCTTTGGATTTTTGCCCCCCGCCCTATTAGAAACCTAGAGATAGCCAAATCATCCGGCATTCCTTGGAAATCACAAAAGTTCATTTCAATCAAAACGCGGGCGCTAGTCTGAGTTAAATAGATTCCCGTTCCTGTAACAAACGGTTCTCCCTTTCTGCACGTCCCTGTATTGAAATGAGACGTTTCGACAAATCCACCAATTTGGAATGAACCAGGATTAAAAAGGAGCAAGATGTTATCCAATTCACTTACATTAAAATAAGTTGACACGTTTGACCTTATAATGAGTTCAAAATCAAAATTCATTAATACCCAACTCAAACCGAGTAAAGTTTTTTGCAATATATTTTCATATGATTCGGGGCAGGGAACAAAAAGAGTTTTACCGTCAAAATCAAACTTCTCGCTATCGTGCCCTCTCAATATGATCACTTTTGAATCAGCCGGAATTCTCCGATACCAAGTTAGTTCCTGCGTGGCAAGATCACATTGATTGATAGGGTCAAGACTTGCTACGATTAGAAAAATCGCGCGTGTCTTACCTAATTTGCTTGTCACCAGACACCCTGTCTGTTCGCGGATGGATAAAATAAGTCCTTTGAGAGAGAATGTCCTCTGAGGGTAACCAAATTCTACAAGAAAATGGCAACTAAGTGAATCGGATATTAGTAAATTTTGATAGAGAAATCTTTATTTCTCAATGTCTCGGTGGTATTTCTCACTCATTTGCCAAGCTGATTGAAAATTTTTTATCCAACCCAGATTTAGGGGTAACAGCAAACTTAACTTTTCGAAGATCAAACAATGAACACCTGCGGGAAGTGCTAAGAACAAATCACCAAATTTTTGCACCTCAAAGAAAGTTTGTCACTGCGAAGAGCGGTTATAGCACGGCCTTAACACTTGGTCCAATTCGTACTGCGAGTTCGCTGTGGGCTGGAGGCAAGCCAATTCTCCATCGAGCAGATGTTTTTCATGCAACATATTATCGCCCGAATGTTTTTGAAAGACAATTTAATCAGAAACTAGCTGTTACGGTGCATGATTTTATTCCTGAAAAATTGGGTTGGAATGGTTTGAGGAATCCACATATTGGAAAAGCTAAGCTAATACAGAAGGCAGACCTAATTATTTGCGTGTCTCAAGCGACGGCAAATGATTTAAATTATTACCTCGGAATTTCTGATGAAAGGGTAAAAGTAGTTCACCACGGAGTCGATGTTGATCAAGCTATGACCCCAAAAGATTTTAAGTCTGTCGGAGAGAAACCAAAAATACTTTATGTAGGTCATCGATCTAGTTACAAGAATTTTGCAATCTTGCTTAAATCTTTGCAAATTCTGGGAGCCAGTCACCAATTTCAGCTCGTTGTAGCTGGACCAATACTCACCCAGATTGAAATTGTGGACCTAAATGCCTTAGTCGGCGCAGGGAACTGGATGTTTGTTGAGTCGCCGAGGGATGAAGAATTGAAGGTGCTTTATAGAGAAGCGGCAGTTCACTGCGTAACTTCGAAGCTGGAAGGCTTTGGAATGACAATTCTGGAGGCCATGGCTCAAGGAACCCCAACCATTGTGAGTTCAATCGAAGTTTTTAGAGAAATTTGCGGCGATTCAGCTATCTACTTCGACGCTGATGACCCGGAGGATCTAGCGGCCAAACTTAAATCTGTAATTTTTGAGTCGGAATATGGGCAGTTAAGCGCGATGGTCCTCGAGCAAGCGCGTAAATATAGTTGGATTAGTTCATCCTTGAAATTGGCCACGGCTTATTCGAGAACCATAAGCTGATTCCAATGTCTTCCGAATATCTAGAATGTCCGTTATGTCCGCTCTTCGGGACAAATTACGATTCGATTCGTAGTAGGGGATAGAGGCAGCGACGGTTGCTTCTGCAATACAAAACCGGTTACCAAAGGATCAATACAGTGGCACTGAGCGTATGGACAGTTGCTGAACTGGGGGCTTTCTACACTGAGCACCGTTCAGAGCTACTCGCGCATGCCAATCGCGTCCTGAAGGATTCAGCTAAGGCTGAAGAGATCACCCAAGACTCACTTATTAAGTTCATGCTCGCAGCTCCTGAGCTTGAATCTGCTGATCACGCTCTTTCTTATCTGCACCGCACGATCGAAAACCTCTGCATCGACTACTTCCGCATGGAAGGGCGCCGTCCAAACCTTGTGGTCATCGACGATGTCCAGGCTGAAGTTGAGGCTGCATGGCAGGTAAATGGCGATCACTCAGAAGTTCTTACCCAGGCTGAAGATGCTGCGATTATTCGCCAGGCTTTAGCTCTTCTCTCCCCTGCTGAGCGCGCTGCGCTCGTGATGTGGGAGATCGAAGGCCGCTCAACAGCTGAAATCGCTGCCGAGCTTGGAATCAAGGAATCAGCAGTCCGCCGCACGGTTTCTCGTGGTCGTACCAGCCTTCGCCGCGTGCTCTCTGAGCTCGTTATCGATCAAGAGCGTGGCCTTACAGCTCTCGACATGCTTTCAACTACCTATAAAAAGGCAGGCGAGCTTGCCGCTAAATCTTCTAAGGTTGCTCTTTCCCTTCTTTTGGTCATCACAGCATTCCTTGGTTTTAACTCATTGACTGGCCGCGAAGGCGTCATTCCAGCGGTCGTTTCACAGGATTCAGGTTCAGATGTGGCTGGCTCAAGCTCAACTGAGTCACCATCACCCACTCCTTCTCTTTCAATGCCAGCGAAGAAGTCATCAACGATGGTTTCTGGTGTCTACTTCAAGAGCGCAAAGGCCTACTGGCCTGGCCTTGATAATGAGGGCGTTCCAACAGGTTTCACCGTCACAGGTGAGAAGGGTCCAATCGGAAAGCTACGCGTAAACCGCAATGCTCCGATTTCGACCGAGCAAGGCACGATTTTGGCTACCCAAGCCATCACTTCTGTGGGTGGACCAAATGTGATGATCGATCAGACCATCACAGTCGATGGCAACGGCACAAAGTATGAGGTCGGCTATGTCGCCCTCGGGGT
>Ga0209188_1000961_pt1 | contig 25007 bp, 26 predicted proteins | sample C_130625_EF_Meta_FD_187307 | JGI IMG/M metagenome (GOLD analysis project Ga0209188, IMG submission 187307) | Freshwater microbial communities from Lake Croche, Canada to study carbon cycling - C_130625_EF_MetaG (SPAdes) (version 2) | ecosystem: Environmental > Aquatic > Freshwater > Lake... | reverse complement strand
TCGTTGTGATTAAAGACAATAAACCACTCGCATCGATAGTCAAAATATTCGCGTTGGGAACGGTTTGTAAAAGTTCAAGACTAGCTTTATTACTTTTAAAAATTAAAAAATAAATTTGCGCGCCACGTGCAATCGTCTCACGCATGGCAGGATCTACCAAGATAGCGCTGCCCATTTCAGAGAGCTCAATAAAAAGAACTTTTTCGGGACGCTTGGAAGGTGTCTGGAAAATACCCATCAACCAATCATAGAGATATACGATTGGAGTAAGAAAGGCACACAGAGGAACGCCAGCAAGGTGATCGATGCGTCGCATCGTGTCTACACGTATAGTCATGGACTCTATTATGACAGGTCAATTATCCCTTTTGTATGATTCGGGGTAATCCTGGTAAAAAAGTAATTAAAATCGTTATCCCATACAACAAAGAGCTCAAAATCACGAGGCTAGGATCAAGCCCCCAAAGGGCAAGCATGCTCGCGAGAGAGGTTTCACGCAGTCCCCATCCCGAAATGCTAATGGGTAATAACATGAGTAAGCCCACAGCCGGAATACCGATTAATAAAGCTTCAATAGGCGCTTCTACATGACATGCTTTTAAGCAAGCCCAAAAAGCGGCTAAGGTTGAAAAATGTATAACAGTTGCTAACAAAATTTGCCACCACACGTTGGGAAATCCCCAGGCGGTTTTCGTTGGCTCTAGAGCCTGCTGTACTTTTAAGCCGTGCATCATTTTGAGAAAAAAATTCTGGGTTGAGGGCAGATAAAGTAAGTACGCAATGAGCAAAGCTCCAAGCAGCATGATGATCAATAAAACAATACCCAACTGTGGAACCCAAGGACTTAACACAGCGCCACCCAGCGCGAGTCCGATAGCACCTAAAATACTATTACCAGCAAAGCCTAGTGAGCGATCAAGTAAAACCCCAAAAAAACTCATCGGAAGTTTGATGTTGGTATGAGCGTTTACTTGTAATTGTTGATGAGCAGTAATAGCTCTATAGCTATCACCACCGAGAGTGGTTGGCAATCCTTGATTGATAAGACCACCCGCAAAATATAAGCGTATATAGGCAAGGGATTTTTTCTGAAATCCCGCATGACTCATGATGTGACCCCAACGCGCACCTGACAGGGTGTTGCTTAACCATAGTAGACTTAAGGAGAGTAAAAGCCACTTCGGATCGATGATAGGAATCGCATTTTCAATTTTGAGCCAATCAATGGACGCGAATGCACGCGCAAGCAAAATAGCAGAAACCAATAAACGAATGATTAAGCCATAACGCTGCCAAAAACTAATCTTTACTTCATGAGAAGGAGGTACTTGGGACATGAAAATAATTAAGGTGTTCTAACTGGAGATGGCCGACCTTGCCAATTCTTACATAACAAAAAGTCAAATTGCGAGATATCACGACCTAAACGATGCACGGCTTGAGTATCTATTTTTTCACAAGATTCAAAAGCACCATCTGAGACAGGTTCTACAAATGACATTTGCGACCAATTTAAAACTAAAGCAGAGCTACCTATAGGTAATGGGCCGGACCATAAGTCGAATTGATCTACGCGCTCATCAAGCACAAAAACTTGCAGTGGTTTGGCATACCAGGCTGCTCGACTAGCTAAAGTCCAGTTTTGCACAGCAATCTGTGTGACATCATTTTGTGAGGCAAGTTCTTGCAGGTGAATACCTGCTTGTTTCCAGCCATATAAATCTGCGATAGGATTTTTTTTACCTAATTGATCAAACATACTGATGCTTGGGATACCCCCGAAAAATAAAAGGATAAAACCAAGAATACAAATAGATAATTGAATGAAAGCGATGGTGCTAATCCAGAAACGACGGCCAGCGTCCCAGGCCTGCGCAAGTCCAATACCAGCAATTGGGGCAAGCGCTAACCAGGCTGGGGAGGTCCAGTGGGGAAGACTACCGCCACCGCCAGACAAATAAGCAAAAAGAATAAACGGTAGGAAAAAGAAAATAAGTAAGATTTTAGGTCCTGGGCTATAGCGCCTAAATCTCCACATCATTCCCATGGGGATGAGTAGTCCGTAACAAACGAATTGATTGAGTAAGAAGCTTAGAACATGTTTAAACTTCCATGGGCCCCCTGTGCCATGTCCGAACTGATAGAGAAACGAAATCCACTCATGTTGATAGTTCCAATAAATGACTGGAGAAATCAATAGCCCAGCGATGAACAGACAAACATACAAGCCAGGACGGCGAAAAATATTGAAGCCATGCCAGGTGATGAGGCAAATAGGTACACAAAGAGCAAAAAAGACCGCCGTATATTTTGATAAGCCAGCTAAACCAAGAATGAGTCCTAGCATCATCCACAATCCAAGATCTTGCGGATGACGATTGTGTAATTGTTCATCTAAAGCTAAGGTGATGAGCATCATACAAGGCACTAAAAATAAAAGTAGAGTATCAGGTAAAAGTCCAACCCCTAGGACGTGGAGTAAGGGGGCTAAGATGGCAATTAAAGCCGTCCATAACATAACGGCCCCTTCCTTGAGATAAGGAAAGGAAGAACGATGTCTTTCTAAAAGAACTGCGGCAATGCGCATGGATAGCAGAACGCCAGCTAGCCATAAAAATTCGGGGATAAACCTAATCCAACCATCAGTTAAGTGAAGATAAACAGGTATCGCTTGTATCCAGCCAACTAAAGGAGGGTGATCGAAGTAGCTCCAATCTAAATAAAGCCCATATAAAGCGTAATGTGCTTCGTCAACAGAAAAACCTAATATAAAACCAAATACAACGTGAATAATACAGGCAATAAAAATCGATACAAACGTGTAGCCAAACCACGGTGTAGAGTTATAGGACATGATTACGCATTGGCCTGTAAAAAGCCTTCTTGACGATACGTTAAAACAAGAGTGTCACGCCAGGAGTTTTCTGGGTGATTACGGTCGAGTGGTTGAATAGGAGTAGTTTCATGTAAAACTTTCGTATCATCAAGCAATAGTAAAGTCCATGGATTTTCTAAGGTAAAGCGTTGACCGTGAGGGCCTTGAGCATCAAAAACTCTCGATTCACCACCTGTCACTGATTTGCGATCGACTAATAGAACGGCAACAAAATGAACGCCATCACGATGAGCGCCCTCAGGAGTGGGTCGTCCAATGCCGTGAGCGGTATCAATACGAAATTGATGAACCTCGACAAACCAAGGACTTAAATTAGGTTGTTGTTTAATTAGCACTTGAGAAAAAAGATCCCCTAATTGAATCAACAAATCGTACATGGCAGGATGCTTCAAAAAGGCTTCATCACAAGGAGAAAAAGTACGGTTCATCCCACCATGCAGTGCGTTATAGGAAATGGGCTGAAAATGAGGGCGATACTCAGGTGTTTCGATAGACTTGTCTGTGACAATGACACTGGCGTGTTTACGTTTCCGGTACTTACCACCATCTTTAAGATACAGATCTTCATCAAGATCATTCCAAGACAAAGATAAGTTTTGCCAGTCAGATAAGGAGTGTTCGCTTACCGAAAAAAAATCTTCGCTGCGAAGCAGAGCATAGCCTTTTTCTTGAAGGTTTATAACACTTCTAGAATAGGGCGTATAGGGAGGAGAAAAAGAATTCATAAATATCAGATTATTTTAATCCCGAATCTACTATGTGCCATTAAATTGACATTAAACTGACAAGTGTCTTAAGAAAATTTCCGCAAAAGCCAGCGTGTAAAGCGCCAAGTAAGGAGTGCCCCAAGAATAATAATATAGATCCGGGCCTCACCAAAGTCCTGTTTAGCGGCCTTATGAATGTAGTAATGGAGAACTACTAAGATCGCGATAGGGTAAACGAGCGTGTGCAGACGCGACCAATTGCGACCTAATTTTTTTTGCATCCCCTTGGTTGATGTCATCGCTAGAGGAATCAAGCAAATAAAAGCCACAATACCAAAGGTGATATAGGTTCTTTTGAAAAAGTCCTGATAAATCGCATCCAGATCAAGTTGTTGATCAAGAAGGACCCAGGTTAAAAAATGTAACAGGGCATAAAAAAAACAAAACAAACCAAGCATGCGCCTATATTTTTGCAGGCTATTCCACCCAGTGGTGATGCGAAGAGGGGTAATCGCCAAGGTCAGGCAAAGCATGACAATCGCCCAAGTACCAGTAAAGCGGGCGATGAACTCGATAGGATTAGCGGTTAAAGAACCCTGCCAACCAAACCAAACCAAGCGAATGAATGGCGACAAGGCCAGTAAAAATACTATCGGCTTACCGAAGTTGTTAATAGAATTTTTTAAGGTCCATGCCGGCATATAAAGAGGCCACTTGATCGCCATAGCCGTTAAATTTAAGGGTTTTTATTTTAGGTGCAAAAAAACCCTTATCATCACTTAGGCGTCGTTCAGATGCTTGCGACCAGCGCGGATGATCTACCTCTGGATTTACGTTGGAATAAAAACCATATTCACTTGGATTTGCTAAAAACCAACTAGTGGTGGGTTGTTTTTCAACAAGCTTTATTTTGACGATGGATTTAGCGCTTTTAAAGCCATATTTCCAAGGCGAAACGATGCGAATCGGTGCGCCATTTTGATTGGGGAGTGCCTCACCATATAAGCCAAGAGTTAAGAGGGTTAATGGATGATTGGCTTCATCAAGACGCAATCCCTCAACATAAGGCCATTGGATAACATCACTCGAGAGACCCCGCATTTGTTTTTTATCGGCCAAAGAAGTGAACTCAATAAATTTGGCAGAGCCAAGTGGTTCGACCTGTTTAAGAAGATGAGATAGGGAATAACCAACCCAAGGTATGACCATGGACCAACCCTCTACACAACGCATCCGGTAGACACGTTCTTCTAGAGGCATGAGTTTGAGTAAATCATCGATATCAAAAACCTTTGGCTTACCAACCAATCCCTCAACGCTTATTTTCCAAGGCCTAGTGACCAAAGATGAAGCATAAGCAATCGGATCAGATTTATCTGTACCAAATTCGTAAAAATTGTTATAGCTAATCACATCCTTGTAGGAGGTTTGCTTGTCCATTAAAGTGTAAGCAGGATTTTGTTTAACATTTAATTTGGTTTGCGCCAATGCTTCTCTAGAAAACCAAGAGCTCATCTCAAGACCGAGAGCGCCTGTAGCTGCCATTTTTAAAATTTCACGCCGACTCTCAAAAATATTCTTTGGCGTAATTTCAGAGCTTTTTATAGATGGTAATTGTAATTTCATGACTTATTCTATCCTTTTTCATTTGAAAACGCATGAGAGTATTACTTCAACGATATACAATAAATGTTCTTTTAATATAAATATACACAAATATGAGCCAATTATTTTCTTCGTATCATCTGCCGGCGCCTAATGGCGGAATTACCTTACCCAACCGTATGGTCGTAGCTCCGATGTGTCAGTACTCTGCAATTGCAGGAGTTGCCAATGATTGGCACCTTACTCACTGGACGAATTTACTCAATAGTGGTGCTGCCGCATTTATTATTGAAGCAACTGCAGTGACAGAAAATGGTCGTATTACACCCCGTTGTTTAGGTATTTGGAATGATGCTTGTGAGGCCGCCATTCAAGATCGCATATCAAGAGCTAGGGCATTATCACCAAAAGCCATTGTAGGTATTCAGTTGGCCCACGCAGGAAGAAAAGCGTCAAGTCATATACCATCACAAAGTGGGGCATCGATTGCGCCAACTGAGCCTGATGGTTGGCAAACAGTAGGACCATCAGATGTTCCTCATCTGCCGCATGAACACCCACCTTTAGCCCTCGATAAAGCTGGTTTAGAACTCATCAAAGATGCTTTCGCTACCTCTGCGCAAAGAGCGCAGCGTGCAGGCGTTGATTTTATTGAGCTCCATGGTGCCCATGGCTATTTATTACATCAATTCTTATCCCCAGTCGCCAATCACCGTACCGATGAATATGGGGGCTCTTTAGAAAATAGAATGCGCTTTCCGTTAGAGGTGGTTGCAGCGGTTCGAGCGGTATATGACGGCGTGCTTGGTGTGCGTGTATCTGCCTCAGATTGGGTTGAGGGTGGATTTACACCAGAAGAAACAGTTATTTTTTCAAATCGATTAAAAGAGAGTCAGATCTCTTTCATGCATGTCTCGAGTGGTGGTGTTGCCTCAACTCAAAAAATACCTGTGGGGCCAAGTTATCAAGTTCCATTTGCGAAAATCGTAAAAGCAGAGACTGGGATACCCACGATTGCGGTTGGGATGATTACAGAACCTCAACAGGCAGAAGAAATCATTGCCAGTGGTCAAGCTGACTTAGTGGCATTTGCAAGAGCATTCTTATATAAACCACGTTGGGGCTGGGAGGCTGCGGCAGCTTTAGGCGGTCAAGTTGAGGCGGTTGAACAATATTGGCGTTGTTTACCCAGAGAACATCAAAAGGTTTTCAAAGAGCTCAAAATAGGCGGTCGCTAATTGTAAGGACGCCACACTTTCGAATCTTTTATGCATTGTCATTAAAAATTGATTACTATGTATTAGGTAGTTGAATTTTATGTATGAAATGAAACTGAGGAAAACGTGCTCCATATATTGAAGCTAGACGTTGGTGGTGTCCCTCAAAGTTGGGTAAATGCTGAGGAAGCTACTAAGCACTATGCAGAAGGAAGTATAGCTTGGACTTTAGGTAAACCAATTGCGGTGATGCGGGGAGGGGTTTCCCGTCAATCTGGCAAACAGTCTATCATTGAGCTGCACTCCATCATTGCCACTAAAGGCTCATCCCGAATTAATCTATTTGATGTCACGCCAGCTATTACTAAAAGTAAGTTATATCGACGTGACCAAGGTGTTTGCGCCTATTGTGCTGATAAAGTTTCTGAAGGTGATGCAGAAGCAGAGCACATTACGCCTGCTAGTCGAGGTGGAGATTACTCTTGGATGAATTTAGTAATCTCTTGTCGGCAATGCAATCAGAAAAAAGGCAATCGATCACCTGAAAAGGCGGGTATGTCACTGATTTATGCACCCTATATCCCGAGTTTATATGAGGATATGATCCTTAAAGGCCGAAATATTTTGGCTGATCAGATGGAATTTTTGGCTGCTAATTTACCCAAAAATAGCCGTCTATTAAAAAAATACATATAAAACAATGATTTAGATATTTATATAGTTGATCTAGTCATCAACCGAAGCGTTGTCGTGCAAAGTTTTGATATATGAGGGATAATACCTAAGTGTTAACCCTAACTGGAGCTCTACAATGAGTAAATTTATCAAAATTATTTCTAATGCATTCGACCAATTTGGCAATAAAAGTGAGTGTGAAGCTTATATCAATCGCCAAAATCCAAGTAATTTATATGAAGTCGAGCAACTGATTTTTAATTACCTGACTGAAAACGTCCACAAAGGTTAATTAGTTAGCTGTTTGTTTAATGGGGTGATGTTCAGATAATTCGTCGATATAACGATACATGGACATACCCTCGCGTTTTAAGAATTGGTTTACGGCATCATAAAAGCGCTCATCAAGCAGATAGTGCATCGAGTAGAGGTTCACTGGAATAAGCCCCCTATGGATTTTGTGCTCTCCTTGAGCGCCTCCTTCAAAGACTCTAATTCTTTGCCCAATACAAAATTCAATATTTTGATAATAGGCAGTCTCAAAATGTAAGTTTTTAATGAAACGTGTTGCCCCCCAATATCGTCCATAGGCGCGTTCTTGGTGTTGATCACGATTTCTAAAAATCATTGAACTGGCCACTCTTTGCCCATCTTGAATAGCAAAAATCAGGTGAAGATAACGGGGCATTTCTGCGCCTATTTGCGCGAAAAACTCTCTGCTTAAATAGGGGGAGTTACCATGATTGAAATAGTTCGCGGCATAGCACTCATAAAAAAAGTCCCAATCTTGTTCAGTCATATTCTCCCCAGGAATATGAATAAAGCTAACCCCTGCCTCGATGACCGACTGTCTTTCACGAAGAATATTGTTGCGTCGTTTCTTATTCAGTGTGTATAAGAATTCATCGAAATCAATTAAAAACTGTCCGGGATGTTCAATGGATTGATTTTGCCAATGAAATTGAATAGACTCTCTTCTTAAAAAGCCCTGTTCTAAAAAGAGGGGTTCATCTTCTTCCTGCGGAAATAAAACATGGATGCCAGATATTTTTTCTTCTTGGGCAAAGACTTTTATAGCTTGTATTAACTGAGCTTTAGCTTTGACACCATCACCTAATATTCGTGATCCTGGCACTGGTGTAAACGGGATTGCACTCAGTAATTTTGGATAATAGTTCAGTCCATGTTCTTTATAGGCATTAGCCCATGCCCAGTCAAACACATATTCTCCATAAGAGTGTGTTTTTAAATAGAGGGGCATGGCAGCAACTAATTGATTGCTAGAATCATCCCAAACAGTAAAGTGGCAGGGAGTCCAACCTGTATTGGTACAAGCACTCCCACTTTGCTCCATCGCCGATAAATATTCATACCGAATAAAGGGTGATGCATCCGGATGTGATAGCAGACCATTCCAAGCACTACTTGAAATTTCTTGAATCGATGAAAATATCTTTACTTGGTACAAGGAAATTTCAATTAATGGTTTGTGTTTTCAGGCGCTATTCCTGTGGCGATTAAAAATCGAGAAACCATATTGTAAGTAGCTATAACGGCGACCATTTCAACCGTTGCTTGATTTCCAAGAGATTGAGTCAAGCGCTCCATGATAGCTTCTGGAACTTCAACTTCACGAGTCATTGCAAGAGTTAGTGCAACCACATCTTGTTCTATTGCGCTAAAAATAGAAGCATTAAAAGCATCAGTACCAATTTTGCGCAGTTCATCGACTTGCTGTTGTGTGCCGCCAGCTTTGAGTAATTCAGGAGCATGGTGGAAAAATTCATATTCCGCACGATTCAAAATAGCAACACCACACATACCAATTTCTTTATAACGAGCATCTAGCGAAAGATTTTCACGAACTTCCTTGAGCAATGCATTCCAGCCGCGGGTTAAATTAGGACTATTCAACAGCATACGATCTAGATTTAAGAGAGTACCGCCGCGTCTTTTACGCACAGCATCGACAATTTCTTTTGGTTCTTGAAGATCAATGGGTTGATAAGGGATAATTTGCTTTGTCATGTTTGTATTTATAAGTAAGTTAATAGAACTGTTATTTTATCGTCAAAATGAATACTAGTCGTTTACCCATTCAAGATCCCATTGTGAAGAAAGGTGAGCTTATTTGTCATCAAGATAGCTTAACTTCAGGTGGAAAAGCGTTTCGGTTTCAGGTGCTATGTGGCCAAATCAAAGCTTTTCCTGGGATGAATGCTGATGATGACGATTATTTGCCGGCCTTTTTGATTCAATACGGCGATTTTTATTATGCCTATCTCAATCGCTGCGCGCATGTATCGATGGAACTCGATTGGAACCCTGGCGATGTATTTAATGAAGAGCAGACCCATATTGTCTGCGCAACCCATTACGCGATATATGACCCGAGTAATGGTAAGTGTCTTGGCGGTCCTTGCCCAAAAGGTGCAAAATTAATAGCACTCCCTATCTATCAAATTGATCAGCAAATATATTTTGGAAGCTTATAAGTCTAGGGTTTTCAGTAACTGAAAAATTTCTCGGTAGGATTTTGGCGGTTTATTTTGTTCTTTTTCCTTACGGGCATTCCTGATTAAAGTCCTCAGTTCCTGAACATCAATTAGCGGGTGATCTTTAATAAAAAGCGTCAGATGTGAATCGGCGAGAACTAAGTCATCTCTTAAGCGCTCTAAATAATGGAACTTGGCAATCTCACCTTTATTAACGCCTTGTAAAGCATCTAAACGTTCTTGAATTGCATTTATTTCATCATCATCATAAGCACGCATGAGTTTGCCAAGATATAAAGAGTGGCGTTTGATGGCACCAAAGGTTTTAATTTTGTGTGATTCAAGTAATTTATCTTTCAGTTGCTCATCTACTGGTAATGATTTAATAGCATCACTACTAAGTTCAGATAAGGTCTTTGCAAGATCTTGTCTGGCTAACATTTTTCTTTTTATTTCAGACTTACTCGGGCCAAAGTCTTCTTCTAATTCATCATCATCCATAAAGTTCATTCATATTAAGAGGAGCAGGAAACTTCAAGATGATCTGCCCATGAGGGTGGAAGCTGGGCAAATTCCTCAAACTCGGGTTGTTCATCAAAGGGGCGTGTGAGACATTTTTGCAAAGATTGGGTTAAAGAGTGATCGCCATTTTGTGATTGAGTAATCGCCATTTGTGCTAGATGTTGACGCAAAATATATTTTGGGTTGACAAGGTTCATTTGAGTTGCAATGACATCCTTTTGAATATGTAATGTGTCGAGATACTTTATATATCGACTAATCCATGCGTCATAGCTTGTGATATCAATGACGAGATTTCTAATGATGGGATCTTGTGGTTGAACAACTATTTGGGCTAATTTTCGGAAAAAGTAAGTAAAGTCTAGATGGTTTTGATCTAGTATTTTGACTAAGTCTTGAATCAGTTGTGTAGATGTTTCATTCACCGCACCACCAAAACCTAATTTATGTGACATAAGTTGTAAATAATCTTGTTGGTACAACTCAGCGAATCTAGATAGGATGAGTTGAAGATCAGCAATCGCCGCTTCCATAGCCTCATCAGTATGATCAGACGCAATAATAGGCAAGAGTGCCTCTGCTAGACGCACCAGATTCCAATAAAACACTTGAGGTTGATTGGAATAAGCATATCGACCTTGGGAATCCGTATGGTTACAAATGTGATGGAAAGCAAATTTATCCATAAAGCCAAACGGACCATAATCCAAGGTTAAACCTAGAATAGACATATTGTCGGTATTTAAAACACCATGACAAAAACCCACAGCCTGCCATTTTGCAACCAGACTTGCAGAGCGCTTGAGAACTTCTTCGAATAGACCGACATAGGGCTTGGGGTGAGAGGCAAGATGCGGAAAATGCTCTTGAATCACGTAATCAGTGAGAGCTTTTAGTTGTTCATGAAGGCCATTCGATGCGAAATGTTCAAAATGACCAAAACGTATGAAGCTAGGTGCTAAGCGGGTAACTATTGCAGCTGTTTCAGAAGTTTCTCTAAGAACAGTTGCAGGTGAAGCAGTAATTGCTAGAGCTCTGGTAGTTGGAATACCTAAACCATGCATTGCTTCTGAGCATAAAAATTCTCGAATAGAAGAACGAAGAACAGCACGACCATCACCCATTCGAGAATAAGGTGTTTTACCAGCGCCTTTGAGTTGAATCTCCCAGACCTGGTTCTGATGATTTATTTGCCCCAAGGTAATTGCTCTGCCATCCCCAAGTTGTCCCGCCCAGACGCCAAACTGATGACCTGAATAGACGCTCGCAAATGCTTGTAGATGATCAGGCAGAGTATTACCAGTCAAAATATCAAGAGAAAGTTGATCTTGAATAAAACCACAATCAAGGCCAATATCCGCAGCAAGTTCGTGTGAGACAGCAACCCAGCTAGGATGTGGAAGAGGGCTTGGATCTAGCGTGGTTAAAAAATCCGATCCGAGTTCTAAAAAACCTTTAGAAAATGGCAGTGAACTAATATTTGGATACATTCAAACTATTCAACTTTGCCGATGGTTTTTACAACATCAGCCATTTTTTTTGCATCAGCATTCCAATAGGTCTGAAAGCCGGGTGCATCGAGATATTGAACTGGTGAACCAGCTCCCTCTAATACGGTTTTTACCTTTTCATCATTGGCCGCTAATCTGGCTGCCTCGCGTAATTTTTCAATGATTTCAGGAGGAACACCCGCCGGAACAAAAAGCCCTGACCACTGAGCAAATTCAATTTTTTTACCCATTTCTTTAAAACTTTTGACCTCTGGAAGACTTGCTAAGCGTGCATCACCCCAATGGGCGAGGGCACGAACTTTACCTGACTTGATATGTTGAACAATCGATGCTGGTCCGGTTGCAATCGCATCCAATTGTCCCCCTAAAAGGCCAATGATGGCAGGTCCTGCACCTGTGTAAGGAATATGCTTCATCTCAAAACCATCATTTAATTTAATCATCTCCATAGGGATGTGCATAGTCCCATAATTGCCTGAAGAGCCAAAATTATATTTACCCGAATTTTTTTTCATATCAGCTAAAAACTGTTCATACGTGTTCCAAGGACTGTCGGCGCGGACGACAAGAACGGTAGGATCTGCGGTAAAGCGGGCAATTGGTTTGAATTGATTGATTTGATACGACATATCTTTACCTAAAATCTTATCCGCTTCAGGAATAATCGATATCGAAGAAAGGGTCATTAAAATGGTATAGCCGTCAGGCTTGGCTTTTGATACAGATGCCATACCAACCCCTCCACCAGCACCCGCTTTGTTTTCAATAATGATTGGTTGACCCAGTTGACGACTCATAGCCTCAGCTACAGGCCTAGCAACGGTGTCCGCAACCCCTCCAGGAGGGAAAGGAACAACCATCGTAATCGTATGAGAAGGCCATTTTTCTTGGGCTGCCAATGGGGCGGTGACAAAAATAGTATAAAAAATAGAACAAGAAAGAAGAATATTTTTCAAAGTATTAAAAATATAGTGTTTCACCTTATATATCCTCTTTAAATAATGTATAAAATCATTGTAATGGTATCTTACCGATTCATATCAATACACTCACTAAATTATGCCTAATCGTATCCCCCACATATTGACAATTGCTGGCTCGGATAGCGGCGGAGGCGCTGGTATTCAAGCTGACCTTAAGACAATGGCTGCTTTTGGCTGTTTTGGAATGTCTGCTATTACGGCGGTGACATCGCAGAACTCGCTTGGAGTCCATTGGGTTGAATATCTAAGTCAGCAATCTGTTGATACACAGATTCATGCGGTGGCAGCCGATTTTGGTGTGAGGGCCGTCAAAATTGGGATGTTAGGAAGCGCAGATATGGTGCAGTGCGTAGCCAAAGCCATTCAAAAATATGAGCTATGTCATATTGTCCTAGACCCAGTCTTGGTAGCTACCTCAGGTGCTCCTTTAGGAGATAAAGTAACAGCAAAAGCGATGTTGGAATATTTATTCCCCTTGGCTGATGTCATAACCCCCAATTTATATGAGGCAAGTGTATTTTTAGAACGAGAAGTTAAAACCATCGATCAGATGAAACAAGCTGCCCAAGATTTTTTAAAACTAGGTCCTAAAGCAGTTGTTTTAAAAGGTGGACACTTAGAAAATACGAATGAGTTAATTGACATATTAGTTACTGCTGACGGTGATACATTTCATTGCGTAGAGTTTAAGCACGACAAAATAGACACCAAAAATTCTCATGGTACTGGTTGTAGTTTGTCATCCGCGATTGCTTGTGGATTAGGTGCAGGCTTATCCCTTAAAGAGTCAGTTGATGTGGCAATTGACTTTGTTCAGCAAGCCTTACTGCATGGTAGTCAATTACAAATTGCGCGCAGTGCTGGTCCCCTATGGCACGCTTACGAGCAATATCCTCAATTAATCTTAAAATAAGATTGTAATTTTTGTATCGATGCCGGGTAGTCGTCTGATTGAATCACGGCTCTAACAACTGCCACCGAACCAACACCACTACTAATGACTTGAGTCATATTGTTTTCATCAACGCCACCAATACCAACTAATGCGTAATCTTGAAGGAGTTGGGCGTAGCGGCGAAGTCTTCCTAGTCCTTGGGGGGCTGTTTCCATCAACTTTAAAGTCGTTGAAAAAATAGCCCCTAGGGCAATATAGCTAGGTTGATAACTAACAGCCCGCAGCATTTCTGCATAGCCATGAGAACTGATGCCCAAACGTAATCCTGCTTGCGCAATAGCCAATAAATCGGCACTCGTAAGATCTTCTTGACCTAAATGGACGCCATAAGCTTGATAATTAATAGCTAGCTGCCAATGATCATTAATGAACAAGTGACATGGATAATTTTTTACACAATCAATCGCTTGTTTAATTTCTGCTTCGATCAATTCGGTTTGATCAGATTTAAAACGCAGTTGTATTGTTTGTACCCCAGCTTTTGCTAACCGTTCCACCCAAAGTGCGGATGGTGCAACTACATATAGACCAAGGTTTTTAGGACAACTTAAGAGTGCTGTTGAAGATTTCAGATCGATATCAAAGTCCAAAAGATCTGATGGCCAATCATGAGGGTTAAATTGTGTAAGAAACTTTATTTTTTTGGACCAAGCAAGTGCAATGACTTCAGCGTCTTTATTAATAAACCCCAATTGCCAACAAGCCACTTTAACAATTCGATAGATTGCTTCATTATTGCTTAAATGAAAATCTGCTTCGGTTTCTCGTTGTTCAATTTGTAAGTCATGATGAATGTTTATCAGAGCTTGTGATTGCAAAAGCTCATCGGCACTCAAGTAAGCATTTAGGATTGATGCCAAAATGGTGTCCCTAGAGTTGGAGTACTCGATTGTGCAACATGATTGGCAGGCATTGCACCCGCTAAATAAGCATAACGACCAGCATTCACTGCCAATGAGAATGCCTGTGCCATTTGAACCGGATTCTGGGCGAGGGCAACTGCTGTGTTGAGTAAAACGCCATCGTATCCCCATTCCATGACCTGACTGGCGTGAGACGGTAAACCAAGACCTGCATCAACAATCATTGGAACTGTAATACGTTCCCGAAGAAGTTGCAGGGCATACGGATTACTTGGGCCTTTACCAGTCCCTATAGGGGCTGCCCAGGGCATGATTGCTTGGCAACCAACATCGACTAAACGTTGGCACACAACTAAATCCTCAGTGCAGTAGGGAAGTACTTTAAAGTTGTCTTTAATTAAAAGTCTAGCAGTTTCAACTAAGTTTAAGGTATCAGGTTGTAAGGTGTAATCATCACCAATTAACTCTAGCTTAATCCAGTCCGTTTCAAAAACCTCGCGTGCCATATGGGCAATTTGAATCACCTCATCAGGGCGATGACAACCTGCTGTATTGGGTAATACAGGAATATTAAGTTTTTTTAACAGCTCCCAAAAGCCACTTGAAATCTCACTAGGGTTTGCGCCTTGACGACGCAGAGAAGCGGTAACCATGGCAGGCTTTGCAATGTGGATAGCATCTTCTAAAATTTGTGGCGATGGGTAACGGGAAGTTCCAAGTAGTAAACGACTTGAAAACTCTTGTCCGTACAAAGAAAAGCCAGAGTTATTTTTAAATTGCATGATTAGCCGCCAGTCACTGGAGAGATAATTTCAATATGATCGTTTTCCCCAAGGATAGTAGATCCGTAATGAACTTTAGCAACAAATTGACAATTAATTGAAATCGCAAAAGGATTTTTAGGTTGCAAAAGATCAAGTACCTCATCTAAATGCATGGGACTAGCTAGTTCCTGTTCTTGATGATTAACAAATATTTTCATAAGATGATTCTTGTATAGCAATGTGAAATTGATCTGCAGTTGATTCGTTATTATCGATCACCAAAGATAAAAGACTATCAACAATTGCAGGCGCAATGAGGAATCCATGTCGATACAGTCCATTGACCTGAAGTAATTTATTATTCGACCGCATGATACGCGGTAGATTATCTTTAAAGCTAGGCCTACACTTTGCGCTGGCTTCAATGATGCGCGCTTCTGCAAATCCAGAATGAACGGTGTAAGCGGCACTAAGAAGTTCTAAGGTTGAACGAACACTTATCGGTGAGTCATCTTCTGATTCAATCTCAGTAGCACCAATCACAAAAAGATGATTTCTTTTCGGAGCAATATACAGAGGATATTTCGGATGAATCAAGCGGGTAGGACGCTTTAGTTCTACTTCAGGAGCAAAAACGCGTAAGACTTCGCCCCTTACGCCACGTAATTGTTCAAGATCATTTTTTGAGCCCATGCCACGGCAATCAATCACATCATCAAAATGATCGTAGGGAAAATCTTTGAGGGAGATGGATTGCTCCCAATGGTATTGAACCCCAAGCTTTACTCCTTCATGGAGAAGAGCAACTAAAAGTTCACGATTATCAAGTTGTGCTTCTCTGGGCAGAAAAATACCTGCTTCAAATTGCTGACTTAATTGCGGCTCTAATAAAAAGAGTTGATTTTTATTGAGCATTTCTGGCACAGGAATATTAGGAAGTGCTTGATTCACACTTTGTAATTGCTGTTTGAAATGCGCCGCGCTTGATTGATCTTGTTGATGCCAAACAATCAACGAACCTTCTTGCTGGAAAAACACCGATTGTTCAAGACCGGCAAGAATAGATGGCCACCTTTTCAAACTGTAATAGCCCATTTCAACAATATTAGTTTCTGTACTCACAGATTCGGCAAGAGGGGCAAGCATTGCTGCCGCGATATAAGCCGCAGCATCTGAGTGAGTAGCGGTATTTTTTTCAAATACCGCTACTCTGCAGCCGATACGAGCTAATTCATAAGCCAAAAGTCGGCCTAATAACCCAGCACCGAGAATAGCTATTTTTTTTGTGGCGTTCACTGGATTCTTATTGATAGATAAGAGAGCCTTTTTTCCGAAACTCAATGGACTTTTCTTGCATACCCTGTTGAGGAAGAGAGCCCTGAGTTGCTGCATAGTCTCTTACTTCTTGGGTAATTTTCATTGAGCAAAATTTAGGGCCGCACATAGAACAAAAGTGAGCGATTTTGGCGCCATCTGCAGGAAGCGTTGCATCATGATATTCACGGGCACGTTCTGGATCAAGGCCAAGATTAAATTGATCTTCCCAGCGGAATTCAAAGCGGGCTTTTGAGAGAGCATTGTCCCGTAACTGTGCACCTGGCAAACCTTTTGCAAGGTCAGCACCATGAGCTGCAATTTTATAAGTAATAATTCCTTCTCTTACATCTTCTTTATTCGGTAATCCTAAATGCTCTTTAGGCGTTACGTAACAAAGCATCGCAGTGCCGTACCAACCAATTTGAGCAGCGCCAATACCACTCGTGATGTGGTCGTAACCAGGAGCAATATCAGTAATGAGGGGGCCAAGGGTATAAAAAGGTGCTTCTAAGCAGTGCTTTAACTCTTCATGCATATTTTCTTCAATACGCTGCATAGGAACATGGCCAGGACCTTCAATCATGACTTGCACATCATGTTGCCAAGCAATTTGAGTTAACTCACCTAAAGTGTGTAACTCACCAAACTGTGCCGCATCGTTGGAGTCAGCTATGCAACCTGGGCGAAGTCCATCGCCTAAACTAAATGACACATCATATGCCTTCATGATTTCGCAGATTTCATTGAAATTCGTGTACAAGAAATTTTCTTGATGATGAGCAAGGCACCATTTAGCCATGATCGAACCACCCCTGGAAACAATTCCTGTAATACGATCTGCAGTGAGAGGGACATAACGTAATAAGACCCCAGCATGAATGGTGAAGTAGTCCACACCTTGTTCGGCTTGCTCAATTAAAGTGTCTTTAAAGATTTCCCAAGTTAAATCTTCGGCTTTACCGCCGACTTTATCTAGCGCTTGATAAATCGGAACTGTACCAATAGGCACAGGGGAGTTACGGATAATCCATTCACGCGTTTCATGAATATTGTCACCAGTGGAAAGATCCATAATCGTATCGCCACCCCACCTAATAGACCAAATCATTTTTTCTACTTCTTCATTAATCGAAGAAGTAACTGCAGAATTACCTAGATTACCATTAATCTTGACACGGAAATTACGTCCGATAATCATTGGCTCAAGTTCTGGATGATTTATATTCGCTGGAATAATTGCGCGACCTGCGGCGATTTCTTGACGCACAAACTCGGGAGTTACTTCTTCAGGAAGATTTGCCCCATAAGAATGACCAGAGTGTTGTTTGAGTATTTGCTTATAACGCGGATCTTTTCTCAGACTTTGTAGATTTAGGGATTCACGAAGCGCAACGAACTCCATTTCAGGAGTAATAATGCCTTGCTTGGCATAGTGCATTTGACTAACATTTTTACCTTCTAAGGCTACCCGTGGTGGCGCGATATGAGAAAAGCGCAAATGCTTAGTTTTTTCATCATTTGCTCTTGCAATACCATATACAGAAGTGGGGCCAGTTAATTCAGTTGTATCGGCGCGATCGATGATCCACTGTTTTCTAAGTGCAGGAAGACCTTCTTCAAGATTGATGACAATTTCTGGATCACTATAAGGTCCTGAAGTGTCATATACCGGAATAGGAGGATTTTCGAGAACTTCCCCAGAACTCGTATTGGTTGGGGTTTGTTCAATTAAACGATACGGAGCTAAAACGTCAGGCCTTGACCCTTGAATATATTTCTTTGATGACGCTGGGTAGGCAAATTTTTGGCCAAGATCTTTTTCAAGGCCTACGATTGTCAGTTCTTGTGGTTTATTCATTTTCATCTCCATGGCAAATCACTGGGATGAACAGAGACTAATTTTTTGAAACTCCTCACGCCAGCATTATCTGGTTCGAGTGAAGGGTATATCTCAGCCAATAGACATCTATTAGCACCCCCGTTTCATCCAATTCCTAATTTAACATAAATTGGGGACTTATTTAATTTTTACTGGCGCTTGAGCACGATATGTGGCTTGAAAATCTAGCATCCAGCCAGGATATTCCTTTGGAATAGCGCTAATCGTATCTAAATGTAGGATTTCGTCTGGGCTTAAGATCAAAGAAGATGCCTCAATATTATCGAGTAATTGGTTTTTAGTTTTAGCGCCAATAATGACGGAAGAAACTTCTTTTTTCGCCAAAATCCATGCCAAGGCAACCCGAGCTACAGAGACGCCATGTACTTTTGCGATTGGTTCCATTGCCTCAATGCAGGTATATGCACGATCTTTATTCAATGGTGGAAAATCAAATTCACCTGCACGTCTAGCACCCTCTGGGGAGGTGGAATTGCGTTGATACTTACCAGATAAAAATCCACCTGCCAGAGGACTCCACACCATGAGTCCGAGTTGTTGATCACGCAACAAAGGAAAAACATCACGTTCGAGATCACGACTTGCAATGGTATAGAAGGCTTGGACACTGATAAATTCACTCAAGCTTTTTAGTCTAGAAATACCAAGTGCTTTCATAATTTGCCAAGCCGCCATATTGCATAGGCCGATGTAGCGAACTTTGCCACTTCGAACAACATCATTCAAGGCACTTAAACTTTCTTCCATCGGTGTTAGAGGATCGAAGCCATGGACCTGATATAAGTCGATATAGTCAAGTTGTAAACGCTTTAAACTCGCATCGACCTCATTAAAAATATGAAACCTTGATTGGCCACGACCATTTGGCGTTTCATCCATAATGCCAGTAGATTTTGTCGCAATAATTAGTTGGTCTCTTGGTAATTGAGTATCTTTTATCGCCTGGCCTAATAAGGACTCTGATTCACCAAATGAATATACATTGGCTGTATCGATGAAATTAATACCTTCATCGAAGGCTGTTTTGACGAGTTCACTGACTTCTTTTTGTTGTAAGCCACCCATGACAGACCAGAATCCTTGATTGCCAAAAGTCATTGTGCCTAAGCATAGTTCAGAAACATACAGCCCCGTAGGTCCGAGTAAGCGATATTTCATATAAACATCCTTTTAATCAAATTAATTAATATCTATAACGTGAACCAGCATCAACACTGATGACTTCGCCACTTGTGTAGGCGGATTGTTGAGAAGCGAGGAAGATGGCAAGATTTGCGATTTCTGAGGCCTCACCCATACGACCATAGGGAAGATTTTTCATCAACTTTTCGTAGGCATTACGATCTGCATCGCTGGTGGGGTTAACTAATACTTCAGTGCGGGGTGTTCGGATTAAACCAGGGTGAATGCCAACAATACGAATATTGTCATTCGTACTTTCTGAACCCATCGCTTTTGTAAACGCAGCTAGAGCGGCATTAGCAGTAGTTGTCCCAATCGATTTGAAATTTAAACGATCAGCAGCAATTCCAATAATATTAATAATCACGCCACCATGTGGACGTTTTTTCATGAATGGATAAATGCGTCGTGTAAGAAAGATAGTTGACATGACTTTACCTTCCCATGCATCCCGAAATTTTTCTGGATCGATATCTTGTAAAGAACCTCTGCCCATTGCACCAGCAGAGTTAACCAAAATATCAGCGTCTTCATAAAAAGGCGCTAATGAATCGAAATTTTTATCATCCGACAGGTTCACTGCCATTGATTTAACATCCACACCAAATTCTTTAACCAGTTGTTGATGGGCACTTTCTAATGAAACAGGATCTCTAGCGACAAGTCGAATGGCACAGCCTTGAGCTGCAAATGCACTAGCAATACCAAAACCAATGCCTTTTGAGCCACCGGTAACAATAACGATTTTATTTTTTAAATCAGTGTAAATAGGAGCAGTCATAGGTTTTTTTATTATTCAGGTTTAATGTTTAAGGATTTAATGAGATTGCCCCAAAATTGATTTTCTTTGGCAATAAATTTGGCAAATTGTTCTGGATTATCGGTAAAAGTTTCTGCACCAATATCAATCAGTCTTTTTTGCATGCCTGGACTATTCATGATTTTGACAATTTCAGCATTGAGTTGGTTTACGATTGGAGCAGGAGTTTTTGCAGGTAAGAACAAAGCGTACCATTCATTGGTGACGACATTCGGAAATCCAGATTCAGCAATCGTAGGAATATCAGCCATTGCGCTAGGACGCCTTGAACCCGTTGTTGCAATAGCGCGAATAGCACCGGATTTTACGTGGGGAAGGGTGGCAGTTGGACTATTGATAAAAGCTTGGAACCTTCCGGCTAGAAGATCAGTAAGCGCTGGACCACCACCTTTATATGGGACGCTGAGCAAGTCAATGCCGGCTTCTTTTTTCAGAAACTCCATCGTCAAGTGACCAGAAGATAAACCTCCTGGCTGCCCATAGGCTAATTCACCGGGATGAGCTTTTGCATAAGCAATAAATTCAGGGAAAGTTTTAACAGGAATACTAGGATGAACTGTCATGAGACCAGGCATGATTCCTAACATTGCTAGAGGAATAAAGTCTTTCATCGCATCATAAGGTATATTCTTTGATACATATGGATTGATTACTAGGGAGCTAATGGCTAGGCCAATAGTGTACCCATCAGGATTTGCTTTGGCGAGTTCGTTTGTACCAATGATTTGGTTACCACCGGCTTTGTTTTCAACGATGACAGTTTGCCCAAGGGATTTAGTGAGTTCTACGGCGAGACTTCTTGCCAAATAGTCAGCTGTTGCTCCGGGAGCTAGCGGCACAATAATACGAATGGACTTATTGGGGAACGGGTCTGCCCCTAAAGCAAAGGGGCTTAAAAAGCCTTGTAATGCGATTAACAAACCTAGTAGTAATTTCATGGCGTGCCTTTATGATTTAATGAAAATCTTACGCATACTGCAATTACATATAAAGGTAATCACAGTATGTCTCCTATATAATTTTTATTGCGATTTCATTATATAAAAAATTCAGCATAATCGTGCCAATGTCCAAGGTTTCGGCTCGAAAGTGTTAATATTCGGTAATAAATAGGAGACAAGTAATGGGTAAACCATTAGGTATTGGTGTGATAGGTTCAGGTCGGATTGGTTCATTACGCGCCCGACTGGCAGCGAAACATCCTTCAGTGGGATTTTTAGCAATTTCTGATCAAGACGAAGAAAAGGCCAAAACACTCGCGGACATGTGTGGAGCTAATTTATATTCCACCAATAATGATGAAATTATTTCTCATCCTGAAGTGAATGCTATTTTTGTCTCAACACCCGAAAATTATCATGTTGCCCCAATTATTCGAGCCTTGGAATTAGGTAAGCCAGTATTGGTAGAAAAACCATTGGCAATGCATTTAGAAGATGCGGATAAAATTTTAAAAGTATTAAAAGCAACGAATGGTCACTTGAATATTGGTTATAGCAGAAGATTTAAAGAATGTTATCTGCGTGCCAAAGAACAAATGCTGCATCAACGTCTTGGTAAGATTGTTGGCGGTCATGCACGTGTTTACAACTCACGCGCACAAGCATTTTCTATTTTAAAAAGAGATCCTCATGCAACACCGGTAGTTGATGTATTAACGTATTACGTCGATCTCATGTGCTGGTTATTAGAAGATCAATGCCATCCGGTCGAAATTATTGCTAGAGGTCAAGCTGGTGTGTTTAAAGAAGCAGGCTATGGAGCGGATGATGTCACCTGGGCGATTATTACTTTTTCAGATGGAGCTGTGATTAATTTAGGTATTAGTTACGCACTACCTGCTAAATATCCAACGCTTGGGCAGTCTGACCGTCTCGAACTATTAGGTTTAGAGGGAACGATGATTATTGATGATGATCATATGGATCATATTCTCTATTCAGATCGAGGGATTCCTCACGCGTATGTTCCAGATCATGCAGTCAATATGGCATTTTTAGGAAGTAATACTGCTGGCGACTGGGCCTGTGGAGATTTTTGGGGACCCCTTGGTAATGAAACGCGCTCGTGGTTAGATCAATTGGTGACAGGGCAGGCAACGATGCACTGTACGCCAGCACAAGCACGCATGAATCTTGAAACGACTTTAGCTATTGAAAAAGCAGTTGCTACAGGTTTGCCTGTCCGACTCCCACTGTAAAGAAGCTAAAGAAGTTTTCTTAAATCAATATATTAAATTCAAAATGAAAATATTACCCCATTTGTTTTTTTTAGCGGCTTGCGTTTTGCTATTTTCTACAACTAATGCTCAAGATGCTTATCCAAATCATCCAGTCAAGATAATTGCTCCCCAAGCCACTGGTGGAGGGGTTGATATTGTTGGACGTTTTATGGCGGAACAACTCCATAAGGAATTAAAACAGACGTTCATCATTGATAATCAAGCAGGCGCAGGTGGGGCGATTGCGGGAAAAATAACGATTATGGCCCCTGCAGATGGCTACACCTTAATGATCGGGTATGTTGCAACACATGCAACAACACCTGCGGTTAAAAAGAATATTTATGACCCGATTAAAGACTTTACTGCGATTGCCATGTTTGGTGGTACCCCAAATATTTTAGTTGTATCGAGGGATGTGCCTGTCAGTAATTTAAGTGAATTTATCGCTTATGCAAAAGCAAATCCTACTAAAGTCAATTATGGAACTTCAGGCATAGGAACTTTAAATCATTTATTGATGGAGCAATTCAAATTTGATTCTGGTGTTAAAAGTATGATGGTGCCATATCGCAGTATTGGGCAAGCATTTACGGATTCAATGTCTGGTCAAATTCAGGTGATTTTTCCTGGGTTATCTGCTGCGATGCCCCATATTCGATCAGGTATGTTTAAACCCCTAGCCGTCACTGGGGAAAAGCGGAGTCCTTTATTGCCAGATGTGCCAACTTTTAGAGAGGTAGGATTTAATGGTTTTGATGGACTAACGTGGTATGGATTAGTGGGGCCTGCTAAATTACCAGAAGCCATTGTGCAAAAGATTAATAAAGCAGTTAATGTGGCATTAGAAAAGCCTGAGGTAAAGCGTTTTTATGCAGAGCAGGCTTTAAGGCCGATGCCAATGTCGCCAAAGCAATTTGAAAACTACATTAGCCAAGAAGTTCTTCATTGGTCAAAAATTGCCAAAGCCAGCAATATTACAGCGGAATAAATTATGAAATCATTGCCAGCTATTTCAATTTCAGAGCAGTTAGCTGAACAATTTGCAAAGTCGATTGAGTCGATTCCTGCAAGCATGCAGACTTTATGTGATTCACTTCTCGTTGATACAGTCGGGTTATGTGTTGCATCGAGAAATCAAGATTATTTACTTGCAAGCTTAAGAGCAAGTATTGAACCTGGTAACTGCACTGTTGTTGGACATTCATCTCAAGTAAATGTTGCTGCGGCTTGCATAGTGAATGGTACAGCGATTCATGGTGAAGATTTTGATGATACCTATGAGGGTGGTCCTATACATGCTGGAGCAGTTATTGTTCCGGCAATATTAGCAGTAGCTGAACAGCATCAATTATCAGGAAAAGATATATTGGCTGGCATTAGTGTGGGTTCAGAACTGATGTGCAGAATGTGTACAGTTGCCCCCAAATTAGTCCATAAAGCAGGTTTTCATCCAACCGCAGTATTTGGTGCAATAGCAGCAGCGGCTGGTGTTGCAACTGCTCTTCGTTTGAATCAAGCCCAATGGGTTAATGCTTTGGGTATTGCAGGGAGTATGGCATCAGGGATTATTGAATACTTAGCCGAAGGTACTTGGACAAAAAGAATGCATCCAGGCTGGGCTGCACAATCAGGATACCGTGCTGCAAGACTCGCTCAAGAGGGCTTTACAGGGCCAAGAACATTGTTTGAAGGAGAGCATGGATTTTTTCATGCGTTCGCGAACAAAGATGATTGTGATTTCACCAAAATGATGGCAGGACTAGGCGAGGTTTGGGTTTCCGCAGATATGGCATTTAAACCATTTGCTTGTGGCACCATGGCTCACCCTTTTATTGATTGTGCTTTAGAGCTAGTAAAGCAGGGTCTTGATCCTCAACAAATCGAAAAAATTGAATGTGTCACTGCCGAAGGTATATTGCACCGTCTATGGGAGCCATTACAGAAAAAACAAAATCCACCGAATGGTTATGCTGCTAAGTTTAGTATTCCATACGCTATCGCCGTTGCCATGATCCGAGGTGATGCTGGATTAAATGATTATCAAGAAGATGTAGTTCATGACCCTAGAATCATTGCTATAGCTAATAAAATTACATATATTGTTGATCCAAATAATCCTTATCCTAATCAATTTACAGGTCATATCCGAGCGACATTAAAAGATGGTTCGGTTCGTGAGCATGCACAAGGGTTCTTTAGGGGGGGGAAAGATGCACCTATGAGTATTGAGGCTTTAGAGAAAAAATATGTTGCCAATTGCGTATACGGTGGCTGGGCTGAGGCTCATGCGATTGAATCGTTAAACATGCTACGAAGCTTACGTGCCAGTAAAGTGGTAGACCTTTCTCTTTTGCGTTCTTGAAAATGATAA
>Ga0209188_1000957_pt1 | contig 25083 bp, 26 predicted proteins | sample C_130625_EF_Meta_FD_187307 | JGI IMG/M metagenome (GOLD analysis project Ga0209188, IMG submission 187307) | Freshwater microbial communities from Lake Croche, Canada to study carbon cycling - C_130625_EF_MetaG (SPAdes) (version 2) | ecosystem: Environmental > Aquatic > Freshwater > Lake... | reverse complement strand
TAAATAATAATAATAAAAATTGATTTTATATTATTATTTTTTTATTTTATATCATATCATAATTATGAATAGGGAACCTTTCTATACCTATAATAATAAATTGAATATTAATGTTATAAAGAAAACATTAAATACAAAAATAAATAAAATTAGATGTGATGAACAAAAGTTAAGAGAAATTTATAGAAATAATGTCAAAGAACCTAATTTTAATATTAAAGAATGGTTATTAAATAATTATATTTCTTATAATGATATTATTAATAATTATCAGTTATATAGAGATTATGAATTATTGACAATTATTCAGAAATTAATATTTGAATATGAAAATAATATTAATTTACATAAAACTCATAATTTACAATTAAAAAACTTAATTGAAGATAAAAATAATTATATCAAAACATTATTTATGATCGTAACAATTCTTACATCTATTCTAATAGCAACTTTCATTTATATTTGTGTGTATTTTATACTAAAAATATAAAAAAATGATTTTTGAAAATAACAATAATTTTCATATACAAAAAGAAAGATGTATATTCGTGGTGGCGAAGTTTATGATGATGAGGAGATTTATGATATTGATGAATATGATGAAGATGATTATCTTGAAAAAGATGATTATTCGTTGTCATACGATGACATTATTTCAATTGTTTTTCTCGACAGAATGAATGTTCGCAAGATCACTCTGTCTTATTAAGAAAGAAATTTATAAAAGGCAAATTAATTTTTGTCTTTCATTTAAGTTCGTCAGGAACTTGAAGTTCTGGAAGACAAACGGAATTTTCAGTATAATAATTCTTAGGTTCTTGATTTTTGTCATTAGTGAGAGCTTGATAAGAATTAATGCAATCAAGATTTGATTGTTGCATTTCAACAAATTTACGAATATCTGAGAACATTTTTATTATTATTATAGAAAATAATCTTTATATAATTTATTTATTTTAATTTGTATTGAAAATTATTTATAGAATGAAAAAATGATTTTTTATAATTAAGATAATTATTATCGCTGTGATGTCATCGATCTTGTTCAACTGGTTTGTGCTCTTCATCATCTTTTCAATGTATCTTATCAATCGTTGGAGGGGTAATGTTATTTCTAAGATTAATCTTGAAATTGCAGAACTCAAAAAGGAGAAGGAAGCTCTTATCGAGACACGAAAGAAACAGAAAGATTTTTATCAAGCAATTGTTAAAAATTATTCGGCGATCATCGAACAAATGAATTGAGAGTTTGAATTTCAATTTAAAAAGACTGAAAAGTTAAATTTTTTGGTCTTTTCTTTTTTTAAATTTAATTTCAAATTCAAAAAATAAAAATAAATAAAAAACCAAAAATTTAACTTTTTGATTTTTAATATCCACAATCAACAACTCAAACATAGATTTGGACAGGGACAACTGAACATGTTAGAACACCGTCCATTTCAGTCAGTTTCATCGGTTCAATCATTTTGACAGCTTTTGAATTGTCCTTTTTGAAGATACTCTTAATTCTCCCCAATATCGTTGATTGCTTTTTTTTCTTCTCTTCTTCCTTCTTATCTTCGAAATCTACGTTATACCCCAACTTCTTCTTCTTGATAATGAAATAAGAGAATTCGTAGTTCGTGATGATTGTCTTGTAGAAAACCTCTTCCTCACTGATTTCTTCCTTCAATGTTTTAACTTCCGCTCTCAACTTCTTAACCTCGCTATTTTTCCTGTTATAAATATAATCAATGGAACAACTCCAAATGAACATAACGATAAGCAGGACAATATTGAAGATAGAGAAATAAAGCTCATAGATCGACATCGCTAAGACGGATAAATATCATTCAAATATAATTATTCATTTTTCTATAAATAATAAAAAAAATAATACAAATTAATTTAATTATTTATTCATCTTCAATAAATAATGTCTTTTTCTTATCCCCAATTGTTTTTTCTTTTTTCTTTTTATCTTTATTATCTTTATTATCTTCATCATTTATAAATAGACATTTCTTATTATCATTATCATCATTATTATAATCGTCATCATTATGATTAGTTTCAACTAACTGACCATCGATATAACTATTGATTAAATAACCATTTGTTTTATAATATTTAATTCTTTTGAAAGTTTTAAATTTGAATACTGAAAAATCATCTGATATATCAATACATAATGGAATGTATTTTCTCTCATTCTTTTTTTCTCTTAGAATTCTTCCTACTGATTGCTGAATATCACTAATAGGACTTGCTAGAATGACTGTATTTAATGTTGGAATATTTAAACCTTCGCTACTCATTTGATAAGTTGCAAGAATTATCTGTTTAGTTGCTGATATATCTAAGTCAGACATTTTCATACCTCCGATATAATATCCATATGATTTCGATAATTTTTCATCAATTTTAAATAATTCTTCAAAATCTTTTAATTGATTTTTTCTTTCTGATAAAATTAATATCTTTCTTTCAGGTTCTTTTTCTAAAACCTCTTTTAATAATTGATAAATAAATAATGTTCTAGGTTTATAATTGCAAATATTATTAATTAATGCTACTATATTAGGTGTTCCATTATACATCAATTTGACATAATTATATTCAATATCGTGAGAATAATATTTATGTAAATTAATAATCATATTACATTCTTTATCATTATTAGCGATTTTATAAACAGACTTTCCCAAATACCATTCAAAAACCTTTCTTAATCCATCTTTTCTATTTAAAGTCGCCGATAATCCTAATGTAATTCTTATATTCATCTTTCGAAATGCCCTTGAAAAAACCTCAGATGCAATATGATGACATTCATCAATGATGACTAATCCGAAATCTTCAAAAATCTTATCATCATATTCCTTCATAGCGAGAGATTGTAAAGTTGCTATGACGATGTCTTTATTATCAACATCAATAATTTTTTGTTTAATTTTGCCAATTCTTGCGTTAGGAACAAAGATATTAATACTATTTATAAATTGTTCATTCAAGAAATCTTTATGAGATATGAATAAAGTCTTCTTTTTAAAATAACAGGCAATATAAATTGCCATAATTGTCTTACCAAAACCACAAGGAACACTGATAATCCCTCCCAATTTCTTTTTATTAATAACATTATCTATAAAAGCATTTACAGGTTCTTGTTGAATTTCTCTCAATTTTCCATCAAATTTTAATGAAGGACAATCTAACCCAGAACCTAAATTATCTTTGATGGGAAAACCAAATTTTTCAATTCCATAACATTTAGGAACATAGATTTTATTATCACTTTCTAAATAAATAGGATATTCTTTTGATGCTGAATTGAATGAATTAGAGACCTTGGGACTTACTAATAATTCCTTCTTAATCTTCTCAATCAATTCTTTATTTTCATCAGTTTTCTTAATCCCATAACCCCTATTACTTAGAGAAGTAGTCATATATCAAATATTAATTATATAATTATTTTTTATATATAATTTATATAATAGATGGTTATAGATTTTTTACGCATTTCATTATTAGTAATCTTATTATTCGTAATCGTTTTAGATTATGATGTTCCTGAAATAATTAATACTGCTATAAATCAATTATTTATAGCATTAATAATAATATTTATAATATTAGCAGTTGATGAAATTGTTGGTTTCTTAATAGGACTAATATTCTTAACTATTTATTTTAAATTTTATCAAAAGAAAATAAATAATGAAAATAATAAAGAGAAATTTAGCAATGATAATTCATCTCCTCTAAATTCATTTTTTGATTACATTTTCAATCCTTCTGTTCCATCTTCTCATTCTAATTATTATTCACAATCAAAATCTAATTCAAATCCTCAACTAAATTCACGAGTAATTCCATCAGTTTCAAATGAAATATTAAAATCTGCTCAAAATAATATTTTTGATGATGTTGAATATAATAAGGAAATTAAGGCATATGATAATTCTTATGGTGGTATTCAAGGATTACATGTAAATAATTTAACAGCATTTGATAATAATTATCATAATTATAGCACCTTATAAACCATTAATAGATAAATAGCGACAAATATCAATCCTAACTTAATAAAATAATTATATGAATCAAATAATGATGAGATATTTTCAGGTAAATTATTAATTATTGTTGAGAATATATATGGATTTATTATTATTGCTATTATGATACATATAATAAATGATTTATTTAATAATAATTCATCATAATATTTTATTTTTTCATTTTTAGAAGAACTTTTCATATTTCTATTTAATTGCTGTTGTGGTTGTGGTTGTGATTGGGATTGCAATTCTGGTTGATAATTATTTCTATGATTATCATTATCATCATTATTAATTTTATAATTATTATTAGTAGGTTTATTTGATAATAATAATTCATTTTCAAATTCATTTAAAACATCTTTTACTAAAGGATCATTCATATCATCTGTTACACTCATCTCATTGGTTTTTAAGGGTATTTTATCAATTTCTGTAATCATATTATTTTGATTTTTTGCTGGTGGTTGCTGTTGCTGCATATTATAACTATTATTTATTATAATGAAAAAAATAATAATGATGATTATTACGCAAATATTTTATCAAATATTGATTTTTCTTTTATTTGATTAGAAGGTGTATTATTACCATCATATTGTCCAATTGCTTTATCATTACAAAGAACATTAATTGTTTTATATTTATAACAAGTATCTTCTATTTTAAAAATATTATCATTAATTTCATTATATTTAGGTGCAAAATAAAGGGTGCAATTATCTTTACAAACTCTATTAAAAACTAATGCTAATGCCATACCAAAAATAGCACTGACTATAATTTGCCCCATTTCAGTATAAAATAATCTATCTATAACATATCTAATATTCATTTATTTCTTATCTAATTAAATAAAATCAAATTAAATTATATCAAAGGTTGGTCTATTGCTTTATCAGTACATTTAACTTCTTCTACTGAATATTTATAACAAATATCATTATCATTTCTATAAACAATTTTATTACAATTATAAGGTGTTGGGTATTTTATAACTATCTTAGGTTTAGGTGTTGATATATAGACATAAAAAATGCCAATTGCGAATGCAATTATGAATGCAAAAAAATTAAACTTAAATTCTCCAATAGGTTGTTCAACCATCTTTATTTATTATTCTATTTTATAATAAATAAATAAATGAGTATTCTAAGTCAATTAGGGGTTGGATTGTTTTACATATTTTCATTTCCTGTAAGATTTGTTTTATTTATAGTAAATTATCTAGTAAATCTTATTTATGATTGGCAATTATTAAAATCTCACATAATATCTTTATTATTTATAATATTTATTTATTGTTTATTTGGTTATATTTATTGTTGGATTTATCAAATGACTTATTTCAAATTTTTTAAAGCAACTATTTTTCCTATAATAGGATTTTTTATATTAATAATACAAGGAATTATTTATATTTTTTTCATTCCTTATCATATATATATAACTTTAACTGAAACATTTAGTTATATAATTAAAATTGTAGTAAAATTATATGAATGGATAAATAATATTGTATTGACATTTATAAATATGGAGGATTATTTACTTAATGATGTATAAATTTCTGGAACTTCAATGAAATCAGGTTTTTTAATTGAAACTAATTCATATAAATCTTTAATATTATTAGTTTCAGACCATTTTTTATATTTCTTATTATAATTATTTATATAAATTTCATAATTGTCTTTATTTGTTTTTCTTGGCAATTCATAAATTTTATTATATTTTTCAATTTCATCAATTCTCAAATCATTGATTAATTTCTTATTTTTATTATATTTTTGAATTTCATTCATTAATTTAACTTTATCAAGATCAAGCTTATTATTAATATTATCAATTAATATAAATCCAATATTCATTTTAATATTATTATTTAATTTATTTTTTTATAATCATAAATATTTGGTTGCGTTAATTCAAACATTCCTTTATAAAACATCTCTAATTCTTCTTGGGGATTTAATGTCTGTTCATATTCACTAACTGGCAAAAATTTAACAACTGTTTTATTATTTTCATTTGCCATTTTTCTATATTTATTCTCATAATATCCCTTTATTATTAATATTGTGCCCACAAATAAAATAAATAATGCAATTGATTTCATTTTTATTAAATGAAAATAAAAAAATAAAATATTATTATTCGGATAATGTTCGCACTATTCCATCTGGTCCAGCAGGTTCTTCAACTGTTGCTTCATTTTCCTCTTGTTTTGCCTTTTCCTCTCCTTCAACATCTTCTTTGACATCAATTGTTTGTGCTTCTTGTGGTTGATGGGAAGCAGTCCAAGGATCAACTTCTTCGAGATGTTCAGAAGCAGATTTAGCAGCACCCATCATTCCTCGTTTACGTGTTTCGAACATCTCATCCTTATCATCAATGTTCTGCTTATATTGTTTCATAAGAGTATTTAATTGTGTTTCTGAATATTCTTGTTCAGCAAGATCATTGGGATTGGGAGACCAAGGGATCCAGCATCCAACTTGGCAAATATAAATATCAAATTTACTATCAAACTTTTTGACAAATTCACTGCGTTTCTTTGCTTCTTCAATAGTATCAAAAACGCCACGAATTTTAACACCTCGCATAGAAGTTTTAAAATTATTCTTCTTATGATATTCTGATTCAATGTCTCCAGAATTAACTGATTTGAAAAATTTATATTGTTCATCTAATTCATCACTATTGAAGATGTATTCGTGATTAGTCTTAATAGTCTTAACTAAATCAGCACTATCTGGATATTTATTTTCAAGACTATCAAGAAGAGTTTTCATATCTTTTCCAAATTTATCAAGAAATTTAGAAAAATAATAAACTTCTTTATCTTTAATAACATCTTCTGGACTTAGGAAAGAGATAAGGGCGTAATTTTGACCACGAATTGGTTTATCCTCATCTAAATAATCTTCTTGTTTTGTTGATACTAGTTCTGGTTCTGCCATTTATTTATATATAACATAAATATTAAATAAATCTTATATAATTTTCTAATATAAAAAATGATTGTTTTATAATTATTAAAAATCAATAAAAATTCAATTTCAAAAATGAATGATGTTTGCATCAATGAGATTAAGAAGAAGGGCGCTGTTTGGGTAAATAAATTATTGGAAGGTAATATTACATATACAAAACCAGGATCAATATCATATTTATTATATGGAGAGAAACCTAGCGAACAATCAATTAATATTAAATTTGGAAGATTTGGTGAATTCTTATCAAAAGAATTAATTAATTCAAATAAAAATTTAGAATTATTAACTTGTGGTGTACAAAAAGTTAATAATAAAAATAAAGATATTGATTTGATTTTTAAAAATGAAAAATTGAAGATTATTTATTATCGTGAATTGAAGGGTAATATTGAATTAGACACTGAGAAATTACCAGCAACCATTGCTAAATGTAAGGAGATTGAAAAATGTCTAAAACAAAAATTCAAGGACTATTCAATTGATTGTGGAATTTTAAATTGGAGTATTTATAATCGCGATGATTTATCTGCTGGTCTTTCAAATATAAGGATATTTGAAAGGAATGGAATAAAAATAGATCATATGGAATGTTTCTTAGATATGATTGAAATTGAATGGAGTTGTGATAGTTATTATGATTATTTTAGAGATATTGGGAATATGATTATTAGTCATTCATAATCATTGATAATGATCAATAATTTTTAATTATTAAATGTTTTGTATTTATTTCATCACCAATTCTATTATTATATAATTTAAATTTATATTTTTTGTCATATTCATCTATAATAAAATCTTTATATAATTCAAGTATTAATTCTGTTTTTCCAATAATCATCAAACATTTATTCTTAGTTGTTTTAAATAAATTTGATAATTTTATTTGTTCTTCTTTTCCAAATTTGCAATATCCATAATCAGTAAAATTACTATCATAAGGTGGATCTAAGAACATAAAATTATTTTCATCATTAAACTTTTCAAATATTGTTTCAAAATCGTCATTTAATATTTGAGTATTATTTAATAATTTTTGATAATTTTCATCAATCAATTCATTATAACTAATTGATTTATATTTACCAAATGGAATATTAAAATGACCATTCTTATTATATCTCATCATTCCTCTAAAACAGGTTTTGCGTTGATAATAAAAACGTTTAGCACTATCTAAATCATCATTTATTTCCATTTGATCCCTAATTTTATAATAAGTTTCTTCATTATTGGGATTTGTATTCATAAATTTATAAATCTCTTTTCCATTGCCATTACCAATATTTCTATAAAAATCAATTAATTCTTTATGAACATCACTAATAACCGAATTATTCTTATTTAAATAAAAATAAACTGAACCGCCCCCAATAAATGGTTCTATATATCTATCAAAAGTTGCTGGGAAATATTTCTCAAAAAATTTAATTTCATCACTTTTGCCACCACTCCATTTAATTAATGGTTTTAAATGCCTACTTTCATTAACATTCATAACTTCATTAACATTCATAACTTCATTAACATTCATAACTTCATTAACATTCATAACTTCATAACCATTATCAATAATCATTTTAATTAATTGTTTTTTATTTTTGTTTGAGTAAGAAGTTGTAATTTTCATTTCTTTGCAAATGTTTATCAAACCTATTTTTGTAATTTTATTTAAATCAGTCATTATAATTTAATTTTATAATAAAAATAAATCATTTTTTCCAATAATAATAATTTCTTTTTATTATAATAGTATAATATAAATAAGATGAACCAACCGAGTTATAGTTTTGATATTTGGGAAGCTTTAATACGTATAATAAAATATGCTATTGAGGCAATTGTTGTTGCATTAGCTGCTTATTTATTACCTGAACAAAAATTACAATTTAGCGAAGTTTGGATGATTGCTTTAACTGCCGCGTGCTTATTCTCATTATTTGATTTACTTTCTCCATCAATCGCTGCCGGTGCTCGCCAAGGTGTCGGTCTAGGAACTGGTTTCCGATTAGTCGGATTTGGTCCTTAAAGAGATGGAATAACTTTATAATTTAATTCTTCGCATATTTTTTTCCATATTTGGTCTTGGATATATAATTTTTCTCTACTTTTTAATAATGGAAAAAATTTTAAATATTCATTAAGTCCTAATATTTGAAAGAATTTATATAAGACATAACTATAAGATAAAAAATTCTTTCTATCTTTTGGACAATGTTTTAGAAATGGTCCTTGAATATCTCTAAACATCGAACATAACTTCTCTTCTAATTCAGGAGAGAATTGAGGTGTTGGGATGCCATTAATTCTATTTATGATATAATTAATATGTTCATAATATTTATTTATTCTTAATCTTTTTAATATTTCCCTCATTTTTGAATAAGTAATTTTTTTTGTATCTATTATTTTTTCTTTCTTAATTTCATTTAATATCTTTTCAAATACATCATTAGGAATATCAGTACTTTCTTTTCCCTGAACTTGATTGCACCATTCCCTAAAATGATTAATTCTCTTATAACTAAAATGAGAAGTATCTTTCGTATTTTGTTTTAAAATTGGTCTATTCTGTTCAACTAATAATAATTCTTGGTAACCGCAATTACTACAAATCATTATTGCATCCTGTTGAAGACAAATAAGAGGATTATTACATCTACAACAAATCTCATTATTTATTTCTTGTTCAATCTTTTTAACATAATATTTATTTGTAATTGATAAATACTGATCAACAAGGTCGCTTTTTTCAACAATTTTATCTGTCTCGAAGTCGCTAATACTCAAACAATCTTCATTATCGTCGACGAAATTAGAAGAAGAAAAATCATCTGTTTTATTATTAGAAGGTGTTATTAAATTAAATGATTCTAAAATTGATTTTGTTTTGAATTTATTTGCAATGGGCATTAATGCAGGAATAGTATGATGTGTCGTGGTTTTCATTGATTGTTTTTCGAGCATTTCATAATAATTAAATAAAATAGAACTTGTGTTCTCATAATATTCAATTTCATCAATATTATTAATATTATTAATTACATCATTTATTTTATTCAATTCTTCTTTAATTTCTATATTACTATTCCATAAAGATTTATATAATTCATCATTTTTCAAATTAATATTATTATTGTTATATTTGATAATATCTTCATTAATTTTTCTGCTAATATCTTCTAAATTTTTTATCTTATCACAATATTTTTTATTATCTAAAATTTTTTTGTTATAGTTATTAATGAATTTATTATGCATAGCATCCAATGTTGATAAATCTCCCTTATTTATATCGATGTTTTGTATTCGCTTTTTCGATGTTTTATCTTTAAACATTGTTATAAATAAAAAATGCAATTATGCTTTTATATATCTTATTTTAAATTTATTACATTTTTTTTCTCCTATTATAGTATAAAGAATATAGCATAAATGGGTGGTGGTCTTCTTCAACTTGTTGCTTATGGTGCTCAGGATGTTTATTTATCTGGAAATCCCCAAATAACTTTTTTTAAAGTTGTATATCGTCGTCATACTAATTTCGCAATGGAAGCGATACAGCAAACTTTTAGCGGAATAGCGAATTATGGAAATACCGTTTATTGCCAAATATCACGCAACGGTGATTTAATCCATCGTACTTATTTAGAAGTAGATATTCCTAAGATATTAAATAGTAGTAATACTGTTTCTACAACTTCATCTTATGTTAATTTTTTAGGTCTTCGTTTATTAAAAACTGTTTCTATTGAAATTGGTGGACAACAAATAGATAAACATTATTCTGATTGGTTATATATATGGAATGAATTATCTCTACCAGTTGGAAAACGTTATGCTTGGGATACTATGGTTGGTGCTGATTGTAATATCTTAAATTATTCAGAAGGAAGCACTGGAAGTGATGGTAAAAATACTAAATTATTTATTCCTCTTGAATTCTGGTTCTGTCGCAATATTGGTCTCGCTCTTCCATTAATAGCTCTTCAATATCACGAAGTTAAAATTAAGATAGAATTTGAAACTTTTGCTAATTGCACATTCGATAAATCAAATACAAGCGTATCTACAACTGTAAATAATGGTGCTACGTCAGGTGATAAAGCAGATTTAGTAAGTCCAAATTTATGGGTTGATTATATCTATTTAGATACTGATGAACGTCGTAAATTTGCTCAATTATCACATGAATATTTAATAGAACAATTACAATTTACTGGAACTGAGACATTAAATAATAGTACTACTCGTGTTAAATTAAATTTCAATCATCCTTGCAAGGAATTAATATGGGTTGCTAAATTAAACGGTGTTCCTAATAATGGATGGTATAATTATACTATCCCTAATACAGCATCAATAATTCCAACAAATAATACATATTATGCATATAATGCATCAAGAAGTGATTATTATCCATTAAAAGATACTTTAAATAATTATACTTTAACAAGTAATGTTGCACTTACAGAAGATGATCTTACCAATAATTTATTATTAAATATTGAACCTTATAACACTACATTAAAAACCAATTTTGTAAATCCATTTTCTGATGGATTATTACAATTAAATGGAAATGATCGTTTTGCTGTTCGCACTGGTGAATATTTCAATTTAGTTCAACCATATCAACATCATACAAATATTCCTCTTAATCGTGGTATTAATGTTTATTCATTCGCTATAAAACCAGAAGAACATCAACCATCAGGAACTCTTAATATGTCTCGTATTGATACTGCTGTATTAGCAGTTACACCAAGAACAGGAATAACTGCAACCGTTGCAGGAAATATAAATATTTACGCTGTCAATTACAACGTTCTTCGAATATTATCTGGAATGGGTGGTTTAGCTTATTCTAATTAGAATATTAAATTTATTACATTTTTTTTCTCCTATTATAGTATAAAGAATATAGCATAAATGGGTGGTGGTCTTCTTCAACTTGTTGCTTATGGTGCTCAGGATGTTTATTTAACTGGAAATCCTCAAATAACTTTTTTTAAAGTTGCTTATCGTCGTCATACCAATTTCGCATTAGAAGCGATAGAACAAACTTTCAATGGAAATGCTAATTATGGTTCTCGTGTTACTTGTCAAATTTCAAGAAATGGCGATTTAATTCATCGAGTTTATTTACAAGTAACACTTCCAGATACAACTGATTATAATTATTATAATTATTTTGGTCTTCGCTTATTAAATTATGTTGAAATTGAAATTGGTGGCCAGAAGATAGATAAACATTATGCTCATTGGTTATATGTCTGGAATGAATTATCTCTTCCTCGATCTAAATTACACGGTTATAATCAAATGGTTGGTGCTTATGGAACTAAAAATCTTGGTGGTTCTACTTTATATATTCCTCTTGAATTCTGGTTTTGTCGCAATATTGGTCTCGCTCTTCCTTTAATAGCTCTCCAATATCACGAAGTAAAAATAAATATTAATTTTGAAAGTGTCACTAATTGTTTATATACGGCATCTACAAATGCTCCATCCTTAGCGAAAGCTTCATTATGGGTTGATTATATATATCTAGATACTGATGAACGTCGACGATTTGCTCAATTATCTCATGAATATTTAATTGAGCAAATACAATTTACTGGACAAGAAGCTATTAATAGTGCCCAAAGCACTAAACTTAAATTAAATTTCAATCATCCTTGCAAAGAGATTGTATGGTTTGTATCTAATCCATTAGCAAATGAAAGTGATCGTCTAAATTGGTGCAATTTCACAACTTCTCGATATGCACTAGGTGATGTTAATTTTAAAAATACTACTACTGGTTCTAATGTTAATTATTTAGGTGATAGTTATGATAAATTAGCATCTGTATTACGTCATTCTGATATAGATTATTCTTCATTATCCGATAAATATAAATCTGTAAATTTCATGCCTTGCAACCCTGTTAAAGATTGTAAATTAGTATTAAATGGAAATGATCGATTTTATCAACGAACTGGAAAATATTTCAATATAGTCCAACCATTCCAACATCATACTAATGTTCCAAATAATGCTGGTATTAATGTTTATTCATTTTCATTAAAACCAGAAGAACATCAACCATCAGGAACTCTTAATATGTCTCGTATTGACACTGCTGTATTAAATATAAATTTTGAAAGTAGATCAGTATTCACAACTCATTCTATTGATGATGGTGTTATAGCTGCATATGTAAACACTCCAAGTGATACTACTACACCAGGATATGATCCCTCTAATTATACTATTCACGTTTACGCTGTTAATTATAATGTTCTTCGAATATTATCTGGAATGGGTGGTTTAGCTTATTCTAATTAGAATATTAAATTTATTACATTTTTTTTCTCCTATTATAGTATAAAGAATATAGCATAAATGGGTGGTGGTCTTCTTCAACTTGTTGCTTATGGTGCTCAGGATGTTTATTTAACTGGAAATCCTCAAATAACTTTTTTTAAAGTTGCTTATCGTCGTCATACCAATTTCGCATTAGAAGCGATAGAACAAACTTTCAATGGAAATGCTACTTTTGGTTCTCGTGTTACTTGTCAAGTTACGCGAAATGGCGATTTAATAAATCGCATTTATTTTGCAGGAACTGTAACAAATACTGAAACAAAAATTACTACACAAGATGATAATCATTCTATCGCATTAGTTCCTTATTTTGGATTAAAATTATTAAAGACTATAGAATTAGAGATTGGTGGTCAACGTATTGATAAGCATTATTCAGAATGGTTATATATATGGAATGAATTATCTCTTCCAGTTGGAAAACGTTCTGCTTATCGTTTAATGGTTGGAGGTGATAAATACAATCGCTCTATATTATTAGAAGCAGGACAATCATATTCAATATTCGTTCCATTAGAATTCTGGTTTTGTCGCAATGTTGGTCTCGCTCTTCCATTAATTGCTCTCCAATATCACGAAGTAAAAATTAATATTGAATTTGAAACTTTATCATCTATGGTTGATAAAAATCCCAATTATAGTAATAAAGCATTTACACAATTAAAAAGTAGCGGCACTGCACCAGCATTAATAACAACTGCATTAACTAATACCACTTTAACTGCTACTTCTAGTTCATCTTTACAATTAAACACTGCCTCATTATGGGTTGATTACATTTTCTTAGACACGGATGAACGCCGACGATTTGCTCAATTATCTCATGAATATTTAATAGAGCAATTACAATTCACTGGTGCTGATACTATAACTGCTAATGCAAATGGAGCAACATCATTAAAGAGCATAAGAATGAATTTCAATCATCCTTGCAAAGAATTAATATGGGTAATAAAACCAGATCCTTCTTCATCTGCCGTCGCTCCTCCTTATTGGAATAATTTCACCAATCGCAATGCCGATAATCAATATGTCTTATCATCAAATCCAGTTACATCTGCCAAGATACAATTAAATGGCAATGATCGATTTACTGAACGCAATGGAAATTATTTCTCTCTCGTTCAACCTTATCAACATCACGAATATACTCCTGATCTCTTCCATAATGGCATTAATCTTTATTCATTCGCTATAAAACCAGAAGAACATCAACCATCTGGAACTCTTAATATGTCTCGTATTGACACTGCTGTCTTATCATTAGCATCATCTGTTGCAGGAACTATTTATATCTTCACTGTGAATTATAATGTTCTTCGAATATTATCAGGTATGGGTGGTCTAGCTTATTCTAATTAGAATAAGGAATACAATAATTTTTTTTTCTCATCATCATTTCATTTAATGGTTTTTGATTAAAATTATCATTCATATTAATATTTTCATTTTCAAATAATTTTTTATTTCTAATTGATTCAATTGATAATTTTAAGAATTCTAATTCTCGTTTATTTCCCAATTCTTTTAATTGAATATCATGATTAACTTTAATTCTATTAAATTTGATAATATCATTAATTCTAATATTCTCAAAAATACTAATATCTTTAATTTCTTTATTAATATTTTCAACATTTTCTGCAAGTTTGTTGAAAATTTCTATTGTCATATTATTAGTCATTGTAAAAAATTTAATATAATCTCTTTGTTTATTATACAAACATTTGAAATTAAATAATGTATCGTGAATATTTTTCAATTTTTCCATATTCTCCCTATAATTTCTAAATTTAACAATTGAACTTAGAATTGTTAAAACAGTTCCTAAAAATAATGAAAATAAATTTATTAATAATGAAATAGTATCTTTTGATATATATCTCGTTATTCCTGATCCTGGATTATCATTTTCATAATTAATTAATGTCAGTCGTATTGCTTCTACAAAAGTTGTAATTGTAGATATTATTAAAATTAATAAAGAAATTTTATTATATCTAAAATAAATCAAATCGTATTTAGAAGATACTATATAAATAGATGTTGCAATCTTTTTCTTATTTTCCTCAATATTTTTAAATAATTTATCAATTTTATAATTAATATCATTAATATCATCAGTACTCATTTCTGTATTTGTCCCATTCTCTTTCTTACTAAGTGCTAGAATATCAGTAATTTCATTCATCTCATTCATTTCATTGAATGAACTTAATATCTTATTTTCATCAACTGATGTTGGTGTTAATGTCGCATTGACAATATCACAATTTAAAATATGATTATTTTTGAATTTATCATTTTCATTCTCACTTTCATTTATAAAAATTATAGTATTATCATTATTATTCTTAAAACTTTTATGTGTTTCATATTTCAACATTATTTTATTATAATAATAAATAATATAATATAATAATAATTAATATTAATGATAATATTATTTTAATATTAATATTTAATTTTAACATCATTAAGAATATTAATAAAATTAATGAAATGAATAATAAATCAACTATTAAGAATGGTCTTTTAATTTCAATTTTTTTATCATATAAATCATTATATAGAGCTATTGCATTACTTACCGCATTTTCCATTGATGTGAAATGAACCATTGCTTTGCCATTATGAGAACCAAGAGTGAATATATTTTCATCTATTTTAAATGGAATATAATCAGTATTATAAGTTTTGATATAAGCAGTTTCATTTGAAATCCATTTTCCATCTTTATAATAATTATTTATAAATGATAATGTTGGATTTGGTAATTTATTTTTATAAATTTCATTTAATTGTTTAAAAGTTTCATTTATTAATTCATTCTTATTAGAACATTCATTTGGAGTTTTATTTATATTACTACTTTTATTATTTATGAGTGTTATAGAACTGCTAATAACTGTCTTAGAATTTCTTTCTTTAAATGTCATATAATCACTTAAAATGATAGAAGCAATTCCCCAACTACTATCATTAACTAAAATACCATTGATATTATTATCAATATCAAATTTATAATTCCAATGAAATATTATAGAAATATAATCATTATATTCAGTATTTTTATTATAATTAATTAATGTAAAATTATTATTATCAATAATTGATTTTAAATTTTCAGGAGGAATGGCAAATACAACTTTCTTAGATTTTAAATATCCATAATTAGTTCTTACATTAATATTTTTTTTATTATCATTATCATTATCATAATTAAATCCAATGACTGAAGTATTTAATTTAAATTCTACATTTCTCATTTTTAAGAAGTTATGCCAAATTTTAAATAATCCTTCATCATTTGGTAATCTAGGTTGATAAATTGAATATAATAAAATTTCATTCAACATTGATACAAATGTATTTAAAGAAATTCTATAAATATCGCCACCATCAATTAAATTACATAATTTATTTAAATATTCTTTTGCTTTCTCGCTAAAATTATTTTCATTCAAATAATTGATAAGTGATTTATTAGTTGCATAATTAGAATTGAATGAAAATAATAAAAATTCTTTTGTCAAACTCAAAATTTCACTAAAACTAAAAATATTTTTTAAAATTGAATCAATAGATGAACTAAGTGTATTAAATTTATATTTCACAAATAGATCTCTGAATTTAATTCCAATTTTTTGTAAAATCATTTTAAAATTGATATAATTTCCTATATAAATCCGCGGTCCATGTTCGCTGAAATACTTCTCCTTCTCGAATAACTGTCTATTAACTTTATGACATCCACCAATTGATTTATCTCTATCTATGATTAAAATCTTTTTATTCTCAATTTCATCAATTGCTAATGTTGCCAATGTTAATCCAGCTGGTCCAGAACCTACTATTATTAAATCATACATTATTTACTAATAATAAATTTTTTTTAATTATAATCTTAAATTATAATAATGTTTTTCAAAGAAATAGAATTCGAGATTATATTAATTGCAATTTGCGTTACATTCATCTACGGTCTTTCTCCAATCACTTATAAATTATTAGTCATTAATAATAAAATAAAATTTGAAACTTATTTATTCATATCATCAATAATTTTTTTCATATCAACTATGATTTACATCTTTTTTTTTCACGATTTCAATGAAATTTATAATGAAGTTGCTAATTATAATTCTAGTTTATTATTATTATTAGTAATAAATGTCTTTATAGTTTCATTTTTCAGTCAAATTCTATACTGTTATATCTTAGATAATGTTGATAAAGTTCATAAAATAACTATTATTATCGGATTATATCCAATTATAACACTAATATTATCAGTATTAGTATTGAATGAAAAAATAAATTTAAGAACTCTTATAGGATTTATAATTGCCATTATAGGAATATCAATTATCTTTTATTAAAACTACTCATAATTATAACAATTAATATTTTTATTTCCTTGTTTGTGGAAATCATTTAATATCATACAATCAACGGCACTCTCTTGCATTAATTGATATAAAGTCAGAATACTTTTCATCTTTTCAGTTGCTTGTTTATAAATAAAATCATCAATATTTTCAACATCTTTAATATCATACTCTTTCTTATTTTTATCTAGTTTTTTAAGTTGCTTAGCTATTTCTTTGATTTCATTAATTTTATTATCTAATTCTTTTATTTCTCCCTCAAATTCTGTCTTTTTATCATTATTTTTTTCTTTCTTTAATCTTTTTTGAATATCTTTTTTAATATTTTTAAGATTTTCGACATCTCCTAATTCTTGTAATTTCTGATTTAATTCATCTAATTCACCACTAGAATTAGTAGTTTCTGGAAAATTACTCATATATCTATGAATTCTTACATCCCATTCAGTCATATCTAAATCCTTATGAGAACAATTGCGAGCAGCCCTTCCAATTGTCTGTTTATCACTTGCCCAAGTTATTAAAGGTTCAAAGATATGAATATGACGAACTGCCTTTAAATCAATACCTTCATTGAAAGTTTGAGATGCTAAAAATAATTGCACATATTCCCCATATTTATTAAAAGGTGCGTTGAATAATTCCAACAACTTTTTCAACTCACCTCCCTTATCAGTTCCTAATTGTGTAGTTATTGCTAATAAATATCTAGGTCTCTTATTATCCTCACTGGGATTATTAAGAATTTCAAGTGCTTGTGAAGGAGTTAATTTTTCATAACCTAATTTATCTAATTCTTTAGCAATTGCTAAAATTCCTTGACCACCATAACCTCTGTTTTCATAAAATGCAGAATAGACATATTGTTTATGATTATCATAATCTGGATTTGTAATAGATTTTAATAATGTTTCTAATTTAGATGAAAATTCATTTAATTTCAATCCTTTATCATAGTTATAAAGCATATTTGAATATTTACGCGCTGGTGCCCAATATTTATTTAAGGTATTTGCTTTTGCTAGTGCTTCATAATTCTTAGCACTATCTTTGATTGTCTTATATTGTTCTAGATATTTCTCAAATTGTTTATCAGTCATCTTACTATAAATAGGATCTTCATCATAGACAACTGGGAATTTGCTAGTATCACTTGACATATCAAAATAAGAAATAAGACCTCTTATTTTATTTCTGAATAATTCAGGAGATTGAATATCATCAAAATTTATTTCATCTACATTAGGTTTTTTGATAATATTTAATAATTTCATAATTTCATCTGGATTATCTCCCAAAGTCGCAGTGAGAATGAAGATTTTAGATTTAGGAATTGCTCTCTGATTTAATAATAATTTTTCTAAAAAATTATGTTGTTTCTTCTGAGTTAATAACGGTCTAAATAAATTATGAACTTCGTCAATAATTAAAATACAATTATTTAAATTAATTTCTTTTTTCTCAATTCGATTTGCTAATTTGGCAAATGATAAAAATTTAATATTTCTACTAGTGAATAATTTATCAACATCTTTTAATGATTTATTTTTAAATCGTGGAAATAAATTAATAGCACATTCGTGAAATTTGAATGGTGGGTTTGATATAAGAGCGTCAACAGAACTGCAATAAATAATATCTTTATTATCATTCCAAAAACCATCAATAATAGAAGTCGCAGTGCAAGTCTTACCACTACCTGTTGAATGCCAAAGAAGCATTCCGCGATTGTCAATCTTCTTCTCGGTAATAAGTTTGCAAATATTATTAACGACTGATTGAGGAACAGTTGGAAGATTAGTTCCTTCTGTTTCTAAATCTTTTTTAGCATCTATTAGAGGTTTTATTTTATATTTAGTTTCTTCAATATTATTAAAAAAATTGGGGAAGAATAATTTTCTCAAATTTAATAATTCAACATCTCTATCTTCATCATCATTCAAACTCTTGTTTTCAATTAAATTATAATATTTCTTATAATCACTAATTGACTTAGATGTATCTACATAATTTTTTAAAAGTTCATAATCTTCGCTAATATTAGGATCTAAATAATTAATTTGATTTCTTATGAAATAAATTTTATCAATTGAATAATCATCAAAGAAATAATTGCTGAAATATTTATTAAATAAATCTATTTTATTTTTTGATTTTTTAAATTCTTCGATAAAATCATCATATTTATCAACATCAGTAATATAAAAACTTAATTTTTCTCGTTTTTCATCATTGTCAATTTTCTTTAAAAATGAATAATAAATAATATAATATTTTACATATTTATAAAAATCTATTTCATTTTCTAATTCTAAATTATCTATATCTAGATCAAACATTTTCTTAAAAAAATCATAATAAATAGTATTTACAGACATTTTATCAAAAGTTCTATATGTATATTTAAAATCATCATAACTCTTTCCTAAAATTTTCTGAAATATTTTTATATTTACCTGATTTATTTCATCGTCGTTTAATGGATTAAATTTCTTAACATAACTTTGAATAAATAAATAAGCAATGCGATCAATTTCTTTCTTATCATAATCATTAAAAATTGTTGGGAAATATTTATAAAAGATTACTGTCGCATTAATTGCTTCATATTTCTTCCCAGTTTTATAATAATAATAATAACAAAAATTTCTATAATTTGCTAATAAGATATTATAATCTAAAAAGAAATCATCATATTTATTTCCTAATAATTTTTCAAGAATTCTTTTCCCAATATTATTATTGAAATAAGAAATATTAGAAGCTGTGAAAATTATAATATATTGTAAATGTTTCATATAAGCATTCGAATATTTCTTTAATAAATCTTTGGCAATTAGAATTTCTTCATCTTTAATTATCTTCTCTAATTTTTTCTCTTCAATTATTTCTTCATTTATTTTTTCTTGAATGTCTTTATCGTTAGTATTACATCTATCACCTGTACCAATTAATTTCTGTGTTTTTGGTGCATTTAAACTAGAATAATAATTAAAAAGACTTTCTTCAATATTAGAAAAATCTAAATAATTATAAATTTTATCACCTTCTTTTATATTAACCTTACGTTTTGAAACACAATCAATCGTATTATCATTAATTCTTCCTAAATTACATTTATCATTTCTATTACAAAAAGTAGCTGCTTTAATAACATCAGGATCATCATCTTTCATAGTTGAATTTAATAATTTTTCATTATTCAATTGATTTGCACAAACAAAATCATCATCATCAACCCAGCAATTGCCATCATCCATTAAATTTTCTCTATTCTTAGAATTTTCATCCCAAGTACCATTAGCATTACTACATCTTTTATTTGTATGAACACTCTTATAATAACGATTATTTCTATCAGTGTCATAAATAGTATTTGGAATAATTACTTTACAATTATTATTAATATCAAAAGGATTTTCTTTTTCAAATTCATCAACTTTTGAATATTTATAAGGATTTTTAGGTCTCTTATATTCATAAACAACTTTATTATTACATTTAGTTTCTCTTTGATTTAATTCTTTCTTTATTTCATTCATAATTCTAATTATTTATAATATTATTATTATAATTAGTAATAATGAATAAATAAGAAGAAAATAAGATGGATTAGGATTTATATGAATGATACTATTAAAGATGTCTAATGCACTATCTCCCAATTCATCAATACTAATATCAATAATATCTCGATTATTGTATTTGATCCATTTGCACATCTTCTTTTTATAATGAAATGGTTTTCTTTTCATAATTCTAAAATTGATCTCACTTGTTTTTGATAAGAGAAATACTGCGAAAGAAGCAGTAGTCGGTTCAATCATCATAGGACTTATAAACATTGATTAACAGTGCTTATAATTCCTGTATAAAAATAATTCAAATTTTTTATATGGTTGCATCAAATAATGACAAATTTAAATTTTCTGGTATTTCCTTATATTTCGATTTCGTAATTCTATTAATAATATCTAATATTTCTTTTTCTGTTGATAATTTAAATTTATTATTATTCGCTCTTCTACTAAACCAATTATTTTTTCCTCTTCTCACATAAATTCTCAATTTCTCATCCCATTGAATATCATATTTAACCTCTAATTCAATCCCATTACTCGTCTGTTTAAATCCTTCGATATTAATAATTCCCTTATGTTCCTTATCATGACATTCCTTGCAAATAGGAATTAGATTATGTTTAGTATTCTTATGAAAATTCTCAAAAAATCCATTATCATCACTCAAAGATTGATAATTGATATGATGAGTATCAACACTCTTATTCTTCTTGCAAACATTACAAATATCCATATAAATAGAAGAATTATAATTGGAAGTTTTAATATCAATCAAATTATTATTAATTCCCATAATTTCTTTTTTAACTTTTTCAGCATTTATCATAAAATTGGGAGGTAAGTTCAATGATTTACAAACCTCAATTCCATAAATATTAGATCCTTGACCTTCTTTCAATTTTCTATCATAAATAATTTTATTATCAATAATTGAAATATGAATATGATAAATTTTTAATTCTTCCCTATCTTTCAATAATGATATTGATGTTAATTCGTGTAAATGACTTGTGAAAATAAATGAAGATTTCTTCTCAATTAATTCATTTATTGCTGAACTGACGATTGAAATCCCTGAAATTGCTTCAGTTCCTGAACAAACCTCATCTCCAATTATTAAAGAATTCTTATCTGCTCTTTGAATAATATTTCTCAATTCAGTCATTTCGACGATGAAACTACTCATTCCTTTATAGATATTATCATTTCCACAAATTCTCGTCATAATATGATTGTAAGGACTGTAATTAAAATTGGTAGCTGGAACAAACATTCCAGATTGTGCCATAATTATAGAAAGTCCTATTGCTTTCATAAATGAACTTTTACCTGACGAATTAATTCCATATAATAAAATACCGTTTTGATTTAATTGAATATCATTTCCGATATATTCAACATCAGTAATTAAATTTTCAATAATTGGATGTCTCAAATTTTCTGCATTAATATAAGAACTATTAGAATTAAAATCAATTGTTGGTTTATAATATTTATAATCATAAGCATTTTTGGCATTACAAGAAGTAATATCAATATCAATTAAATTTTTAATAATAATATCAAAATCTTCATTTATTTCTTTAATGAAATTTGAGAGAAATTCATAATATCTTTGAATACTTATTGAATTAATTTCACTTTGAATATTACGAATGGTATTAGAAGCAGTTCTTATTTCATTTGATGTTAATTTATAAGAATTATTTGTATTCAATAACTTCTTATCGAATTGGCTCATATAAGTTTTATTAATCTTCTCGGCTGTTTCAAATCTCTTTTTCGTGATAGTAATATAAAATCCATCATTATCATTAAAATCAATTTTGCAGGTAGTATCACCAAAACTATTAATCTTATTTATGATATTCATAATTTTTTGATAATTCTTTTCATAATCAATATTCAAATCATCCAAATCTTTATAAACTCCTATATTAAAAATATTACTCTTAATATCATTAGTATTATATTTGGAGCATTCATCAATGTTGAGAATTCCATAATTTTTAATAATACTATTATTCCTCATAATTAAATCATCTTTATTAAGAAGTTTAAAGATTTCTAATGAATTTTCGAAAGAATTGATAATATTTCCCCATTCACATGGATTAATCTTTCTTAATATTATTTTTCTCTTAATTCTTTCTAAGTCATTGATATTATTTAGAAATTTATTAATTTGTTTATATTTATTATCCATTAAATAAAATTCAATTTCTTCATATTTCTCTAATAATTTCTTCTTATCATTCACAGGATTTAATAATCTTTCCTTAAATACCCTTGAACCGAAAGCGGTATGACATCTATTTAAGATTTCTAATAAAGGTTTTTCATTATCATTATTAGAGATGATATTCAATTGAAGAGCACTATTATATTCAATAGATAAATTAGAATTATTATTTAAGATTTCTGGATGTTTCAAATCCTTAATAATTTCATTATTATGTTCATATGCGAATTGAAGTAATGAACAGAAACTAATAAGACCTAATTGAATTCTTTCTAAGTTTAAGAATTCGATTATGGACAACATTGAATTATTTATGAATGATTTTTTGAGAATATTATTTTGATAATCAACTTTTTTAATATGATTTAATAATTCGTATTCATTCCATTTCTTATGAATTAAACAATTGATATTAATCATATTTAAAATTTTCTTTTTCGTTTCTTCTCTGATTTTATCTGAAATTAATAAGATTTCACAAGGATTATAATTGATGATTAATCGATAAGTTTCGTCGAGAGTAAATTGAGGGTCCGCATTAGAACTTGAATTTTCATAAATAAAATTTCTTCCAGTTGTCAAATCAACCCCTGAAATTCCAATTACAAGATTATCATCAATTTCTTCATAATATAAGACCATAATATAATTACTATTTTTAGAATTAATATTGATATTAGTCGATGGACTGAGAATTTCTGTTATTTTTCTCTTAGGTTCTGGCGGTTCCGTTACTTGTTCAATTAAGACGATTGTATATTTCTTTTGCAATAATATTTGAATGTATTTATTAACGACATAGAGAGGAAAACCACACATTAAGGGATTATTACGCGAAACTTCTGAAATATTCTTATTCTTCTTTGAAATTTGAAAACCGCAAATATCAGCAATCGTATATAAATAATTGGAATTAGTATCAATTGAATATAATTCAAAGAAAGACCCAACCTGCATAAAAATAATAGTATTATTATCCCCATACTTTCTCGAATACTCATCCAAATAATTCAAATAGTCATCGATAATCATAATTTAACCGTTCATATTAATTATTATATTTATCTTTAAATAGAATGATTTTTAAAATAAATAAATTATTTTTAAGTAACTTAGAAATATTGAGAAATGTGATTTTAGATGTTAATAATTTTAATGATATTATATCAAAACTATATATATATAATAATGATATTTGTAAAAAATTAATATCTAATATGACAATAAAATTAGGTTATCCTGGTTTTGTTAATAATTCTTTGAATTATAAATTGTATTTAAAAAAAAATACAGCATTTATTGTAGATTTTAAAAAAGAAAAATTTCAAGATTTTTTTTCAATATATAATAATATATATTATTATGAACCTAATAGAAATGATTTAATTATATTACAAATTAATATAATAAATAAAACATATTACATTATATTTAAAAATATTTCAC
>Ga0209188_1000956_pt1 | contig 25095 bp, 50 predicted proteins | sample C_130625_EF_Meta_FD_187307 | JGI IMG/M metagenome (GOLD analysis project Ga0209188, IMG submission 187307) | Freshwater microbial communities from Lake Croche, Canada to study carbon cycling - C_130625_EF_MetaG (SPAdes) (version 2) | ecosystem: Environmental > Aquatic > Freshwater > Lake... | reverse complement strand
GCTGTAGTGTAACGTTTACAGTATTACCGCTAGCATATGCGCTACTATAGTAGCCGCCGTCCTCTACGCTTACAACTTTAACTTTACGCATTGTGTGCTCCTTAAAAACTAATTATAGCACATTTTATCCAAAACGTCAAATGCGCTATAATAACCCTACAGCTAGTAGTGTTTAAATATCCGCACACTCCTCATATACACTTTGCACATGTGCAGGGTCCAAACGTGTAAGCCCGTTAATAAACGCCAAACCCACGTCACAGCTAACGTAATGCTCCCCTTGCATCCCCTGCTCGCTGTACTCCACGTCGTTAGCTTCTTCTGCTGTAAAGCCCAGCTGTTGCAAGTAAGCACGTAGTTCCTGCATAAACAGTTTATCTGTGTATATAAGTCCGTTTGTAGCTGTGTCCCAGCAATTGCATCCCAGCTCGTCTGTTGCAAAGTGTACGCACAGCTCGCCAAAATCCCTCTCGTTTGTAATGTACTGCAAGTCCAGCTTCGTAATGTCAACAGCTTTTGCTGTGTTGCTCCAATAGCCGTTTCCGTTTGTGTGTAGTGTTGTGTATACTGTTTGCATAGTTCGCTCCTATTTGCATTGTTTAAAAACTTATTATAGCGCATTTTAGCCAAAATGTCAAATGCGCTATAAAAAGCCCTTACGGGCTGTAGGGTTATGCGTTTTGCACTTTGTACAGTTGCTCGTCTAAGTAGTCGGAAATAATTTGCTTTTTATATGCGTTAGTAATAGTTTCTTGTAGCGTCTCGCAAGCGCACAGCAAGTTAGTATCGCTGTCGTCTTCTTCTAGTACGTACTGCAACACTTGCAACATTGTTTTGCCCGTACGCACTGCTTCCGCAAAAACTATAGCTTCGCAATTTTTAACGTCGTTGTTTTGCGCTGAGAAGCCGTTTGCGTATTGTGTAACTTGTAACATGTATTTCCTTTAAAAATGTATTATAGCACAGTTTGAGAACTTTGTCAATGACCCTACTAGCTGTAGGGTCTTGTGTTGTTTTTAGTCTACAAATTCTACGCTGTTTGTGCGTATTGTGCTGTATACTATAGGGAGCACACTTGCAAGCTCGTTTTGCAAGTTGTTAGCAAGTAAGTCCCCGCTAACATAAGCACACTTTGCTTGTGTAGGGAAAGCATATACTACTTTCTCGTTACCGTATTTGTCTTTTTTAAACTGCTTGTGCGCATTAAACGCGACAACTAGCTTGTAAGACTGTAGTTTTTTGTTGTAAACTAATTTTGCTTTTGCTATGCATTGTGTTAACATTTTAGCTCCTTTGTGTGTATGTGCTAATTATAGCGCACTTAGCCCAAAACGTCAAGTCAAAAATAAAGACCCTACCGGCGTCAGGGTTGTTGACACACTCGAACTTTGGCGCTATAATTACAACATGACGAAGAGAACAGCACGTAAAGACAGCAACTTTGTAATCTATGTTGCTCTGCACAAAGAGCTAGCTTACATTGGGCTTACCCGCAAGGGTACTGTTACAGTTGCAGCAGCTGTGAAGGAACGCTGGCGCAAGCATATAAGCAGAGCCCGCAACGAAGACAGGGACTGGGAGCTGTACAAGTACATCAAGCAGGGCAATTGGGCGGGCTGGACTCATCAGGTCATAGACATAGTAAGGGGCAGGGCCGAAGCATATGCCTACGAGCGAGAGCTGGTCAAGCTGATGCAACCGGAACTTAACGATCAATATCTCTAAGGAGCAGCTATGAAGCAAGATTGGACCATGTATATCTATAAAGCAGACCGGCGTACTCGAACGGGTGAACGCTTGTTTTCAACTACAGTATGGCATGACCGTACTGAAGACAGCATGCGACGAGAGTGCAATGAAATCTATGATCTCTACCCCGCAACCAAAGGCTGGCGTTTTGAATGTCACCCTAGTATGAAATGGGTTACAAACCTCATGACGGGCAAGCCAATTCAAATTGCGCATGATACGCCCCGTGCATGCGATCCGTCCAGTGAACTCTACTGGAGCATGTAAGCTAGTCCAGTTGACAAGATACTAGACTAGCTGTATAATAGACTAAAGGTTCGAAGCACTATAACGCGGGATGGACGTTGCTCACGACTATTAATAAGCACAGTCATCTTCACCATTGACCACTATGCGCATAAAGGTTCTGGGCAAAGGTTCGGTAATATAATCGCTAGCATCCAAATTACTACCGTGATCGAATATGGCAAAGTCACAATTTGATTGTGTATACTTGAATATCTGTATAACACCGCGATCATCTACTTGCACATGTGCAGTGTGAGTAGGCAACTGTATAACTACCTTGGTTGTAATCATTATCTTATTCCCTCCGGTTGTATATTGTATTTAATGGTTAGGCCAATAAACTACCGTGTTGATATGATAGTATATCCTGTGTACGCTGTATATAGCAGCGGGGTCTTAGAGTCAATGTGTCGACTTGACAAAGTCCCAGAATCGCTGCAGTGGTCGAGTCAGAGTACTAGTACTGTATACTATATGTCTGTGACTTTCAGATCTATAGTGTAGAAAAGTGTGAGATAGATCAGACCACCCGGCGTATAGGCGCTAGCAGCGGGGCCTAATCATTAGAAAAGTGCTGAAAAGTGTGATAAAGTGCAATAAAGTGTGACAAGATCTTGAATAAGAGTCAGAACCGTGCCAGGGGTACCGTGTCGTACGGTGTCTACAGTGAAGAATGGTTGAGGTCGAGACAGGCTATGTTTAAATGGTATGCTCTCAATTCCCTCTCAACTTCCCTCCCAACCTTCCCCACTCAAACGGTTCCGGTCCCTACACTATGCACTATCGTATATCACCATGCAACAACTTACTAGCAGCGGGGCCTTTTCCTGCGTACCCAGATATATACATGATGCGCTTATACTGTTATGACTCATACTCAGACGATCCCTACACTCTAGATCAATTGGGCTTCTGCTCACACAGCTACTATGCGCAACCTTTGGGCATACGCTTCTACATACGGGAAGACCGTTTGAGTCTAGCGTTATTAGCAGACTCATTACTAGTTGCCCGACCCAAATTAGATCTCGTCATATAGCAGCGGGGTCTATTACCCATACTCATACTACTCATACTATGCGCATACTCGACGAACTCATACTAGCTGTTATCATTGGACTACTACGTGTACTAGCTGTCATAGTCATATTTGGCTTGTCACTAGTACTAGTTAGACACTTATAGTCACAATCAATCTAAGCTGCTTACATAGTGTGTTCCAGCGTCACGATGTTGTTCGCACAAGTATGTTTGATTTTTGATCCAATTCTTAACTCCACAGTCATATCCAGTTAGTTGACTAGCTGTGTGTTCACCAATACTCTTACCAGTTGATACAGTACTCACTATGCTTATGCCGGTATAAACTGCGCAACCACTTAGAGTTGTCACTAGATATGCTGACATAATTAAACTTGTGTACTTGATCATCTAGCTAGTTTATACTATATGAGTCCCTGAGTCAAGCTCTGTGAGCACACGGGGCTTGCCGAAAGGTTTGATTTGATTTAGGGACAACTAGCTCAAAAATTTTCCGCTACCGCTTTGCGGGCAAAATATCTGCTTGACTCGCCCAATTTATTCTGTTATAATATCTAGTATAAGGAGACACACATGGCCACAGCTTACTTAGAAACTACACAATGGGATGAAGGTTTGAGCATCAATCACACTTACTTGTTAGAGGGTGATAAGATGTTGGCCTATATTCGTGCGGGCACTATGGAGCCGTTTTACTTCAAGGCTCCCATACGCATTGATCGTCGGGGACGTAAGTTTGTTGCGGTTGAGCCCAATCCATTTGATCAGGAAGTGCCGGAGCAATTGGCACACATTCGTGAGGTCCTGGGCTCAAAAGGAGCTAAGTATGTGGTTGACATGGAGCAAGGCACTTGTACTTGTCCAGGTTATACATTCAGGGGCGCTTGTAAGCATACGGCTGAGTTGGTGCCCGCTTAACACTAGGAAAATACACTATGATGAATAAAAAAATTAAAGAGCTTTGGGCCATAACCACAGCACCTCCAATTGACAACTATACCTTGGGCAATATACGCATGAGTAGCCAGCCATCCTCAATTGAGCGTTTCAGCGAGTTACTTTTAACTGATGTTCTGCAACAGCTGGCTGATGCCAATATCAATCATGCCTGTGGCACAACCTATGATTTGGGTGTGGCTGAAAGCACTAGACAAACGCTCATGCGGGCCGTCCAGGCTACTTATGACATCAAGTTCATAGCCAAGCCCACTGAGCCAGCCTTTCCAGTTAAGGTAACTCCTCCATTGCCAGGTCGCAGGGACTGATGAAGTATCGCCAATTCATTCTGGGCTTTTTAGTTGCCACGCTGTTTTGGGCATGGATACTCAGTGACATAACCATTCCCGAATATACCATTGAACATAGGGCTGTTTGCACATGAAATCATTTAGGGTTAGTCCGTTGGATCGACGTCATAAAGGCCATAAGTACTTTAGCCATTATGTCATGCCCATTTGGACCATGCACTTGGAGGACAAGTTGCGCTACTTTGAATGGCGCAATTGGTGCTGGGACACGTGGGGTCCGGGCTTGGAACGTGACATGGCTGTAGAGTGGAACAGCAAGGCCTGGGGCGATGAAGTCAAATGGGCTTGGCACACAGACGATGGAGCCAAACGTCTGTACTTTGCCACAGAGAAAGAATTGAATTGGTTTACTTTGAGGTGGGCCAGCGAATGACCCTAGCCGAATACTTTGCCCTGCACAGGCCCAAGCCCCGATATCAATTTGGTGACAGGGTGGAGGGTCGATACATGGGCATACCCTGGGTGGGTACAGCCTATACGGACAACCTGCGTAATGAAACAGAGGGTGTCAGGGTAAGCATCCATTTGGACTTGCCCATCAAGCTGGATGGCCAGTATACTAGTTACATCAGGGTAGAATACAAAGACATTAAAGGACTTAGAACATGAGCGATGATAAACAGCTGGACCCTATTTCAGAGTTTTTAGCCAAGGGTGGTAAGATACAGCAAATACCCTCGGGGGTATCGGGTAGGGTAGAAGGTGCTCCAATATCAGCTTGGGGTGCTCCACGCAAAGCAGGCAGGCCAGCACAGGCTGATGTGGCTCCTGTGACGGAAGAGGATGACGACGAATGATAAAGAATGTAATGGGCGGACCCGGCGTTGTGGTCAATGGTGGCAACACAACAATTCAATATATCAATCCCTCCAGCGAGAACCCCATGCAAGGTGTGATACGTGTAAAGGGCAATGACTATCAAGTGTTTGATGGCAGCACATGGCAGCAATTGGCCACAGGATATGCCAGCGTTAGTTTGGATCCGGAAACACAGGATCTACTTCAATGGGCACGTACACAACGACAGTTGGAGTTGAATCGTAAAACTCTAATTGAAAACAATGTGGCCATGGCCAAGGCCTGGGCAGCTGTCCAACGTGCCGAAGCTAATTTTGACTTCCTGGCCAAATTTGTTGAAAACGATTTGGATGCTGAATTGAGAGAGCTGGCACCGTGAACATTTTAAATATATGCATAGAACTGGCTAACCCATTTGATCGCTGGGACTATTATGATAACCTTGGATCAATGCACGGGTCTTTGTTCAAACACAAGTTTTGGGAACTAGATCACAGCTACTACAGTCCTATGCTTGTTGATTGTCTAGTTCGTTGGACACGCAAGCAGGATCATGCTGGCTTTGAGTTCAGCATGGGCGTACTGGGCTATGGTGTTCATTTCCGCATATACGATACTCGCCACTGGGACGATGCTAACAATGCCTACGTTAAAACTTACTGTTGAGCAATGGAAACAAATCCGGGAGGATTTGCACACAGAGCATCCAAAGAGTGTGTTTATGCTCAAAAGCAAAATGCGTAGCATATTAGGCTTTACTGTACGTGAGCATAACGAATGGGTTATCAAGCCAGATGGCGGCTACGGTGAACATTCCATTCGTCTTGATTTCTACAATGAAAGAAAGTATACTATGTTTTTGTTAAAGTTTTCGGAGTTAATAAATGCGAGATCTGATCTTAGAGTACATTGATGATATTTGGGAAGTTAATCTCGAATACGAATTCGAAACTAATCAAATTGATATTCATTTGATGAGTGATGACGACTTGTTAAAACTATTTGTAGATATTGTAAGGAAATACCCATATGACGCTAGATGACCTAAAACACATTTTCCGCTTTCAAACAACAGCAGATGCAGACTATACTCCCAAAGATACTGTAGAATATCTACTAATTGAAGGCAAGAACAAAATGACTGGAACACAGGCCGTTCATGAACTGGAGAATCTAGTTGTGTTACTAGATAATTTTGAGTTTGAAGGCTATAAGGATCGCATGCCTATATTTGTCATGCCAGAAGGCCAGGTGTGATTGAATTGAAGCACGTAGAAGTTGGAATGTGGAAATTGCCGGGGATTACCTTTAAAGCTGACAAGTTATCAAACGAACTTGCAAAAGAAATGGTTGCTTGGGCAAAAGAAAACAAGTGCGGAACCTGTATGGGTCCAGGCTTTTGGTCATTTAGAACAACAGCACAGCGTGATTGGTTTATCCTACGATGGATTGATCATATTCCTAAAGAAGATGTTAAAGAAGGACAAACATAATGGATGTAAGTAACGCAGCCAACATGTTGGCAGGAAGTATATTGGTAATGATAGCATTGGTTGTTATTGTTATTGGTATTGTTGTAATAAACAATATCTTTCATAAGTATTGGCAACCTGTGCAATGGATGAAGATGATGAATCATCCTATGTATATTACTCGTGAAGAACCGGTAGTAGAGCACAAGGAACCAAAATGATTATCTATCTAGACATGGATGATGTGGTTGCAGATTGGCACACAGCCGCACAAGATATGCTGAAGATGCGTTGGAACAAAGACAACGAACGCATCCCACAAGAAGATTGGGATCGCATCAAACACAACAGTCATTTCTATCGCAACCTGCCACTTAAAGAAGGTGCAAAGGAACTAGTTGAATATTGTCGTAATGCTGTGGCAAGTGGGAGGGCAGATGGCTTGTTCTTTCTCACCGCATTACCACACGATTATTCAATGCCCTATACCGCCAGTGATAAAGTATGGTGGGCACACGAACACTTTCCAGATGTTACTGTATTCATTGGACCATTCAGTCACGACAAGTGGCGTCACTGCAAGCCCGGTGATATCTTAATTGACGACCGTACTAGCAACTGCGAAGACTGGATCAAAGCAGGCGGGCAAGCACACATCTATCGAACTTGGGAAGCATGCAAGCCATGGCTGGAAAATATTTGCTAACAAGCGGCCGTCGTATGGGCAAGAGTTATGTGAATAGTTTGCTACAAAACTGGTACACCACCATGGGCATCACATATACTCCCAAAATCAAATGGCAACGATTACCAGGACTCAAACTACAAGCCTATGTGGATGATGTGGCACCTCGTGGATTTGAGCGTGGACTGAATGAGTCAGACTTGGATCCCGTACAGGCCTGGAGTATTGAATCTAACTGCGGCAAGCGAATGAGTTTCAATGTTTGGCAGTTTCCCAGCGAAAAGCACGTTACCATGTTCTTAATTAGGTGGGCATCATGAAAAATAACTATGATTATTATAACCAGGTCAAACATAGAGACCGTGCTGGAGACTTGGAGTATTTTATCTCCAAGTTTGAATGCCGTGTGGAAGACAGCCGCGAGTACAACCAGTATGTGAGACCCAGTTCCTATCATCAGGACTTTTATGATAGAGACAGTTTCCAAATGGACACCAAGATAACTCCCATGAAAGCTATACACCTAACTTCGGACAATCTAGCAAGGCTACTGGCAGAGCAGGAACACATGCAACGGCTTACTGATGATGCTGAGCAGGGTAAGCAGGTATGGCGGGAAAAAATTAGGGACCGAGCAGTACGAGATGCCAATCCCGCAGTGGAAAAGGCTTATCAAAAATATGTTATACTCTTGGAGTTGGCTCGTAAATGACATTAGAAGAAGAAATTCTCAACAAAGCTGGCAAGGCCATGGCCAATGACATTGACCGAGAAGTGCTGTGGGGCATGCTCCAAGGCATGGGATGGCACCGTGTTATGCTTCCGCGACTAATAGATAATTATCATGCTATTGATATATCTTATTGGTTAGAAGAGAACTGTAAACAAGCCTTTGAACGTAATGGCAGAGACTTTATCTTTGAAGATAGCAAAGATGCCAACTGGTTTAAGTTGCGCTGGGGATCAGTATGAAAATTGTAATAGAATGCCTGGTTATAGTGGCTATGGTTGAAATACTTTATTTTAATCTTACTTCTACTCCTAAACAAGATTATGTACACTATAATAACCCGTGGGCAAGACCAGTAACAAGTGGTCCACTGGAGAAAACAAAATGACACACGAATACCATTGTGTGCATGTGGACAAGGTTCCTACATATATATTAGCATGGATGGTGGAAACATTTGGGCCCGCAGGAAGTCGCTGGTGGCACAACAATAACAAAATCTACTTCAGAGATGAAAAGGATTGGATGTGGTTTGAATTGAGGACATGATGAAACGACTATTATTTTTAATCTGCTTTATTAGTACAAGTGTATTTGCAGACGGTGCTTATGCATTGTATGATTACGACCAAAGCGAATATCAAGTATCATTTAATACGTATGAAGTAAGACCTATTGCCAGTATTACTAAGTTGTTTACGGCTATTACTATTTTGCGAAGCGGTGCTGATCTAAACGAAAAAGTAAAAGTCAACGGTAAAAGTGGCGGACACTTTCCTAATGGCATGCTAGTCAGTAGGCATGACTTGATGAAGGCCATGATGATTAGCAGTGATAATCGTGCCGCTGAAACATTGGCCAATACTTACCCTGGCGGCTTTAATGAGTTTATCAAAGATGCTAACGCATACATTCGAGGTCGTGGCCTGATACATACCAGTATTGAAGAGCCCACAGGCCTAAGCCGTAATAATGTAAGTACAGCTAATGAGTTGATCAGTTTCTTAGGAGCAATTAAAGACAATGAAGCACTAAGAAACTATGCAGATGATAAAACAGCAGAGATCCTAATCCCTAAAGGCAAGAAGTACATACATATCCAATTGCATAATACCAATCCTAGTATCTTCAAGTTTGATAATATACTAATTAGTAAGACAGGGTTTACTAATCCAGCAGGCCGATGTGTTGTCATGCTAGTTGAAAAGGACAAGCGTCACTATGGCATTGCAGTATTAGGGCAGAAGAATGTTAACGAGCGTAGTCAATTGGCAAACGGTTTAATTACTACGCCACCTTTGCCGACTAAACCTATAGAAAAGAAACCTGACCCAATACAATTTGACTTGCCAATGTAAAAACATGAAAAAGAACCTACAAGATTATATTCAAATTTACCCAGGACTATTAAATTTACAAGTCTGTAAAGCGACAATTGATGAGTTGTCAACTATGGATGTTAGTCGATCAGCATTTAAGACATATAGTCAAGAATCTGTAACTATGCCTGGAGAGGAAGAGCGTTACGAATTTCAAATAACCGAAGACAAGCAACTAAAAACTTCAACAGAGTTAATGAAAACAATTTGGCAATCTATATTCAATTATACGAGTCATTATAGATTTCCATGGTGGCAAGGATGGAACGGGCATACTTTGCCTAAGTTTAACATATATAAACCAACATCAATCATTACAGAACATTGCGATCAAACATCTGGTGTGTTTGATGGTACTAGGAACGGTATACCTATATTGAGTATTGTTGCATTACTTAACAATGATTTTGAAGGCGGAGAGTTTGTCATGTTTCAAGATCAACCAATCCCTCTCAATGCTGGAGATGTTATGGTTTTTCCTAGTTTGTTTTTATATCCACATAAAGTTACTCCTATTATTTCTGGAACACGATACTCTATGGTGTCATGGGTTTGGTAATGAACAGTAGTGTAATCAAATTACCAAACGGAGATTTTACTACGACACAATACCTTAAAGATCACTATTATCAAAAAGGACACTTAGGACAACGCAAAGGTACTAAGTTAAACGACTATATGGTACTAGAAGATCGTGTACATCAAATACATAGAGTAATAGTACACAGGTTTCGAATGGGTGAAGTAGAAGATCCAGATTTGTATGCGGCTACATCGCTTTGGGAATGGCAAGCTAGTGAAATGGGTAAGTTTGTCATGGAGAAGAGCATAGAAACTCCAGTATGGCACAGGCAACACGATGTTGCCAATTATGGCTACCAATATGCCGTTCAAGCATTTCTCAAAGGAGTAGACTACTCGTTTTGGGTTCTTAAATGGGGAAATCAAGTTGACACAAACGCCTCTTTGACTGTATAATAACTTATACAACTCAAGAAAGGTTTTTATGCATTGGCTTTTACCCGTAGCAATGGTGCTTACCGGCAATCTAGGCTGGGCATTGATTACCACCTTAGTTTTTATCTTAATGGAGTAACAATGGAACCAAAATATCTTTATACCATTCGTTGGACACAACCCTATCCAACAGATCGTATGCGGCCGTATCTACGCCAATTGCGCGAAGACTTTGAAAAGATAATCGAAGCAAGGCTTGAACGTAAAGAGTTCGCCGAAGCAGAAGAAATCATAAGGAGAATACAAGATGCAAATAAGAGTTAAAGAAGATGCCAACGAGTTTGGCAAGTGTGGTTGTGGCCGTAGCCCGACCGGTAAGTGTATTGGTTGGCATGGGTTGACTGAAGAAGGTTTCAAACATGCTCAAATGCTTTGGATGGAAGAACAACTACGCCAAGATGCAGAATTAGAAGAAGGTAAAAAATGAATTGGTTAAAACTCAAATTGCGTAATTGGGTATTAAGTGCTCACGACGAACCTGAACAAATTTATTCAAATTCTAAAGTAAGCCGTGGTCTGAATACTGTTAGCACACGTGATGTAGGTGCTGATCCTACACTACAGTTTAAAGTATATAATGCTATTGGTGGCAAGGTTGTGGAGTTCAGCCGTTATGATCGTCAAAAGGATCGACACTTCCATGATATCTATATCATTGGTAAAAACGAAGACTTTGGCGAAAAGATCGCCAAAATTGCTATGTTAGAGAGCTTAAAAGATTAATCACAGTAAATAAACTAACCGGAGAAAATTATGGACACGTGGATTACATGGATTTTAGGCATTTCAGCAGCTTATTGGATTGGCCATTTTGTTGGCGGACATGTTCGTGCTTATCAGATTATGCAAAACTTGATTAAAAACCCAGATGGCATGATAGAATTGATTAACAAATTGAAAACCATTAATGATGCAGAGATTGTAGAAGCAACGGTTATCCCAGACGATGCTATCATTGTTGATGTGCAACATGCCAACGATCAAGTTTACTGTTATGATAAACTTACCGGTGAGTTTCTAGCGCAAGCTGGTAATCTACATCAAGCCATAGTATTGGCCGCAAAACGTTTTCCTGGCAAGAAGTTTTGGCATCCTGAGTTAAAACAAGATAGCCAAACAGCTTGAATATAACTAAACACTTTGTTATAATAGATACAGCTGATGAATTTCAGCATAATCTAAAGGAAACAAAAAATGAAATATTTCAATCCAGAAACAAAAACTTATAAGTTGTTCAACGCAATGTATAACGGCGAAGCAGTTACAGCCGCTCAAGCCGCAAAACGTTTTGGCATCAAGAACATCAGTGCTGAAGTAAGCCGCATCCGTCAAAACGGTTATGCAGTTTATGCAAACACTCGTGTTGCTGGTAACAACGCTAAGGTAACAGAGTATGTTATCGGTCAACCAAGCCGCAAGATCGTTGCCGCTGGTTACAAAGCAATGTCACTTGGTCTAGTTTAATACTAGAATAGTTTGAAAAACTAAACCACCTTCGGGTGGTTTTTTTATAAGAGGTACATTTTACAGAAAGAGAATATGAAAAAGTTATTGTGTATTGTAATTCTTGGAATCTATACAACTACGTCGTTGGCAGAATCCGAAAGTGTTTTGGATCATTGGGCCACTGGATTTAATTTTACTAACAATACTTATTTTTTTAAGAAATCGAATAGTGCTAAAACTTCTGTAAGTTTGTCAAAAAATCTTTCAATTGAGAAAGAAATTCCATCCGTAACTGATGATGTAAAAGAAATTATGGATTCGCAAGGAACTAGGATTGTTTTGCTTTCAGTTAATAAGAAAATTGTATTAGAAAAGTACCTTAAGAATTCCTTGAAAGATTCTACACCATTAGCTTTTTCAATGTCAAAAAGCCTAACCTCGCTTGCAATAGGTCAAGCATATTGTGCAGGAAACATTAAAAGTCTTGACGATAGTGTAACAACATATGTTCCTCGTTTAGCTAACACATCCTGGGGTAACTCAACTGTAAAACAAGTGTTACTCATGAATAGCGGCAGTGCTGTTGGGAACTTTGAGTCTGGTTGGAGTGCCGAACATGTCAAATTTCAAAATAGTTTTATATATAGCGGTTGGAAATATAAAGATTATGTTGATGATATGATTGCCAATGATGATAAAAAATTTAAACCCGGAGAAGTTTTTCAATATAATAACTATGATACAGTTGCCCTTGGACTTATAATTGAAGGAGCTGTTAAAAAAGAATTTGTGGAATATTTTCATGAATCTATTTGGGCGTTAGTTGGTGCCGAACACGATGCATCATGGTTAAGAAACAGAAACAATCAAGCCGCTACCTACAACGGTTTTAGTGCATCTCCCGAGGACTATATTAGACTTGGCCATTATATTAACAGTCTTTACAAAGACCCTTCATCATGTATGGGGAAATACCTAAGAGAATCTATTAAACCAAAACAGCAAGTTTCTCCAACAAGATGTTACGGTTATCAAATTTGGACTTGGTGTGATGAAAAATACGGGTTTTTCTTTGTGGGTTACGGTGGGCAATATTTGATAATGCAACCGCAACGAGATATTGTATATTATGTTCATCAAGGCTCCCAAAAAAATGACGCCAAGGTAATTTCTTTATACTCAAAAATGGTTAATCATTTATATAAAAATAATTTTAATATAGCCAATGCTCAAATTTTTGATTAGTGTTTTTATAATTTCATAAATCTCTAGTGACTAACCCCTATGCGATAATTACTGTATGATTGATACAATATTCAGACCCACACTCGAATGGATTAAAGATGACTATAGAACCTATCCATTACGTTTTATGATTGAAGTCTTAGCTTGGGCTATTAGCATAGGTAACAGCTTTGTTATGATGTTAACAGTTCCTAATCCGCCTTTACTGACCTTATACCCTATATGGATATTTGGTTGCTGTTTGTATGCATGGGCTGCTTGGAGCAGGCAGAGCTTTGGTATGTTAGCTAACTATATCTTATTAGTTAGTTTAGATAGTATAGGTCTAGCAAGGATGATTATCAATGCCTAAGTTATGGATAACTGGAGATAGTTATAGCTATATCTTTCCAAATGATAACGATGAGAGAGTTTGGATTAATCAATTGGCCGCCCAGCTTAATTGTCAAGTAGAGAACGGTAGTATCTCCGGAGCCAGCCAAGATTATTGCTGGCAATACTTAGAAGATAGTAAAACAAATATATCTCCAGAAGACTATATTATAGTTTTATTAACCAAGTCTGATAGATATTGGTTGTTTGAAGACAAGCCCGAAGCGTCTAATTCAAAAATAACCAACATGGCTGAGATGGTTGGATTTAAAAGAGCAAAAATAGCCAAAGATTTTTTTAAACATATCCAAAGACCGGAATTAGATGTACTGTCAGTGAAGAATCGATTAGGTTGGCTAGATCACACAGCATATCATAATAAATGGCGCAAACCATTAGTTATTGTTGGATTTGGACAAGATTACGGTTCTGACAATAGTTACCAATCATTAGTGTTTAGTAAAGGTAATATTAATGAAAATGTCAGCAGACAAGAACAAGAAGATCATACAGAGCGTGAATTCTTTGAAGGATCGGATGCTAGATATCATCATATGATTTTTAGCAATCATATAATCTTTGCTAAGAAAGTTTACGAGTCTTTAGTTAATAATGTAGAATTAGATTTGACACAAGGATTTATAAAACAAATCCTAACCAAAGATAAACTTGAAAATACAAACTTTACTTCAGATGAATTTGGTAAAGAAAACTATCAAAAATATCTTAAAAATCGAACAATATGGCGTAATAGGAATAGCATATGAGTAGATTGTTTATCACAGGAGATAGCTTTACCTATGTAATGCCCGCGGATCAAAATGAAAATGTTTGGCATGTAGACATAGCCAAAAGACTAAATTTAGAAATAGTCAACGTTAGTCTATGGGGATGTAGTCAAGACTTTAATTGGAGAATTCTGCACGATTTAAAAGACAAAACTGAGCCAACTATTACTTCAGACGATCAGTTAATTGTTCTATTAACCAGTCCAGGTAGATTTTGGTTTTTTGAAGACCGCCCAGACATAACAAATCCAAATGTAATAGATTTAGATGCCGCAATAGGAACTGAACGAGCTAAAATTGCTGCTGACTATTTTAGATATGTACAACGTTCTCAATTAGATAACTTGTCTGTAAAAATGCGATTAGGATGGCTAGCTAGCACAGCTAGACAACTAGGTTGGAAACCTCCGTTAGTTATCTTTGGATTTGATCAATTCATAGGAGAAACATCTGATTTTCCAGAATTAAAATTTAGCAAAGGCGCATTAGCGGAACATGTTAGCTCTATGGAGCAAGTTGATCCAAAAGACCGTTTAACATTTAAGGCATATGATGCAAGATACGGACACTTGTGTTTAAGCAATCATAAAATATTAACTGAAAAAATTTATCAAACATTAGTTAATAATGCAGAGTTAGATCTAACTACAGGCTTTATTCAACACATATTAACTCCGGAAAATCTTCAGGATGCTGAGTTTGCTAAAAAAGAGTTTAGTCCGTTCCTATATGAAAAGTATTTAGAAAACGTTAACAAAAAAATAAAAACTCCATGGTATGAAAAATTTAAATAACAATGAAGATCTACAAATGGTAGAATTTCTTAGAAAACTAGATGATTTAATAATGGAGCAACAAGATAATTTTTCAGCACATGAAATATCAGGAATGTTGCTAAGTCGATTAACATTATTAATGAGTAATGATTTACCAGTAGGAAAAGAACTTTTAAAATTTGTCTGGGATAAACTAGACGAATTAGAACAAAGCAATCCAGGACAATTTTTATGACAACATTTACATCAGAAGACAGAATTAATTCTGTTCCTAAAACAGGATCAAAGTGGGTTGGCTCTAACAGCAGAGAAGAGTTTACTATTTTAGCAATTTGGAACCCAAACGAAGAAAGCGATCCCTGGGTCAAATATTGTAATCAAAACGATAGTGAATTTACCTGCAGACTTGAAGCTTTTCTAAATAGATTTTCACAAATTGTAGAATAACATGCGAGTATTAGTAACTGGCCATAATGGTTTTATTGGCCGGAACATGTTAGCTTGGATGGCACACGAGTCCGACTGGCAAGTTGACGGCTGGGACTGGGATCCGGATAGTTTACCTGATATAGTAAACTACGATTGGGTAATACACTTAGGTGCAATTGCCGATATGACAAATCCAGATGTTGATAGAATTCTAAAACAAAATTTAGAGTTCAGTCAGTTGTTGTTTAAAGAATGTAATACTCACGGAGTACACTTGCAATATGCAAGTTCAAGTAGTGTCTACGGTAATACAAAAGACTTTAGCGAGTATGCTCCTTGCAATCCACAAACTCCTTATGCTTGGAGTAAGTATCTATTTGATCGCTGGGTATTTCAACAGCCACAAAGTATATTTGTACAGGGATTTCGTTACTTTAATGTTTACGGAAAATATATGCATCTTCGCGGAACCCGTTCAAACATAATACACAAGTGGAGAGAAGAAGCCCGCAAAACAGGCAAGATTACAGTATGGGAAGGCGCAGAGAACATCAAACGAGATTGGACTTGGGTAGGAGATGTTTGTCGATTACACATTGATTTTATCAAAGAAGTTAAAGGTTCGGGCATATGGAATGTTGGATCAGGACTTGCACATAGCTTCTTAGATATCGCTGAAGAAATTGCTGAAATAGAAGGCGTTCATATTGAACTAGAGCCAATTCCTGCAGAAGAACAAGCCCGTATGCGTTCCAAAACATGTGCAGATTTAACACACCTTAAAGAAACTATTGGAAAGCGCAAGTGGCTAAATGTCTTTGAGTATTTAAATCAATAAATACAGTATGAGAGCAAACGAATTTATAAACGAAAAAGCCAGCCGCGCCTTATGTGTTAGTTCTAAGCCGGACAGCAAAATGGGAGCCAGTAACTTAGCTAGCTGTAAGAGCCAAGGACTTCGTGCTCGCGATGGCGAAAAGAGTCATCTAATTACATCAGGTAATCGTAAAGTGCGAGTCATTGTTGGCGGTAAACGTATTAAAGGTCGTAAATACGGCGGCCCATTACCAGACTACGGAACTAGGAAAGATCAGTTATGAGAATCTATGAAATATTAAAGGAAGCCGTTGATAAAGATGTAATGCAATTACAACGCGAACTAAAAGCCAAAGGCGAAAACTTAGGTAATTTTGGTCCTAATCAAGACGGTATAGATGGTAGACTAGGTCCATTCACTAGACGTGCTGCTGATCACCAACCTGACATTGCTGCAAAATACAAAGATGTATTGTCTCGTCCAAATAGTGTTGATGCACAGAAAGTAGATACAACTACAATTCAGGATCCAGACTTTAATAAAAAACTTGCAAAAGTAGCAACAGCATTAGGAACAACTTCTAATGCTCTATTAGCTGTTATGAAACAAGAATCAGGAGTTAATCCTCATATACAAAACAGTATTGGTGCCACTGGTCTTATACAGTTTATGCCTGACACAGCACGTAGATTAGGAACAACGACTGATGAATTGAAACAGATGGATGGTGTTCAACAACTAGACTATGTTTACAAATACTACAAAATGACAGGTGTTGGTGACGGCTCAGTTGGGGATCTATACATGGCAACCTTTATGCCAAAGTTTATTGGATATCCTGATCACTTTGTGTTGGGACAATTAGGCGGTGGCAAAGTCCCTGGAACAAACCTAAGTAGCGATTTAGTCTACAAGCAAAACAAAGGACTAGATCGTGATCGTGATGGTAAAATTACAATCGGTGACGTAAAACAATCAGTGTCTCGATTTGCATAACTAAATACCTAATGAATTTATTAGGTAATTTGTTAATCGCTCCTCCCGCCGTTAAAGGAAACTTTTGGCACAAAACTGTAATAATGATTACAGAGCAATCCCCACAAGGAACATTAGGCATTGTTTTAAACAAACAAAGTCAGTTATCTATTAGAGATTTTGGAGAACAGCTAGGTATGGAATTAGACTTACCTGGTATGATGTATGTTGGCGGTCCTGTAAGTAATCAAAGTCTAACACTACTTCATTCAACAGAGTGGTTGAGTAAGAACACACTTAGAATCAATAAAGATTTTAGTTTAAGTAGTGCAGACGATATACTTCCAAGATTACGAGATGGGGATGAACCCAAACATTGGCGACTATTTTTAGGAATGTGCGGGTGGGCTCCAGGACAACTTCAAGGAGAATTAGCTGGAACTCATCCTTGGAAGATTGAAAATAGCTGGTGTCTTACAAGCGCAGATTTGGAATTAACTTTTGAGTCCGACGGTTCAGATCAATGGTGCGCCGCACTGGATAAAAGTGCTAATGAGTTTGCACAACGATTATTGACATAAACTGTAATCTAGTGTATAATAAATACTTAGGTTGGGTCTGTAACACAACTATGAGAGTATTAAAATGTCCGATTGTCTTTTGCTCAACGCAGATGGAAACCCAGTGGGGTTGATGCCGTTGAGCACAATTACCTGGCAAGATGCAATTCGATACATGGTTTTAGATAAAGCCGATGTATTGTACCTACACGAGAATTGGATAGTGCATTCAGCCAATTGGGAAACACAAGTGCCCAGTGTAATGATGTTACGCGAGTACATGAAACCTAAAAAATCTGTCCGATTTAGTCGTAGCAATGTGTACCTACGAGACAATTGCCAGTGTCAGTATTGCGGCGCCAAAATTGAACGTAAAGATGCTACACTAGACCACGTGTTGCCAGTAAGCAAAGGCGGTAAGAGTACTTGGGAAAACTGTACTACAGCATGCGGACCATGCAACGCTAACAAGAGCGATCAAGTTAAAGGTTGGAAACCAAAAATCAAACCTTACAAACCTGATGTCTATGACCTAGTAGGTAAACGTAAAAAGTTACCATTTAACATTAAACATAAAGAATGGCTACAATTCATACAATAAAAAGATTCCTTTGGAAAGTCTTGGGATTTTTAAGCCTAGGCATGGCTTATGTAGGGTTAATCACTCCCGGTATACCTTACAGTTGTTTTGTGGTGTTTGCGGCCTATTGCTTTGCCAAAGGTTCACCTGTGATGCATGCTTGGTTATACAATCACAAAATCTTTGGACCTTTCCTGACCAATTGGGGCGAGAAGCGTGTATTCCCAACTAAGATGAAGTTCTTTATGCTAGCCATGATGAGCTCCAGCTTGGCTATTATGTATTTTACCAATGTACCTGCTCGCGGTATTATTTACACAGGCATATTCATGTTCTGTGTAGCTGTGTGGGCTTGGCGTTTTCCAGGCAGTGTAGAAGAACATGATCGACGTATTGCTGAAGGACGCCGAATAGGCTGGTTCAATAATAGTTTCTAGGTAAATAGTAGTACTTAATTGGAGTACTATATGAAACGATTTTTAGCCATTGTTCTGCTACTATCAGCAGGACTAGCACAAGCCTGGGAGCAACGTGCGCCCTTAGCACCACAAGCATGTCAGGTACACAGTCCGTATGGATTCGCACAAACAGCACGACCAGCACAACCTATTTGCCGTGAAGCATATCTAGTAGCATACGATGCTCCTGTAAAGATTCCTGCTTATGTTGCTTATACACTACTACCACAGAACGCATTAGGTTGTTTTCCACGCACAAATGCTTTTGTTGCCGACCAATCATTAGGCGGCACAGGTGCTCGTCCAGATGACTATGTTGGCACAGGTTACGATAAAGGGCATGCCGCTCCAGACGGCGACCTAAGTTGGACACAGCAAGTGGAGTACGAAAGTTTTTTAATGACAAACATGTATCCACAACACGGTTCTTTAAACAGGGGAATCTGGAAGTTGTTAGAGACATCAGTCCGCGGGTGGGCCGTACAACTGAACCAACCGTTTACTATATACGTTGGCGCATTTTATGGCGCTGGTGATCCTAGTATTGGCAATGGAGTTATTGTTCCACACGGATATTATAAGATTGTTATTAACAACCAAACCAAACAAATCGCTGGTTGGGCATTTCCACACACAAAGCCATATGTTAACTTAGGTAACGATCTAACTGTATTCCGTAAGCCAGTTGCACAGATCATGCAAGAAGCTGGAGTTAAGTATGCGTTCCCACAAGGTGCTGTTGAGCTAGCACCGGGACAAGAATGGCCAATAAACTTTGGAGCACTAACTAATGCTAAACGAGCAAAGTGCGGAGCCAACGCTTCCGCCGACTGAACCTGATAAATATCCAGTATACCCCGAGGATGATGGATATGATCGACCAAGAAACCCTTACAGCCCTGTTTAAACAACTATACATTGGATTGGCGTTGTTTGGGTGCGGCCTAGCTGGTATACCTCTAACTTTTGAAGAGATTAACAAGCTATGAAAATCAACGAACTACTTAACGAAGATTGGAACAAGGTCAATCACCACGACAAGACCAACGGTCTTAGTCGTAAGGCCGTTAACGCTTATCGTAGAGAACATCCAGGTAGCAAATTACAAACAGCCGTAACTACTAAACCTAGCAAATTAAAAGCAGGATCAAAAGCAGCAAAACGCCGTAAGAGTTTCTGTGCTAGAATGAGCGGCAATAAAGGCCCAATGAAAAAGCCTAATGGCAAGCCTACTCCTAAAGCGTTGGCATTGCGTCGTTGGAATTGTGAAAGCATTGATGAGATGGCACAGATGATTGCTGAAGGTACACGCATGATTGCTGAACTTAAGAAAGGTGCTAAAGACAGCAATGGCTTTACCAAGTGCTGGCCAGGCAAGCATGCCGAAGGTACCAAGAAAGGCAAGAACGGCGGACAGGTTCGAAACTGTGTGCCAAACGAAGGTATGGCGGAAGGCTCAAGAGATCAAGTTGATCCAAACACGGTATGGGAAGTTAGTTTTGATTATGGTCCGCATCAGTCTGATAAAGTAAAAGTTCGTGCAGGTTCACAAGAAGAAGCAGAACAAAAAGGGATGCGAGCCGCGAAAAAACTAGGACATAGATTCCCTCAACTAAACTGGGCAATGCCCGCGGATGAAGGTGTGACGGAGGCTGCAAAGCATGGCCTGTATTACAATGTGAACAAACGCAAGGCGGCCGGCACCAGTAGACCTGCTAGCAGTCCCAAAGCCCCTACAGCACAGGCTTGGAAGGATGCAGCCAAAACTGCAAAAAAATAATGAGACTAGTAGAATTTGAATCAGTGGACATGAACCAGCTAGATGATCGTTTAGCTGAGTTATGTTCTTTAATTAAGAAAGGACAAGCGGCAGCTCCAGAATACTATGGAATGGTTGCAGCTGGTATACTCACTCCAAAGGGTAAATTTGTTGCCAAGTTAAACTATCCTAAAGGTCAATTGCGTGTACATGCTGAACGAGCAGTAATTGAAGAATATCAAAAGTACTATGGTGAGATTCCCAAAGGCAGTGTCATGATTACTACTCTAAGTCCCTGCAATGAACAAGATGATGACACAGCTGAGAGTCGTGTTGGTATGAGCTGTACTGATCTAATCAATCACCATGGATTTAAACATGTTTATTGTGGATACAAAGATCCAACTCAAGATGCTGATCATGGCGAGTATAAAGAAGTTGTTACTAAAAACAAACAGTTGAACAAAATGTGCAAACAGTTTGCAGATACGTTCTTAGATGAGTTAGATGAAGTTCAGTTTGGCGGCCAAGATGTTGAAGGAAATCCTTTATCACAGCTTAAAGAAAAGTTTCCAAACTTGTCTACCTTACTATATTTTATTCCAGGATTTGGTCAAGCATTAATGGTAGCAGATGTTGCTAGTCAAGTACAGATGTATAACCAAGCAATTGATAAAATAGAAAAACAGTACCCTATACAAACAATTCAAGCTGCACAACAAAAAGTTGGTGATGCTGGAGAAGAGTGGGAAACTTTGGATGAGAACTTTGCCGAAGAATTTACCAACTACCAAGGACTTAGACCTCCTAAGAATATTCCTGGTGTAAATCTATTTCCCGGACAAGACATAGTAGGTAAACGAGTTTATCATTGTACTAATAAGCTAGAAGCAATTAAGAAAAGTGGAGGACTAAAACCTCGTCGTGATGCCACAGGCGAACGAGAATACGGTCGTTTAAGCACAGATGAACATCCATTTATTCCTGTAATAGGCATTTGGTTTAGCGTGGGCAAACCTGACTGGGTTGGTAAACATTGTGTGAGTTTTGTTATAGAACCCACAGATCAAGTGCATGTAGCCTATACCAACACTAAAGGCTTGAAACCAAATGTTGTATTAAATCCAATAGCACTAGACAGATTGACTATAGAAGGTCAACAGGATATAGCGGAGAATTTTGCTGACGGAAAGAATCCACAAGACAAGGGCGATAGTGCTAGACATGGTATACCCAAACATGCCAGTATTAGCAGCTTAAGAAAAATTGCCAAGCAAGGCGGCCGTAAAGGCCAGCTGGCCCATTGGCAAGCAAACATGAGATCAGGAAGAAACAAATGAAAAAACTATTAGTAGTGTTGGCCTTTATGGGCTTGACAGGTTGTGCAAGCATTATGGAAATGATTCCCAGCCGCTGGGATGTTAACCAAGCTAAAGTTATTACGGACATACAAGTACAAGCTAATCACTTTGATTGCAAGGCCGATCAAGCCAGTCAGTTAAGTGCATTGGCAATTAATGTAGAATGGTTTGATACCTATGCTCGTACTAAGCCTACTAGAGATATCAGTAAGTTAACAGGCACACTAACAACAACAGTTAAAGAATATCAAGATAGATTAGCCAAAGGTCCAGTGAGTCCTATGTATTGCGATATAAAACTAAAGATTATTAAACAACAAACTGAGATCCTAGCTGGATCAGTACAAGGGAGATTCTAAATGAGTGTATTAACAGAAGTAATGCAAAGCGGACATCCATGGGCTGCAGAACGTGCTCAATACGCACTACAAGTACATGAAGCTGTTGGAGCAGGACAACTAAGTCCTAGTGAAGCTAAAGAGATCTTACAAGATTTAATCAGTACTGATAAATTACAAGAAGCTGCCGCTGATCAACAAGCAATAGCGGCACTGGTATTTGGTGTTACACAACTTATCAGTTTGTATTAAACACATGGACTAGTGCATTAACTAGATCCTCAATCATACCATCATCATGAAACGGAGTAGGTGCAAAACGCAACCTCTCTGTTCCCACATCAACTGTGGGAAAATTTATGGGCTGGCAGTAAATGCTATAGTCAGTTAACAATGCATCGCTCATAGCTTTGGCACGTTTGGCATCGCCTACTAGTACAGGAACAATGTGTGTAGTACTACAGTCCATAACAGGAATCCCAGCAGCTTTTAGCTTAGTCTTTAATAATTGAGCACGTTCTTGATGTTTCTCACGAACTTCATTATGATCCTTTAACCATTTGATAGCAGCCAATGCTCCACTACAAGTCACAGGACTCATACTAGTTGTAAAGATAAAACCAGCGGCAACACTTCGAATGGCATCTGCTACAATCTTATCGCAAGCAATGTAGCCTCCTTGTACTCCAAAGGCCTTTCCCAAGGTTCCATTGACTATGTCTATCTTGTCTTCAAGCCCAAGTTCTTCGACTTTGCCGCCGCCAGTTTTACCATACAATCCTACCGCATGAACTTCATCTATATAGGTTATGGCCTTGTACTTGTTAGCCAACTTGCATATTTCTGACATAGGGCTAACATCTCCGTCCATACTGTATACTGATTCAAATACCACACAAGGAGTTTTACCTTGAGCAAAACTAATCTTTAATTTTTGTTCCAGATCGTCTAAGTCGTTGTGTTTAAAGATAACTTTGTTAGCCTTACTATGACTAATACCTACTATAATACTGTTGTGGTTATTTTCATCGCTGATATATTCAATATTTGGAATAATTTTAGCTAGGGCAATTAGTGTCCATTCATTAGCTACATAAGCACTTGAAAATAGTACAGCTTTTTCTTTTTTATGTAAACTAGCAAGCTCATGTTCTAATGCTACATGATAATGACTAGTGCCGCCAATGTTACGTGTACCGCCCGAACCCGCTCCAGTCATGTCTAATGCTGTACGCATAGCATCTAGTACTACTTTGTTTTGACCCATGCCCAAGTAGTCATTTGAACACCAGTTTACAATGTTCTTAATGTTGTATGGCCCATACCAAATAGCTTTGGGAAATTTACCTGTTTCTCGTACAATATCGTTAAACACACGATACTTGCCCGAGTCTTTTAAATCTGCAATGAGTTTTGTGAAAGGTTCGTGATTAATCATATCTATACTTATCCGATAAATATCAGTAGAGGACTCAGAAAATGGCAGCCAACGGCATATCAACACTATCTAACAAAGAACTTAGGCAAGTAGCCAAGTTGGAACTAGCACAGACCAAACGATTAGGATGGACTGTAGCTGGCAATGGAACCGTACCAGGATCTGTCAGCTCGGATATCGGTAGTCATCTTAATCTCAGTACTGAAGCTGGTGTTACTGCTTATTTTGTTGATCACGGCGGCGCATTTGACAGTTTAGCTGAACTTTGGTATGTGTATGATCACCCAACGTGGATTGTTACAAATGTACAATTTGAGCCGCGTGATGGCGTTACAGTTACCATTAGAGACGGAATATTCCAACCAGGTGTTAGCTATGCATTTGGCTCTGCACTGTTAACTAACCCTAACACTAATGCGCAATTTTATCGTGCCAGAAACCATTATGACATTAACTTGTTACCTGAGCAATATGTAGGCAACGTTGCCACACACAATACAGAACCCTTGCCCTTACAGGCGGGTAGACCTTGGATAAACTTGCCACTTCCTCAATATAATATCATATTGGAAGATGGTGACCAATTAACATTAGAAACAGGTTTTGATGATTTCGTTACAGAATAAGGAATAACAATGGCAAATATTAAAATATCACAATTACCCTCGCTAGCTACACTAGCCGATACTACTGTGTTTTCTACAGTTGACTCTGGAGTCAACTACAAAAGTTCGGCACTATCTATTAAGAATTATATTACATGGCCGGTGACTAATACTACTGGTAGCAATGGCCCTACTAATATTGCTATTGGACAAAATGCAGGTGCCACTGGTATTGGTAATGTTGCTATTGGCGTCGGCGCCGCTGGTACTGGTAATAATATTATTACTATTGGAACTAATGCGGGACAAGGTTACACTGGTAACGGCTCTATTCTTATTGGTCCAACTGGCAGTGTTTCAGCTAACAGTCTTATTGTATTCAATGCCACTGGAAGCACATTAACTCCTGTTAGTGCTCAAAACGATAGTTTCTATGTAGCACCAATTAGAAACAATGCCGGCACTAGTGGAGTATTACAATACAATTCAACTACTAAAGAAGTTACATACGGCAACGCAATTACTATTGGAAGTAAAACTTGGACCTTTGGCACAGATGGCGAATTATCATTACCCACAAACAGTTATACTGAAGCTGTCATTAAAGAACTTTCTGCTACAGCATTGGTATTGTTTGCTCAAAGTACAGGTGGAAACATTAAACTATTAGCAGGGACAACTT
>Ga0209188_1000955_pt1 | contig 25099 bp, 55 predicted proteins | sample C_130625_EF_Meta_FD_187307 | JGI IMG/M metagenome (GOLD analysis project Ga0209188, IMG submission 187307) | Freshwater microbial communities from Lake Croche, Canada to study carbon cycling - C_130625_EF_MetaG (SPAdes) (version 2) | ecosystem: Environmental > Aquatic > Freshwater > Lake... | reverse complement strand
AGCATTGCAGGCAATCGTTGCCTCATACGCTCGTACCGCTCTATCAGCGGCACTCGGTCTTTACATGTCTGGTCACACAGATACAAAGACACTAGCCTACGGCGCACTCGGTGCAGTCGCAGGACCACTACTACGTGCCCTTAACCCTAAGGACGCATCATTCGGAATCGGTGCAGGTAAGTAATTATGGCAGAAAAGAAAGACACTAAGACGGCAGTGAAAAAGACCCCTGCCGCCAAGAAGCCGGTAGCCAAGAAGGCTCCAGCTACGAAGGCACCAGCCAAGAAGAAAAAGGCAGCAGCGGCATCCAACACTGCGAGTGTAGCTCCTGCCAAGAAGAAATCGCTTCTTAGTAAGCTCTTCGGCTAGTACCAGCTCCTCGCTCTAAGACGAGGCAGACTCCATACCCAGTCCTCTCCCCGGCGGTATGGGGTCTGTCTCCTTTTCTAAGTAAAGATACTATTTTTCTCATGAGTACAACTCCTGATCTATTTCGCTCGCCGGACGACGACGAGGACGAGTCGGTTCGCATTGACGAACCCATCGATCTTCGCCCTGACCTTTCCCTCATCGGAATCATTGAGCATGACCGTGGCGTGTGTGAGGATACATACGAGAACCGCGGCATCCTCCGTCGAGCTAAGATGGGCTGGGACACGGTCTACGCATCAAATGGAGTTCCTACCGGTCTCATCATGGCCCGCTCACTCGAGATGCAAAAGGAGCGTAGACTCCTCTCCCTAGCGGAGAAGCGTCCGATCATGGTTGATCCGGAGTCTCTTAACTCCGACTACCTAACCGGCACGGATCTTCTGATCGAGACGGCGACGGACTACCTCGTTCCTCCCTGGGTCATCGGCGCGACAAAGATGTGGGTTAAGGAGCAGGACGAACCGATCGCGTCTGAAAAGAGGAAGCCAACCGCGCTTCCGCATCGATGCAGAGCTATCAAGGATGACGGTGTTCGCTGCATGCTTTGGAGCAGCGGAAGAATTAAGGATGACGGTCTTTGCCGGATACACCTTCGCTCAGTTAAGAGACGCCCCGGCGACGACATCGAGCGGGCACGCGCTAAGCTTACACAGGCCGCGCCGTATGCGGTTGATGTTCTTGAGGATCTCATGCAGAACGCTGTTTCAGAGCCGGTAAAATTAAAAGCATCCACGGAGATTCTAGACAGAGCTGGAGTTCGAGGCGGTATAGAGTTCGACGCTAACGTCAAGGTAATCGACGACCGCCCAGCTGCACAGATAATTGCCGAACGGCTTAACAGACTGGCAGGCGGCGCGATTACCGTGGCGGCATCATTGGCCTCGACGGGTGTTGAGGTACAGCAGGACGAAGACATTGACATTAGTGACGCTGAGGAAATCGTAGAGGTTCATGAAATTGAAGAGGGAGAGATTCAGTGAGCTTGTCACTAGAGGACATTCAGGTTCAGGCACGGGCGTTGGCGGATAACCTAGCCAATGACATCGAGCTATGCAAGGACCGGGAAGAACACGTCCGCATATCGGCACGGGCAAACGAGGCGGAGGCCTTGGCCCAACTTGCCTACGACGTTTTTATTCAAAGCCTAGCCTGATATAATTAGCCTGATGCGCACAAACAACGAGCTGCAGGCACGGTTCCTAGAGACGGCAACACAACACCTCGGGTACACGGCACGGGCCGGCATGCAGTCTATCTACGGCGGCACGGTCGGTTACCAGGGAAGTATTTGGTCGGGCGCGTACATCGATGTGGTGGCACGTGAGGCGGGCATGGAACTACCGGCCTGCGTATATTCACCGGCGGGCTTGGCGGAGTTCATCTACAAGAGACGGTGGCATGCACGGCCTAGGCCGGGTGACATCGTGTTCCTTACCTTTCCAACGGATGAGAACTTCGGGATGCCCCATGTCGGAATCGTCACGGGCACGCAGGATTGGCAACGGCACGGACTGGTTGAAACAATTGAAGGCCAGGTAGCTAGCGGGCTTGCCAAGGGCAGCCAGCTCAATGACGGCGTGTATCGGCGTGTACGGTACAGGCACGAGGTACTAGGATTCGGACGGCCAACGTTCAGGCCTGTCCAACAAGGCGGCACGGATATGACGGGCAAGGAGATCAGGCTCGCTCATCTACAGACGGGCAAGCGGCACGCTAGCGTCGAGCTAGTACAACGGGCGCTCGTACTAAAGACCGGCCTGCATAGCATCACGGGCAAGGTAGACGGGGAAACCACGTCTGCGTTTGCTAGGTGGCAACGTAGCATTGGATACATTGACGGGCACGGACGATTCGACGTCCCATCACTCAAACGGCTTGGACGTGAGACGGGCTTGTTCTCGATCGACAGCTAGCAGCTAGCTAGAACTTCCGTGTGGAAGTACAGATCTGTTCCCCGAATCCAGCTTATAACGGACAAATCGGACATAGCGGCACGAGGCGGCTAGCTCGGCTCTAGCCAGCTAACTTCCGTGTAGAGGACGGCATCGAGCTTGGAAACCTTGACAGGGAGTTCCTCTAAAAAATAGTCTCGCACTAGGTGTTTCATATGCCGCAAATGTCATACCCGCCTGTTATAATTGCACCAATGACGAAACTACGAGAAATCGCACGCATCACTCGGACGGTAACCGAGGATAGTGCGTCGACGTCTGTCAGACGCGGTAACCCAAACAATCCTGCATTTATGAAAGTGCAGATGTTGCGACACGATGCGGCAATGACGCTTCGTGATCTGACATTGGCAGCGGTCGCTGAACACGGCCAGCCAATGACAGTACCAGAGATCACGGCCTTCCTTAACCAGGTACTAGGTACGGATTACAACGAACCTCGAGTTCGATACGGATTGGACGCACTTGTTGCAGACAAGAAACTATTCACTCGCAAGGAGACAGCCGAGGAGCGAACACTCCGAGGTAACGGCGCGAAGGTTACTCTAAACAAACCTGCCGTTCTCTACTCAACATACTCAGTGGTTCCACCTCGTACCGAGGTTGAGGTTGTCCCCGGAATCATTCTCAAAGGTGTCGACTCACCTCGCAAGCCTAAAGAGGCAAGCACAAAGAAGTATAAGCCAAGAGCTACCACAAAGGAAGCTGTTGGAGTCGATCGGTCAATGACCGAAACAAACGCGGCGCTCGATTTCCTAATCGAAAAGCTAGTTGCGGAACGTACGGCTGACATTCAGAATCAACTGAACGAGGCTAATGCCAAGCTAGAACAGTTCAAAAAGCTTCTAGCCTGACCTGATATAATTAGCTTATACACGGGGTCCACCGGTGGTCACCTGAACGCTCGGAACGCATGCGGGGCGGAAACAATCCCGGTGCCCCGTGTATACCTAACATTGAAGGAAGGATAACGTATGCCAACAGATAGAAATTGGGAAGAGATCTACGAAGCTATCCTAAAGGACATAGTCTATGTCGTTGAAGGAAATAGAGCTGACTATGAAAAGATCGAGTTCATTACTTCAATACTCGTGGGTAACGACCTTATGGAGAAGCCCAGCCTGATATAATTATCCAGTACCAAACAAACGACGGAAGGAAAAGCCCATGAACCTGAACACCCAAGTAAGAACACGCAGCTGGAACGAGCGTGCGGACAAAGGACGCATCTACGTTTCAATCGCTGATGAAACAATTCTTGAGAACTTACAAAATCGACGCAACCGTCCAATCAAGGTGTGGCGCGCATACGCGACTGCAGCTCTAGCTGAACTTGGCTATGAGGACATTCAACTAAGCTGGAACCGAAACGCAGGATGCTCAATGTGTCCATGCTCTCCAGGGTTCGTCACAACATCCGCGGCACTTCGTCGCAAGGACGTCTACGTTACGGTGAACGCATGAAGATCGCCGAGGTAGAAACTCTTGATCATCTTCGCGAGTACATGGCGGAGAGACTTCCCACAGCAAAGGTTGTCTATGAGAACGGCGAGGTCCTAATCAAAACAGGACTCGACATCGACCTAGGCAATTACCTTTACCCTATTGACTCTGAAGACTGACCTGATATAATTATCCCAACGCACCACCAAACGACGGAAAGGACACACCCATGACAAACACATCAGTTGTCGGAAAGGCGCTGTATCTCGAATTGAGGTCCGGTTCCCAAACAACTCAGGTTATCATTACCCCTGAGGGACTAACGTCCATTGCAGGTAAGACAGTACCAATGACATGCTACCGTAGAAGTATCTCTGCGGCAACACCACGTAGATCATGGCGCGCAATCGCTTCAAGTACTATCAGTGAAGTTGACTCATCATCTGGGGCAATTCTACAACTTGGAACTGACCACGCAAAAGCTACGTTCCCAGATCGCATCTCATTTACAAACAACCTGTTCAACCAGCTCATCGCAAAAGGTTACACGTTGTACAAGCAACCAATTGCAGTTGAGGTAACCCCTGAGGATATGCAAGATATCCGCCAAGGTAAGACTCCTTACAAAATTCTCGGTCGCATCACTCGTTGCCGCCGCGCTCTAAACTTCGGCGAGTCTCTATTCGCCTGATATAATTATCCTACGGCCACCCAGCCAAACGACGAAAGGAAGTAATGATGGAAACTTCAGAGTACGATAAGTTGTACCCTGGATTGACAGATGCCTTACTAGGCGTCACAACCCAGAGCGTCAACTCCGAACTAGGTTCGAAGCTTGATGCGCTCATGCCAGCACCTGGAAGAGCAACTGCCCGAACTGCCGCTCCAAAGAAAGTTGTCCCTGTGATCTCTGCTGACGCAATGCTTGGTGAAGAGAAGTACATTCGACCAAATGGCGAGTACTACTTTGCACGTAAGTGGGGCGAGCACGATGACGTGCAGGTTCTTCGCAAGGCGCGCACTAATAACCAACCAATTCTTATCTACGGTTCACCCGGTTGCGGTAAGACAGCACTTGTCCAAGCAGCCTTCCTCGATGAGGTTGAAACAGTTCTCGGTACAGGAGACACTGAACTTTCAGACTTCATTGGCGGATACATCCAAACACCTTCAGGTGGATACGAGTGGGTCGATGGTCCACTACTTCGTGCTGCCGAGGAAGGTAAGCCACTCTTCATCGACGAGGTCGGTCTCGTTGATCCAAAGGTTCTAGCAGGAACTTACTCTCTGATGGACGGAACCAAGGAGTACACAGTCACTGCAAACCCAGAGCGTGGAACTGTCAAAGCAAAAGATGGGTTCTACGTAATCGCAGCAACCAACCCAAACGCTCCCGGAGTTCGACTATCGGAAGCTCTTCTATCTCGCTTTGTACTTCAAGCAGAGATGACCACTGACTGGACACTTGCTCGTAAGCTTGGTGCTCCAACAACAATCGTTACCGCTGCACAAAATCTTGCAAAGAAGCAACTGGCAGGTGAAACCTCATGGGCTCCACAAATGCGTGAGCTCCTTGCCTTCCGCGACATTGCAAAAGACTTCGGCACCAAGTTCGCAATCGCGAACTTACTCGCCGCGTCGCCTGAACTCGACCGCCCCGTCGTTGCGGACGTGTTCACTAGGGCGTTCGGCGAAGACTGCCGACCAGCCAAGATCTAGGGCTAGACCTTGGCTGCCCTGGAGGGTAGGTATGGGTGCCTACCCTCCAAACTGGGGCACCTGATATAATTATCCCATCAGTACAAATGACGGAAGGAAACCAAATGGCTCACATCAAGATCGAAGGTACCCGCGCTGCGGCAACTCCACCGGAGTGGCTACGCACCGGAGCCCAGCTTGGTCGACTAGTAAACGAATGGGCAGGACGCTCAGACATCGTTGCCTACGTTGGACCCGGAGCTGGAGGAGACGCACCAGCCTGCTTCAACCCACCACTTGCTGAGGTTGAGGTAAACGTTGACATTGCTTTTGGAAAGGGTGTAACCCCTGAACAAATTGGCGACATCACACTACGTGAAACACAATTCGACTTTCCTCGCGCCTCAGGTGCGATCTTCCACGAGGCATTACATGCCAAGTACTCACGATGGGATCTTGCAAAAGCGAACGCAGAGCTAAGCAAAGCTGAGTTCCACGCGATCAGTATCCTTGAGGAATCACGAATCGAAGCACATGGCGTCACAGAGACTCCACAAAATCGTGCGTTCCTTCGTTCCTGTGCTCTTGACATCGTACTTGCAGATGCCCGCGAAAACTTAAAAGAACTTTCATCTACTCGTGCGGCAGCGCATCTTGCTGCGCTTACACTTGCTCGCCTTGACGCTGACGTTCTAGAGCGTGAGGACGTTGAGGAACTTGCAGAACTACTTGAGGAGTTTATTGGCGAGGACCTACTTGTCAAACTTCGCTCAGTGTGGGGTCGCTTCCAAATGCACGACATCCACTACAACTCTGAGCCACTCTATGAACTTGCAAAGGAGTGGGCAAAGCTTGTTGAGGATGCTGCCACAGAGCGTGGTGAAACAGAGGGAGGAACTCCTGATGAAGCAGGACAACAGTTTATTGAAGATCTACTTGACGCTTTAGCAGATGCTGCCGAGGTATGCGGTATCAATGCACAGGAAGATGTTGATGACCAACAGACAACTGAAGAGTGGCAGGAAATCGCTAAGACAAAAGCTAGCGAATCAAAAGAAGCTAAGGACCACAAGGACACTGCAGTCGATGTATTCTCTCGTGGCACCGGCCCACAACCTTTTACAAAGACAGGTTCACGTCTCTCAGAGAAGCGTATGCCAACTGGACCAGAGCGCGCGGCAGCCGTAAAGGTTGCAACGATGCTAGAACGTGCAAAGTATCGTGAGCGTGATGCAGTCGAGGTATCATCAATGCTTCCTCCAGGAAAGTTGAACACCCGCGCTGCAGTTCAAGCTGCTGCTCTAAAGGCAAAGGGTGCGATGGCAACCACAGAACCTTGGAAGCGCACTGTTCGTAAGCACACCGAGGACCCAACACTTACTGTTGGCGTGATGGTAGACATCTCAGGTTCAATGAGTTCTGCTATGCAACCAATGGCAGTGACTGCCTGGGTTATGAGTGAAGCGGTTCGTCGAGTTCAAGGACGCGCAGCGATGGTGTACTACGGTTCAGATGTATTCCCAACACTCAAGGCAGGGCAACACCTTCCTGAGGTAAATGTCTACACTGCACCTGATGGAACTGAAAAGTTCAACAAGGCGTTCAAAGCTTTAGACGGTTCACTAAATCTCTTGCATGGGCGTGGCGCTCGCTTACTTGTAGTTGTAAGTGATGGGTGCTACACTCCGGAGGAGACAGAGAAGGCAAAGCATTGGATGAAGCGTTGCCACGACATGGGCGTTGCAGTTCTGTGGCTCCCATTCGACCACTCATACCAACCTCGCCATATTCTACAGAACACCGATGGTGTCGTCCTAGAGGGTGACATGAACCCTGCTACGGCAGCCACCGAAATCGGAAAGGCTGCAGCCCAGGCGCTAACCAAGGTTACCGCTAGAACGGCAGCCTAAACCTAATCTCCGACAGGGGCGGTAACCTTCCGTCAGATTGTCCCGCCCTTGTCGGGCCCTACCTGATATAATTATCCTAACATCGAAACCAACCGGTTCCGGTGAAAATGACGAAGGGACACCAAATGTCTACAAAGACATCATCCGCAGTCACAACAGTAACAACTGCAACGACTGCAACAATCGCAACACCCGTCATTGACCTTACAGCTACAGATGCTGAAAAGGCTTTGGCAAAGTTCATCGCTGCAAAGGAAGCCATCAAGGCCCTTGAAACTCAAAAGGAAGAAGCTGAAGCTCGTCTTCGCGTTCTTCTTGGAGACGCTGAAGTCGGAGTAATCCGCGGAGTGGAACGCTTCAAGCTTGCTCACTCATCAAATTCCAAGATTGACCGTAAGGTTCTACAGTCTGCTTTCCCAGAAGCTTACGACGCAACATTGGTATCAACACCCTACACATTCATCAAGACTCTCTAAGAGTCTGCAAGAGAGACCCGCTGGTAACCCCAGCGGGTTTTCTCACAACCAAACCGAAAGGCACCCATGTCAGACCAGAACATAAATCTTGACGGCCTTGAACAAGGCTATGAGCGAATGCACGATGAGCGTGTTGTCTTCATTCGAAGCGGCAGCCAGCAGTTTCCAATCTCTGCCAACACGTTCCTATACACCAGTGATGAAGGCTCCGCGGAGTACGAGCTAAAGCCAGACATCGCAAATCTTCTTTACGACGTGTTGAGTCAGTATCATGCACACAACGGCAACATCATGCTTCGTATTACTCCAGGCGACTCCAATAGTATGCCGACCTGATATAATTATCCTAACAAACTAAATATGGAGGAACGGATTCCTGACCGACCATAACGGTTCTGCTTCTGGCAGAGTACTCCGGAGAAGGGCAATCAGGATGAAGAGTTCCCTAGCGCCTTGAGGCGTGGTGGGTATGCGGCGCAGGTCGCAGTTGCGGAGGGCACAGACCTAGTCAACAGTCTACCGAACGTTAGCGGAAGAGTCGCTCTCTTCTTGTTCGGCAAGTGAGGCTTAGGTCGGAGTACGTGGCTCGAGTTCCAAAAGTGCACTACGGTGTGGCTGGGTCGAAAGACCCAGTCACACTACACACAACGACGGAGGGATACAGCATGGCAACATACACGTTTAGATTCAACGAGGTCTCAATGAACCAGGTCTGGTTCGAGGCAGACAGCGACGCGCACGCACGAGAACTCATGCGCCAGGCAGAGAACGACGAGATCAACATCTCCGACTTGCCCAATGCACAGGAACGCAACCGCGGTATCGAACTTGACTTCAGTGTCTCGACACTTGTGAACGATGATGACGGCAAGCCAGTGTGCATACACCCAAAGGACGACATGGTCCACGAGTTCGATGAGAACTCCAGGTTAGGCGATGCGTACTACTGCGGTCTCTGTGGAGACCTGCTCCAGGTAGGATAGGCACCTGATATAATTATCCTAACGAACCGGATTGGAGATCCATATGCATAATGAATACCAGCACCAGTACCAAAACTTTACCCTCCTTGCTGCAGTGTCCGCTGGAAACGAGTGGACCATTACAGAGATCAATAAGCTAAAAGATCTCCGTGAGGCTAACGTTTCAGTCACCGACATTGCAATTATTCTTGGGCGTACCTACTATGCCGTCCAAACTTATCTTGGAGCCAACGGGCTCACCAAGGCAAGAAAGCAAACAACCCCTGCCCCACAAGTCCAAGCCTGCCCACAATGCTGGCTTACTAAATGCGATTGCGAGATGTAATGACAAAGCTCGAACACCCGGCAGGCTTCACTGCCGCCGTGGCTTTAGTGACACTGGCTAGAGCTACACGTGATAACCCGGAGAAGTTTGCAGACCAGGTCGACAAACTTCTTAATGAGTACGTGATAGAACTGGATGGGAACGAGCTAAAGATGCTCGTCCACTCGCTTACCGTTCTTGCGGCAAACCCGACAAGTGACGAGGAGCTAAAGCGGATGGCACAGGAGATCAGTAAAACCCACCTGATATAATTATCCTAACAACGACGGAAGGAAACAAAATGACATTCGATGAAATGGTTGGACAGATCCTACAGGTACTCCCTAACGCGGTACTTGACCAGGACAACGACGGACAGGTTATCATCTACACCGGCGTTCGCGAGGATGCGGACGGCAACATTCATAAGTTCGCGGTGACAGAGTGAAGACGGCACTACGCATCAACACCGACTTCACCACCGAGGTCCTTGACCTCGAGACTGAGAGCTACGAGCAACTGCGCGATGCGGTTGGCGGACTCATTCAATGTGTCGACCTGCGGGACGACCTCACCATCTGGGTGAACGAAGAGGGCAAGCTCATCAACGGTATGGAACCAAACATCATCGGCACGCATCTTTGGGAGAAGGCATTCGGCATGACGGACGTCATCATGGGCAACATCGTTGTCACCGGCGCTCCGGACGATGACGGATACAACCACCCACTGTCACAAGCATGGGTTACCCAGCTCCAAGAGCTAGCGGCAAAGCTAGCATCGGCAAGAGCGGGCGAGGTTCACATCTATGTCGGCGACTAGAAAGAAGAACGCATCAGCGGGCGTCTGGGAAATCGTTGACGTCTACACGGGCGAACGTATCTCTAAGTTTCGGGCACGCAAGCGTGCGGACGTTGAGAGATACCTTCAGATGGCACACCTCGGACTCAAGCGTCCGATTGAAGACTTTGAGGCACGATTCATTACGGAGTGGGAGGACATCGATGCAAACACAAACCAAGCCTGAGGTTCCAGCCTTGACGGCTGAGGACCGATGCGACACATGTAGTGCAGCGGCAAAGGTTCGCGCAATTTTTCTCAACGGTCAGCTTTTATTCTGCGGTCATCACGCCAAACGGAACAAGGACTCTCTTGTTCTCCAAGCTCTCGCCATTCACGATGAGGAAGGCTTCCTATGGCTGGGTCCAGTCTGGGAGCGCCAATCTGCCTAAGGCACCTGTTATAATTAGCCTATCAACCCAACGACGAAGGGATCCGAAATGACAATACAGATTACCGACACTCCTTACTCAAAGGATTACAAAATTATCAACTCAAGCTTGACGGTCGACGAGCTAGAGGAATTGACGACCTACGGTGGCTCAGAGGAAGACCGTAGATCATTTACCAATGACCAAATCAACGAGCTGTCCAATGACATTGAGGAGGCGATTCAAGAAATCATCTCGAACTTCTTGAACGTAAACTCATGACACAGGTACACTACTTTGCCGAGGACGGCAACTTTGGCGACGCGTCAAACATCCAGCTGATTGAAACCGATCGGTGGGAACAGTCTGATTTTGACATCATCATGGAGACCAATGACAACTCACGGGTGGAGATGGCTAAGCGCATCACGGTGTGGGTTCGCCTTGGTCGACCTACAGACTTTTTTACAAAGTATCCAGACGGTGAGTATGATTACGACTCCGTACATCCAAAATACTGGGAGGAAATATGACAGAGCAAGAGTTCAGTCCGGACACGCCTGAAGAAGAGGCGAACCCGCTGATGACCAATCACTGCGACACGTGCGCGATGACGCTGCTTGACTGTGCTCAATCGAGTCAGGGAACACTTATCGACATCATCATGGTTGAGAACGCAATTAAGATTCTTCCGCCAGACTACAAAGAGGTGCTAGAGCGTATCCTCATTGACTGGAGAACCCACGCTCTACCTACGTGCGACCAGTCGGCAATCGACTAATGAGTCTACACGAAGGAATGATGGAGACCACGGGCCGCTACAGTGACGGCGAGATCGGTGCTCTTAGATTTATCATTGGCTATTACGGCAGACTTCTCCTGATTGTACTTTTCAGGAAGAACCTTGTTATAATAGATCAGTCCGCAAGCAAGTCGCCTGCGGTGCATTAAAAGACGAAAGGACAGGTAACCCTGTGGCTACTAAAAACACTACCCCTAAGGTAGTCGTTCGGGCGAAGCCTTATCAACGCACTGAAGCTCTTCCTGAGCTTCCTAAAGGCGTAAAGCTTCCAAACGGCTACACCCCAGCGTACTTCCGCAAGCGTAAGACGCTAGCTGTACTACGTGCGGCAGATCGCTCGCACTATGTTATCTTCAATACCTCGACAGGAGAGAAGATGCAGGTTGCTTCGACTAAGGAAGCATCACAAACTATGTCTGCGATTCGTCGCGGCAAGAAAACTTTCACAAAGGTTAAAGCTAAAGCTGCCTAAGTAAAAGTCCAGGAAGAGAGCTACCAAGGAGAAGTGGTAGCTCTTTTTCATTTGGCCCACCTGTTATAATTAGCTTATGAACAAGAACAAGAACCCGCTGCTACGGCTCATCAGAGGAACCTCTGGCCCGAAGCTGAACCAGCGTGTCTCGATCTTTGCACACAAAGGAACCAAGAGAAATCGTTCTCGAGGAGATAAGAAACGTAACGCGATGCGGGAGGCAGTAGATGAGTAACAAGATGCCAAGATATCTTTATCACTGTGCGCCTGAGTGCGTGTTTGGTGACATAAACGCAGAGGGATTGAAATCTAACTGGGGAGAAATCTATGCGGCTGAAACAGTAGCCCACGCTCTCACCTTCATGTGGTTCCGCGTCCTTGACCACGTGCACGGCACGATGGATTCAGAGATCGGTCCAATCGTGAACCTAGTTCCCCATGACTATGTGTACGTGTGGGAAATTGATACGCGGCTAACCACGAGGAAGCTCTGGTCTCCTGGTGCTGACCACAGTGCCTCGTTCTTTGGGGACGCAACGAGCTGGGCATACGGTTCAAAGGAAATTGAACGCGGTGCCTTATCAAGTGTAAAAGTTTTCTCAAGGGAAGACATTATGGGCGCTCTCAACCAACCTGCCTGATATAATTATCCCATCACCGAATATCCGGTGAAACGACGGAAGGAATGCAAATGCAAAAGAAATGGTGTTTGTTGAAGGAATCGGACGGTGGCCGCGGTGCCGCTGGACGCAAGAAGGTTTATGAAGTTACAGTGGACGGAACCATCGTTCGCACAAGCTGGGGAATGGCTGAAAAAGCTACCCGTCAATCTGAGGTAAAGAACGTTTACTCAGAAAGCTACGCTCGTCAACTCGCATTCATGAAGGTTCAGGAAAAGCTGGACAAGGGATACGAACTGGCCTACGCGGTCTAAAAGCTTCTCAGGGTGAGTACTCCAATCCTCCCCTGAGAAATGACCTGGTCAAGTCATAAAACTGACCACTCTATTTTACTCTATTTACCTGATTTTTAGGGTTCTATATGATATAATTATCTTATTAACCACAAGGGTTAGTAAGATAGATTGGATTCCAAATGAACTCAAACAAAATTGAAGGTCTCTTTAGTAACCTCCTACAAAACCCAATGTATTCATCAACAGTTGAACACCTAGTAGATGTATTAAAAGATCAAAACCTACCATACATCATACCTACAAATGTAGCAGCAGTTGTTGTAGACCCAAGTGACGAGTGGTCTTCATACATTCTTAAGACTTCAGACAATAAGTACCACTCACTATCAATAGAAAATAATGAATATGTTGATGGTCAAGAAACCATAACCACCACAGACATAGATACATGGTCAGATGAATACCAAGAAATCTTTGATGAGTGGTTTGATAATCTAAAAGAAATAGTAGAAGACTAAATAGAAGTTGAGGGTACCCTACTCACAAGTAGGGTACCTTTCTCTACACCTACCTGATATAATTATCCTATGAAAATAACTAAAATTGAAGGTACAACAGTGGTCAAGCCAAAGTGCCATAACTGTGTTGAAGGTGAACACGAGTATTGTGCCAAGAGATGTGGCTGTGATTGTTGGCACAAAGGGTAGAGTACCTACCTGATATAATTATACCAACGACGAAACGATAGGAGAAGGAAATGGATTTCATACACGACACAACTGCAGGCGGAAGCCTCATGGGATACATCTTCGATGTAACCCGAGCAGAGATTGAAAAGGTATTTGGAGAACCAACGTTTGACTCATCTGTTGTAGATTTCTCAGGTGATGGAAAACTCACCGTATCTTGGTGTATTCGCTTTGCGGATGGAACAGACGCAGAGATCTATGACTGGAAGAGATACGAACTTGGAACCCCAGCGATGAACGAGCGAATTGACTGGAACATCGGTGGAAGTAAGTTTCGCGCGGTAGAACTCGTTGCCAAACTTCTTGGAGTTTCTCCAAAGAGTCGCGAGGATGTTCTTGTTAGAGCAGGACTTGCCTAAGATGTCGAGCAACTATCCTCCTGGAGTCTCAGGTAACGAACCTGAGATTGCTGGCTACGACTCAAGCGAGGACATCGACCACCGTGAGGCTTCATGCCAAAACGACGAGTGCGTTGAGTTTGATATCGTTGAAGAGCGAGAAATCACTCTAACAAAAGAGTTTCACAGTTGGAACGTGGTGTTCGAGTCTTGGACTTGGAAGTGCCCAACCTGTGGTCTTAGCTCCGACTTTGAAAGAGAGTATGAGGATGATGGCTACGATGGATAACATAACAGTCACCGACTCTGACTTTCATCGAAATGGCGTTTCAGGTCTACCGTTTCAAGTTGCCATCGTGAAACACGAAGGTGAAGGCGACATGCTTGTTGTCATGTTTGAGAACGAAGGTCATACCGCTGTCTTTAACTTGGACAAGCTTGCTATGGGCGACATCTCCTTTGGTTCTAACTCGTACCGCGGTGACCAATACGAACACGCATTGAGAGGAGAACTGTGGTGAGTACTGAAAAGGTTATGGTATCTATGTGGTGCCGTGGTCCAGCAGTCCCTTGGAAGGAACTGACTGGCGAGGAGCGTCTGGCAATTACGTTTCGTAAAAGCCCCGAGGAAAATCGCTATGCGATATTCGAGAACCTTGCTGCTGGGTTTGGTGAGTGCGGCCTTCAGTTAGTTGAACTTGACATGAGTGACCCTGACGACATCTATCCTAATAACTGCTCTATCTGCAATACGGATATGAACTGGGACATGCAAGGCTTCTATAAAATGTACCCACAATACAAGTACTCAGACTTAGATAACTAATGATAACCTGTGTCCGCTGTCACCTGCGGTTAAAGAACAAAAGCTTTAGTTTGAGTAAGGTAACCTGTGACCCGTGCTTTAAAGAATCAAAGGACACCTATGATTCTCACCTGAGCAACCTAGGATTCAAGCAACCTACCTGATATAATTAGCCTTACCAAACGACGAAAGGACACCAAATGGACATGACCCTAGAGGCAGTTCAAGCGGCCCTAGACTCAGGAATCCTAGACAAGGACCTGGTTAAAGTCAAGGACGCAGTAGACGCAAGAATGAAGAAGGTTCGCGCAACCCAAACCACCCGTGACTTCGGTATCGGCGACTCAGTTCGCTTCAATGATTCCTGTGGCACGCGGTATGTTATCGGACATACAGGTAAGGTTGTTGGCATTCGCCAAAAGAAGATTGTTGTCAAACTCGACGTACCTGTAGGTCGATTTGCCAAGTATCTTCCTAACGGTGAGGTGGTCTCCTCAGAGATTGTGGTACCTACCTCAATTGTAGATTTAGTCTAATAAGACCCTGTTCTCTGGCGGTAGGTATAGGATAGAATGAACCTACCGCTGAGAGGACGCCAATGACTACAATAATTGCTGTGCAGGGACCAGGCTGGGCAGTCGTAGGTTCAGATTCACGTATCACCGATGAAGGTCGTATCTATACGATGTCAAAGGGTTACGGAAAAATTGTAGCTAACGACGAATACTTATTTGGTGCTGCAGGCGACATGCGTGCAATAAACATTCTTGAACACACGTTCACACCACCAGACGCAAGTGGTTTATACGGTCGTGAACTCGACGCATTCATTACAAATGATTTCGTGCCAGCTCTTCGTAAATGTTTCGAGGACCACGGATACGCGGATAGAACTCTTGGACCAGAAACAAAAGAAGCTGCATCACAAGGTTCAATGATTCTTGTTGTTGTCAATGGAACTATCTACGAGCTCGGCGAGGATTACGCCTGGGTTAAAGATGCGACTGGTCTATACGGTATGGGAACTGGTGGTGACTACGCCATTGGAGCTCTCTATGCGTATCTTCCAGCTAAGGGAAAGCTCACCGTTGATACGGCTAAAGAAATAGTAAAGGAATCCCTAGCCATTGGAGCTAAACTAGACTCCGGCTCAGGTGGACCGTTCACGGTCCTAGCTCAGCTAAAAGACGAGTAGGGTACCTGTTATAATTACCCTATAACGACGAAAGGATAATCATGGCTCTGGAAAATGAAATCTATCTTGTAGAAACTCCACCATGTTCATGGTGCGGTTTATCAGACTCCCTTGAGGTTGATGCTCGAGGTTATGAAGCTTGGACAAGCGGTATGCTCATTCAAGATGCATTCCCTGAGATGCCAAAACCCAAGCGTGAACAATTAAAAACTGGGTACCACCCAAAATGTTGGACAGAGATGTTCGGACTAGGAGAGTAATATGTTTCTAATTCTAATTATAGTTGCAGCATGCACCATTGGTACGGTAGCAGTAGTTTCATTTGCTAATAAGTTCCCGATTCACATTGGCGATGATGAGTACTAAGGAAACCAACACGCTGTATCAGCTTGTGAACGTGTTCCTCCCCAGCGGAAGCTGGGTAGGGCAGTTCATGAACGAGGATGCGGCGAAGGCTTGGCTAAAGTCTCAGGGTATAAAACCAGATACCTGTGAAATCTCCAGGCGAAGTCCAGAGCGCAAGCCTAGGTCCTAACCTACCTGTTATAATTAGCTTATACGCTAACGGATTGGAGATCCAAATGAAAAATGTACCAGGAAACCAAACTAAGTATTACTACACCTTGAGTAGCGGGGAAACCGTCTACCAGTACTGCCGTTCAGAAGCTGAGGCCGAATCTTGGGCTGAAGCTTATCGCCGTAGCAACTTTCTTGCGGACAAGGTCATCACCCTGGTGACCTGGGGAACTAAGAGCTAGTCAGGTTCTAGACACCTACCTGTTATAATTAACCTATACACGGAAACGCCGTGGGAATTGGAGATCCGAAAATGGCATACAGCAAAGACTACAAGGTAGTTGAGTCAGTACTAACAGTTGACATGATTGAGGAAATGGCCAACTACATGAATGACGATGAGCCAAAGGTAACCTTTACCGATGAGCAGCTCGACCGACTTTCAGAGATGGTCGGTGACGCGGTCCAAGGAGCGATTGAAGACTTCTTGAACCACGAAGAGCAAGAAGACGAAGATTAGTAAAAGGGTGGGGAGCTTCGGCTCCCCGCCTTCCCCCACCCAAAACGACGAAAGGAAATAAATGAAATCATACGGAGTAGCAATCACGGTTAACGGAACCACCTATGGGTATCACGTTGACTCAGCCGAGTTCGTGAAGCAACTGGTCACAGGAACTACTGGAGCCATCAACAAGCTCGAGGTCACTGAACAGATTCATACCTACACGAAGGTAGACTATCGAAAATTAAATGAAACTGAAACCCTTCAGTTGCTAGCATCTGCCTGATTTACCTGTTATAATTAACCTATCACCGAAACCCCACGGTGAATGACGAAAGGACTAACATGAAGATTACATACAAGACAGACAAGGTCTACCGATTCCGCCGCTACGCAGCGGGAATGAAAGTACTTGCAGCCTCATGGCTCTTCATCTCAGCAATGATTTTTCTAGCAGGACCGCGCTGGCTTAGCTTAGCGGCAGCAGTTCTATCAGCAATCGTTGGCTGCTTCCCAGCCCTTTTACTTGCAGCATCGTTAGATGAAATCGCAGAGCGTTCATTGAGAGGAACCAAATGATACATGTCAGCTTCGACCTCACCTGGGGTCACCTAGTAGTAGCGGCACTGGCACTTGCCTCCATCGTTGGATACAAGTACTACCAGTACCGAAAGTCAATTATTAAGATCCAGCCAATCCTTGGCGTGGTAAAGCCTAAGGACAAGCGATGAAGTTCATAGCAAAGGACGAGCGCGTGCCTCGTCGCAGAGACGACAACACGTTTGAGGTCTGCATCTCCTGCGGTCACTACATCTACAACCCACAGGACATCGAGTTCGTGAACCTTGGACTAAAGGCTAAGGGTAACCTCAGGATCTCAGCTCGACACACCGACTACATCGACTGTCAGGTATCTATTAACATTGGACTACCTACCTCACAATACGGACCACGAAAAATGCGTGTTCTAGAAAGTCAAGTAGACTAGTTTACAAGTTCAGGTAAAAGGATTAGGATCTAATTATGACACAAGGAACCATACAGCGTGACAAGCTCTATGTCTACGGTACATGTGTAACGTGCAACGAAGACAACGTTCTTATCTACAACGCGGCTGATAACTTGATCTGTGCCTACTGCTATCGCGAGTGGGCTCGCACTAAACCAAAGGACCCGATCTGCGACCGATGCGGAAAACATGACAAGGTAGTTCGTGACCCGTCGCATCGACGCAACGAGTATCTCTGTTTCTCATGTCACGCGGACGATGGATTTCTCCCAGCTGATACGGCTACGTACCGTGCGTTCAAGGCTACAGCTCCAGGAGGCGATGAAACAAAATGATTATCACCATAAGGATTCCATTACCAAACATTCCTAAGCTTAAGAAGCGTGAGCCTAAACGCGGAGACTTGATAAAGGTAGCGTGTCATCATTGCGGCAAGGTCTATGACATCGCAATGAAAAACATACGTGTTGGAAACTACTGTTCAACATGTCGATAACTTTGGGTAGCTCGCAGCTGCAGTTACTCAACGAGGCAAGGGATCTCATCGTGAGGTCTCGTGCCTGGCTTGCGGAAGAACCGCCAGCCGAAATGACGAAAGGAAACAGCATGACAGATGTAACACCACAAGCTGCTGCCCAGCTATACGCAAAGGGTATGCCAGTCGTCGAAGTAGCTAAGGAACTAGGCGTTACCTACGGTAAGGCTCGCAAGCTCATTGACGCATCAGGAACAACCATTCGTGATGCCTCAACCCGCCTCAAGGGCCGAACACGCCCGGTAAAGTAGGTTAACATGCCAGATCTATTCTCACGCCTACGCGATTTGGTGTGGCCAGCCGTAGGTGCTACGGTATTTACCCTGCTCGCGCTTATCCTGGCCTTCACACGCCCTGAGAGGCCGATAGAGGCACTAACTCTTGCCTTGGCAGGCGTAACTATGGGTCTCCTGGCCCAAAGGGCGTAACGTTTGGAGTTCTCCTCCCCCTACCTGATATAATTAGCCTATCAACTACGGGGAGGAGAACCCAATGACGACAGCGACATTGTTTGGCCCATCGGAGAAGCAGGTGGGATTCATCAACAGCTTACTCGAGGAACGGGAGCTGGAGGAGGGTGCACGGCTAGCTTGGAAGCAAGCCCTGCTATCGATGGACAAGAAGACAGCGTCTTCCCTTATTGACATGCTGCTCAAGCTACCAAAGGCTACCACAAAAATTGTGGTAAGCGGCTCGATTCAGGAAGCACTTTTGAAAGCTCCTAAATCTAAGTACGCAATTCCTAATGAAGAAATTGACATTAGCCTGACTAGCACCAAGCTTTCAGGTGACATGATGTTCGTGGAGATACGCGAATACATGGGTCGACTCTACATGAAGCGCCTTACGGGTGCTCTCGGTGGGTTTACCCGTTGGAGACTGGCTAACGAGGATGCGTTAACATTAGTTAACATCGTGGCTAAGGATCCATACAAGTACGCCAAGCTTTTCGGTACGGTTTACAGCTGCTGTGGTAGCTGCGGAGCTGAACTAACAGATCCAACCAGCCGTGAGCTACAACTTGGACCAGAGTGCCGGAAGAAGTTCGGCCGATAGATCTACGGGTGATACAATTTTACCCATAGGAAAGGAGGGCAAGATGGCAGATCCAATTGCCTACCACATCGTCGCAAAGGACGATAAAGGTAACTTAGCGTATGAAGGCTATGTCAAACCAGACAGTGCCCGACTTATAGCTAAATCCCTAAAGGAAGAGTTATTTACCGTATCGGTTGACGCGGTTGATAGCTTGCCTGAGGGAGTAGATCTAGCCTAACGGCTAGACTATCAAGATGAATCACCATTTGACATTTATGTCTATTGGTTTCCATAAAACAGGACTTGATGTTATTATTAAGCCCATGACGAAGAGACGAGGTACCACCTATGTGGTTATTTACTGAAACAGGATTTGTCAGTGCCGTTCAACATGCGGGACTAAAAGATACTCTGATGGTTCGCGCACGCGACCGTGAATCGCTAATGCCGTTGGCTAGCCTATGCGACACGGACATCATGAACACACCAAACGCAGATTACCCATACCGTGTTGTCGCAACGAAGGACATGTTCGGTAAGTGGGTTTCTGACTCAATAGATTTCCTCGACTACAGCAACTACAAATCACAGGTAGCTGTAACCCGAGGGAAAAGCTTCGCGCACACGTTGGGAAGCGTGTGGTCTATCATGCACGACGTAGAGGATAGCGGTGCCCGTGGCAACGCAATTGGCTACGACGCTGAGTGGGACGACGCAAGCGAAGAACACAGTAAGGCACTTAGCTGAACTGTTGACCCTGTCCCCTACATCAAGGAGGCGAACTAGCGATGAGACTTTCAGAAAAGAAAGTAGCTTTGACGTCAGTAGCTTACGCGGTAGCGTTAGTAACGGTTGCAACACTTGTAACCGCGCACGACAATGTAACTAAGGCAAATGCCTTAACAGCAGTACAAGTAGTACCAATGACACCAATGACAGAAGTGACACCATTGACACCATTGACAAAGACAGTTTCTTTGAAGACCGTCATGCTTCACAAGGATCACATCCTTGATAAGTTTAGAGGGTACAAGGAGCAGCTGACACCACACCAGTTGGTTGACATGTTAGCGGCAGTTGGCTTCGAGGGTAACAACTTGAAGATCGCCTATGCAATCGTTATGCGCGAGAGCAACGCACACCCACTGTCTCACAACATGAACAAACGAACAGGTGATAACTCATACGGGTTATTTCAGATCAACATGCTAGATACTATGGGACGAGATCGTCGTAACAAGTTCCTCATGTCGACGAACAACGACCTGTATGACCCCGTCCGCAATGCGGAGGCTGCATACTTCATGTCTCGTGGAACAGACTTTGGAGCCTGGGGTATCGGTAAGAACGCGTATCGTGAACGCGGCACAACGGTAACCAAGTGGCTTAAAATGTATCCAGGACCTGGACCTTACTAACAGAGGAATTTATTTTATGGCACATAACGAAGATGACCTAGAGCTGGAGACAGCTTTAGCTGAAGAGATCCCTGCGGCAGACTGGCACGAGCCAGCTGCGGCTGAGGAATCTATTGCGGTAGTTGAGGAAGTCTCAGCTCCTGCCCCAACCTACACCTACGTCCCAGAGCCAGAGCCAATCGTGGTTTCTGGTAATGACGTCGATACGGTAAAGCTTAGCGCCTGCGTGTACAAAAACATGCACAGCCAAAAGAGCCTTACGGTTCATCACCTACAACGTCGCCTTGCTGAGCTTGGCTACCCTGAGGCTGATGGCGACATCGACGGATTCTACGGTGACCTTACCCTCAATGCGGTGGCGTCATTCCAAAAGGATAAGGGCATTGAAGGCGATGGGCTAATGGACGAACAAACATTCTCCAGCCTATTTGCGGGCGACCCTAATGTGGTCGTAGAGCTCTAGTACCAAACATAAAGAAAGGGACTCACCTTGCGGTGGGTCCCTTCCTTTTTATACCTGCGGGTTAGAACTTCATGAGGCCAAACACCTTGGTCAGTGCGTGAGCTTCCTTGCGGCGATACTCACCGATGAGTTCATTCACAAACTCTAGGGCGTACTCACTAGCACCCTGACCTAGAAAGGTGCGGCTCCTGTTTCCATCAAACTTAACTGCGGCAGACTCTGGGTTCTTTCCATCCTGGGTCTTGGTAGTAACCTTGACGCCGTACCCATAGTCCTTCTGTATTACAACCATTTGATTCTCCAATCAAGTACCTAGGTTCCTAGGCTTGTAATAATTATAACAGGCATACTCCAAATACGCCCTTTCTTGGCCATAACATTTTTATAACAACCCATAGGCACATTCCCTGGAGTTCCCAGAAACCCAGGAGCTACTCAAGGACAGGCTAGCTCAGGGGCATCCCAACCCAACTTCCACTAGGAAGATCCAGCCCAGCTAGCTCGATGCTACCCAGCTCTACTTCTACTTAGATGCTAGGTTGCCTATAGGTAACTTGTCCAAGCCTAGCCTGACCCATAGGCTAGCCAGCCTGTAGGCTTCCTAAAAGGTATCCAAAGGTAACCAAAGGTACCCAAAGGTTACCTGTAGGAATGTTTACCTGTATTTCTAGGGGGCTGTCCTAAAGACTATTTTTTATGTAGGCACAGTGGCAAGGCATGCCTGCCTTCACGCTCAAGAATCTGGGAGAAAAACAAATGCCACCTGAAGGCTAAAAAAGGTTGGAGACGTTTTGAAGAGTGTCTCCAATATACTACCTCTCACTCTCACGTCCAAGGCAATTAGCCTTAATGTACTACTTTTATCCTTCTGTACACTTAAATTAGAGCGCAGTTAGTGTTTACGAAGCCAAACCTGCCACGCATTGTGCAGGACATCAACTTCATGCTTATGCAACCGAAGAAAGAAGTCAACCGCAGGTTTAGGCGAGTTCATTTCGTTTCCATCGGGACTTGGCCATTGATAATCGTCAAACGCGATGATGCCACCACTCTTGAGGAGTGGCCAACTTAGTGTTGCGTCCTCCATCACCTGCTCTGCGCTGTGGGCGCCATCAATGTAGATAAAGTCAAATCGCTCATCGCGAGCGCTCAGCAAGTACTCCGTGCTTGTCATCTTGTACTTGTTTACGTTTGTGAAGAGATTCATGTTGCTGTCGTAGATCTTCTCTACCTCGCTGAAATCCATTCCGTCGTGGCCAGGTTCGTTTGAGCCTTCCCACGTATCCACGTCGTGTAATACGGAGCCCTTCTCGTTCAACACGTTTGCCAATAGCCACGTTGACGCGTGACCACAGTACGCGCCGATCTGCAAAAAGTTTAGGTCAGGCTTGCCGTAGAACTCCTCCATGTAGAGAACAAATGGAGTCTTGGCGTTTGAGGTCTCAAACCAGTTTGGATAGTCAGTCATGTGAATACCTTATCATATCGAGTCACGTATATGACGATAACGTGATATAATATTCACATGGCAAAATATAAGAAGATTCATCATGTACTTCCTGACTCCGTGCGTGAAACTTTCACCGCGCTGAAGGATGACGAAGACCGCGACGCATACATCAAGGCCCTCCGTGAAAGAGGTTGGACACTTGATTCCATCGGACAGATGGTTGGCCTTTCCCGTGAGAGAATTCGCCAGATCTGTAATGCCACTAAGTTTACCGAGGCGCTCAGAGTTGCAGGTGCAGGATTTGATATTCCCGAGCCTCCACTCGTTGAAGGTGCTAAACCTAAGCGCGAGTTCATCGAGCCAACCCCCGAGACTCTTACACGTCTACTAGAGCTTCAACCTCTAGCTCAACAGGTTCGCTCATACGGCAAGTCATTTCGCAAGGAGGCTGAGGAGTATACGTATCTACTTCACTACGCTCACACCGTTGAAAACGTAACCCTGTACCGTCTTGCTAAGCGTCTAGGTGTTACGCACGGCGCTCTTCGTTTTAGACTTGCACGCTACGGATACAAGCCAGGCGGCGGAGCATCTCGCGCCTACACTCCCATCTTTGAGGAAAATCGCTTTCCACTAAATAAGGAATAATTTATTCATGGCAAAGAGCATCATGGAGCAACTCGCGCTTCTCAGTGACGAGGAACGTGCAGCCGTACTTGAAGGTATGGATCCAGACCAAATTCTATTTGACTGGTCGCTGTGGGGACGTCCTGAACAACAGGCTCCTACGCCTGATGACTGGAATATCTGGGCGTACATCGCCGGTCGCGGTGCTGGTAAAACACGCACGGCAGCTGAGTGGGTTCGCGAGACTGCGAAGTACACGAACACCGGACAGAGACGCTTTGCGCTCGTTGCTCGTACCGCAGCTGACGTTCGTGACGTTATCGTTGAAGGTGAGTCCGGAATTATTAACGTGACGCCTCCAAGCGAGCGCCCACTATACGAACCGTCAAAGCGAAGACTAACCTGGCCTAACGGAAACACCGCCACATGTTTTACCGCGGATGAACCTGATTCACTCCGTGGTCCTCAATTCACGCACGCCTGGGGTGACGAGGTTGCCGCCTGGAGGCAGACTCCCGACGCGGCAGGTATGACAGCGTTTGATAACCTACGTGTTGGTACTCGTCTTGGACTTAACCCAAAGATCGTGGTTACGACGACTCCTAAGAGAGTTCCTCTTCTCTACGCGCTTATGGCCGAGGCTGAAAAGACCGGCAAGGTAATCATTACCCGTGGTTCAACTATGGACAACTCCGGAAACCTCTCAGCCGCGTACCTTGACGCAATCAAGGGCGTCTACGAGGGAACGCGCCTAGCGCAGCAGGAACTTTACGGCGAGATGCTAGATCAGGTTGAAGGCGCTCTCTGGACCGAGGAACTTATTGAACGAAATCGCCAGGGCGCTCTTCCTGGAGGAACACCTCTACGCTGCATCGGCGTTGACCCATCGGTCGCTGAAAATCCACGAGACGAGTGCGGTATCGTTGTTGTTGCATCAACCGGCGAGCGAGATCTTTACAAGAGGCAGTCCTGGGTACTTGAGGACGCATCAATTCTTGGCTCCCCAGACGTTTGGGCTAACCGCGTTGTCGAGATGGCACGCAAGTGGGGTTGCCCAGTTATTGCCGAGGTAAACCAAGGCGGTGCGCTCGTTCGCAATGCAATTAACACGATTGACCCAAGCGTAAAGGTTTTAGAGGTTCACTCTAAGGTTGGAAAGCAATTACGTGCGGAGCCTATCACCCTTGCGTATGAGCAAGGACGTGTTCACCACATCGGCTACCTAGCTGATCTTGAATCTCAAATGATGAGCTGGATTCCAGGTGAAGGTAAGTCTCCTGACCGCGTTGACGCTTTAGTTCACGCGCTAACCGCGCTCCTCATCAAACCTCCTGCAGGATTTGTTGGTGGACACATCACCGCCAAGTCTCACTCAAATCGGCGCATCCCCTCTCTTCGTTCTACGGTATTTAAGGTTCGCTAAAGCATAAAAGTTGTACACATCATGTTATGGTGTACCTTATGGAAACCAAGCGCCGCTTCGCTCGTAAGCAGCCACTTCCTATCTCTGAAATAAGTCTTCTATCTTCACTAACCGAGGACTCGCTATACACGCGCATTAGAGATCTCTATAACGAAGGCTGGACCTTACAGGCCATCGGCAACGCGTTCAGTCCTCCACGTCCCCGCTCAACGGTTCGTTCGTGGGTTGTACGTGAGCATAACTACTCTCCGTTGCTTGCCCCCGTTGTAAAACCTAAGATCAAGATTCAACCAAAAGGCTACGTACCTCGTAAGCCAAAGAGTCCTGGTATACCTATAGATCAACTAGCACGTATAAAGGAACTATCTCCTCTAGCGCGTCGCTACCGCTCCGGAATGCTTGACAACTCGCCAGCTGCAATCGCAAACGCTG
>Ga0209188_1000954_pt1 | contig 25102 bp, 14 predicted proteins | sample C_130625_EF_Meta_FD_187307 | JGI IMG/M metagenome (GOLD analysis project Ga0209188, IMG submission 187307) | Freshwater microbial communities from Lake Croche, Canada to study carbon cycling - C_130625_EF_MetaG (SPAdes) (version 2) | ecosystem: Environmental > Aquatic > Freshwater > Lake... | reverse complement strand
GCCGCGGACGGGGGGGGATGAGCGACGTATCGATATCCTCGTAGGTGATCTGCGGATGTCCGTCGGCACCGTGGTTTGCGATCGTCGACTTGAGCCATTTGTTCGTATTGACCTCGAAGCGGTCGCACCATTCCTCGGCCTCGCGACGCTTCCCCTCGGGGTCGGTCGCGGCAATCCCCGGCATCTCGAAGTCGGGCTTGTAGTGGGCCCCCCGGCACTCGTCGCGGAGGAGGGCCCCCTTGATGATGAGCTTGGCCAGCGGAAACATGTCGCCGAGCGACTTCGTGAACACGACGTTTTGGTTGGTCCAGTTGCCGGTGTCAGAGAGTGAACACCGCCGCCACCGCTCCTCGAGGGCACACACCTCGTCGTAGGCCGGGGAAAGCTGGTCGTTGCGGCGCACGACCGTCGCGACGCGAGTCATAAGATCGCCGAGTTCGTGATGGATGCCGTAGGGGTTTTCGCCCCCGCCGCGACGCTGGATCAAGGCCTCGTGCCGTTCTTCCTCGCGACGTAGGGCCCCCGCGTAGAGCGACTCGGCAGCCGGGGCCCGCTTTGCCCCGGCCGATGCCTGGACCCCTGCAGCACAAAACAGCCCGCTAAAGATGCAGGAGAGGAGCGAGTTGGCCCCGAGCCGGTTGGCACCGTGGTACTGGTAGTCGCATTCGCCGATGGCGTAGAGTCCCGGCACACTCGTCTGCTGGTTCCGCGGCGACCCCTCGAGCATTCCTCCGGTGGGGCTCTTCTCGTAATCGACCCACAGCCCTCCCATCGAGTAGTGGACCGCCGGGAAGATCTTCATCGGGACCGTCCGCGGATCGACCCCCTGGAACTTCTCGTAGATGTCGAGGATGCCGCCGAGCTTGCGGTCGAGCGTCTCCTTGGGAATGTGCGTCAGGTCGAGATAGACGCAGAGCCGATCCTTCTCCACCGACAGGCCATCGGTGGTGCAGATGTCGAAAATCTCCCGCGTGGCGATGTCGCGGGGAACGAGGTTCATGTACTTCGGATAGCGTTCTTCGAGGAAATAGAATCGCTCCGCCTCAGGGATCGTCCGCGGGTCCCGCGCATCCTGCGGGGCCCTCGGCACCCACACGCGGCCCCCCTCGCCGCGGGCACTCTCGCTCATCAGCCGCAGTTTGTCGGCGCCCGGGATGGCGGTGGGATGCACCTGGATGAACTCGCCGTTTCCGTAGGCCGCGCCGGCCTGGTAGACGCGGCTGACCGCACTGCCGGTGCAGACCATCGACATCGTCGAGCGGCCGTAGACGAGCCCGCAGCCGCCCGTGGCGAGGATCACCGCATCGGCGGCAAACGAGCGGAACTGCATCGAGACCATGTCCTGGCAGACCGCCCCGCGGCACCGCCCGGAGTCGTCGATCACGGGAGAGAGGAAGTCCCAAAACTCGTACTTGCGGATCTTTCCCTCGACCTCGAACCGGCGCACCTGCTCATCGAGGGCATAGAGGAGTTGCTGGCCGGTGGTGGCACCGGCAAAGGCCGTCCGCTTGTAGAGCGTCCCGCCGAAGCGACGCTGATCTCGGAATCCCTCCGGAGTGCGATTGAACGGCACGCCGAGCCTGTCCATGAGATCGATGATCCGCGGCCCCCAGTCGGCCATCTCCTTGACCGGCGGCTGGTGCTGGAGGAAGTCACCGCCGTAGACCGTGTCGTCGAGGTGCTTCCACTCATTGTCCCCCTGCTGGCGGGTGAGAGCGTTAACGCTGTTGATGCCCCCCTGGGCACAGACGCTGTGCGAGCGCTTGACCGGCACGAGGCTCATGAGGTCAACATCGACTCCGAGCTCGGCCAATCGCATCGAGGCCGCGAGCCCGGCAAGACCGCCGCCGACGACGAGGACGCGGGGCTGTGCCATGGTGTCAGTTTCCTGGTGGGCTGGAGGACGTGGTCGAAGTGGGGATAACGAGGGCCGAAGGTTCGGAGGGACCGCGGAGATCAATAGCATCGGCGGCGGGAACGGTGGCCGTCGATCCGGCGGCTCCATGCCCACCCGGACCACCCGGCCCACCCGCAGCGGCCCCAGGGGCCTGCCCCTCCATCATCCGCTTGAAGTCTTCCATGCGGGTCTCGACCTGCCGGGCCGCGGCCACGTCAGTCGATCGGAGGCCTCCGATCGCCCCGAGCCCCGCCGCGGCGAGGACGACCCCCAAGGCGATGCTGATGACATTCGCCCGCTGCATCGCCGCTGGGCTGGTCCACAGGCCCCAGGTGATGCCGATCGTCCACAGACCGTTGGAGAGGTGGAAGACCGCCGAGAGGACGCCGATCGCGTAGAGCAACGACACTCCGAGCGGGGCGATGACGGTCGCCGCCGAACTCGTGGCGTGGTGGGGATCGAAGCGGCCACCGCCGATCGGAGCACCCAACCAATGAAGCTGAATGATGTGCCAGAGGATGAAGGCGAAGGCGATCATCCCCGTCGCCCGCTGGAGCGTGTAGCGGACGTTCCCCATGTAGGGATAGGAGCCGACGTTGGGGAGACCGCCGGCGATGATCGCGAATCCGACCGCCGCGTGGAACAGCATCGGCAGGAAGATGAACGCAAACTCCACCGGGACCAGGAGCGGCCCGAGGGAATGGATCATGTCGACCCGCGACTGGAAGGAGGCAGGCCCTCCCAGCACCGAGGCGTTGGTGAGCAGATGGACGACCAGGAAGGCACCGACCGGGATCAGTCCCGAGAGGGAGAACAGCCGGTAGATGAGGAACTGATGGCGGGAAACAAACGACGGCAGGGTCACGCGCGGCTTCTCCAAACGGAGGAAGGGATGCCGTTGGGAGTATAGATTTGTGGAGTTGGGCGGCAACGCTCAATGTGATTTGGCGGCCGCCACGACGAATTTTATACTTCGGCGGCGGATCGGGATCGCCCCCAGGGAGGGCCGTTGGTGCCTGACTCACCCAGCTATCTCGTTGTCCGCGATGCGGAAGGGGCCCTGATCCCCCCCGGCCCAGGCGACGTCGGTGGTCACCCCACCCCGGGCGATGTGGCCCAAACGCCCCCTGATTTCCCGGCAGCCCAGCCCCTCATGGCCGGCGCCCCGCTCGAAGCGATCGACGGCTTGGCGGCGGCCGTCGCCCGCATCGGCTGCGGCCCTAGAGTGGCCGGCGTGATCCTCACCGGGGGCCTCGTGTCACCGGACGGGCCGCTCGTCACGTCCGTTCGAGCGCAACGGATCCTCGAAAACGTTCCCGATGGCGTCGTTCTCCTCGATGCCGGCGACACGATCCGTTGGGCCAACGCCCGCTTCCGGCAGTGGTGCGGCCGGGAGGAAGTTTGCGGGATCGGCTTCCTCATCGCCCTCGGTCATCCGGAGATTCTCGGCCCCGAGTTCAGCCCTTTCCACGCCGCTCTCGCGTCGGGGCGGATCTCCGGTGCGACGCTGCGGACCGCCGACAACCGCTACCTCCACCTCAATGCCGCCCCGCTCCTCGCCACCAATTCCTCCGCCGCGACCGACTGGCCGGCCGCCGACCATGTCGTCGTCAGCATCCGGGACGTCACCCACACGATCCTCGAGCAGCAAAAGCGGGCCGCCATCCATCAGGCTGGTCAGAAACTGGCCGATCTGTCGCCGGCCGAGCTGGCCGACATGACGATCGAGGAGCGGATCGACCTCTTGAAGAGCAATATCCTCCATTACTCCCGCGATCTCCTCCTCTTCGACGTGGTCGAGATCCGCCTCCTCGATCGCAAGACCGGCCGGCTCGAACCGCTCCTTGCCGAGGGAATGCAACCGGAGGCGGAGGCCCGGATCCTCTTTGCCCGCACCGAACATAACGGGGTAACCGGGTATGTCGCCGCCACGGGACGGGGCTATTTCTGCAACGACACGACGAAAGACTCCCGCTATCTCGAAGGGTGCAAGGGGGCGAAAAGCTCGCTCACCGTGCCGCTCATGCTCCATGAACAGGTGATCGGGACGTTCAACGTCGAAAGCCCCGAACCGGGGGGCTTCTCCCACACCGACATGCAGTTTCTCGAGATCTTCTCCCGGGACGTCGCGGCCGCCCTCAACACCCTCGAGCTCCTCGTCGCCGAGAAGGCCTCCACCACGGCCGAAAGCGTCGAGGCGATCCACGGGGCAGTCGCCCTCCCGATCGACGACATCCTCAATGACGCTGTCAACGTCATGGAGCGCTACATCGGCCACGACGCTGATGTCGTGGAGCGGCTCCAGCGGATCCTCCGCAACGCCCGCGACATCAAGCAGGCGATCCAAAAGGTGGGGGAGAAGATGACGCCGAGCACGGCCCACTCCCAGCATCGCCGCGGCGAGCGGCGGCGGGCGCTGACCGGCAAGCGGATCCTCGTCGTCGATGCCGACGAACAGGTCCGCGCGGCCGCGCACTGCCTCCTCGAACGCAACGGCAGCATCGTCGAGACGGCCCGCGACGGCGCCGAAGCCGCCTCGATGGTGCGGGCCGCCGGAGACGAGGATTACGACGTGATCCTCTCCGACATCCGGCTCCCCGACATGTCGGGCTACCAGCTCTTTCTCCGCCTCAGCGAGATCCTCGACGACGTGCCGCTGGTCCTCATGACCGGATTCGGCTACGACCCGGGGCATTCGATCGTCAAAGCCCGGCAGGCGGGGATCAACCTCGTCCTCTTCAAGCCGTTCCGCGTCGACCAGCTCCTCGACACGCTCGAGCGGGCCCTCGAACGCCCGAAAACCGGCACCGACTAACGAGCCCGGCTGGAATTCGAAAGAAATCGCCCGCTTTCAAAGGGCGACAGGCCAGGGCCCGCCGACGCCCGAATGCCACGAATTCCGGCCGGCGGCGCGGAATTGGCTGGCTGTGGGGCCAAAACCCTCGTTTTTCGTGGTGATGGATGCCCTTGACCCGTTCCCCCCGGGGCCGGTACCTATCCCGCCCTCACGGTTCTCCCATCCACGGGGATCATGTCCATGGCACGCTTTCGCCAAATCCACGCTGCAGCCGGCACCGGTCGGCCGACGTCGCGCCCGCAGTCAGTCCGTAACCAGGCCCCGCCCTCCGGCTGGGTCTGGCTGGCGGGGGTGTCCCTGACGGTGTTTGCCGCCCCCGCGGCTCTCGTCGCCGACGATGCCGTGGAAGCGCTCCCCGTTCCCGCCGCAGAAGTCGCCGCTGCCGAGGAGGAGACTGGCAACGCCAGTGCCGCCGACGCCCGCCGCGTCATCGAAGAAGCGCTGAGTCGTTCGGCGGCCCAGCGCCAGACCCCGACGCCCGTCGAGGCCCAGGCTGCTCCCACCGGTCAGGCCAACCTCCCCCGCGACCTGATCGTCGCCCGCCTCTCGGCCGAGGTCGCCGCCCGCCAACTCGAAGCCCGCCGGGCGGCCACGCGATCGGCCGCGGAGGCCCTCGAGCTCCTCGATACTGCTGCCGCCGACGTGGCCGCCGCCGACATCCCCACCGAGACCCGCACCCAGCTCACGAAGCGCATCGACCGCGCCCGTCGCGAGATCGAGGAGACGACCGGCAAGCGTGCCTCCGAGATCGCTCTCGACAAAAAGAACGCCGAGATCGAGTCGAAGATCAATCGCGAGCGGGCCAAGAAGGTCGAGGTCGACCAGCGTCTGGCGATGATCGTCGATGAATACAACACGATGATCGACGAGCGCCGCTACGCGGAGGCCGAGGCGCTGGCGAAGAAAGCCGCCCAACTCTCCCCCGACAATCCGGTCGTCCGCCAACTCCTCTCCCAGAGCCGGATGATCCGCCGCCTCGACACGCAAAAGTCGATCGCCGGCGACAAGGAAGACGGCTTCATCGAAGCGATGGTCGACGTCGACCGCTCGAGCACGCCGTTCGTCGGGCCGATCGAGTTCCCAGCCACGAAGGACTGGGAGGATCTGACCAAGAACCGCAACCGCCTCGAGGGTGAGGGACGCGGACGCGCTTCGCCGGCCGAGGCCGCGATCCACAAGAAACTCTCCGCCCAGGTTGTCGCCGTCCACCGGGGCGAGCCCCTCGCGGCCGTCCTCGATTCGCTCGCCAAGCAGGCTGAGGTGCCGATTCATCTCGACATGGTCGGAATGGAGTCGGAGGGAGTGAGGAGCGACACGCCCGTCACCATCTCGCTGGAGCAAAAGATCACGCTCAAGAGCGCTCTCAAGCTCCTTTTGGAGCCTCTCCACCTCGACTACTGCGTCAAGGACGAAGTGCTCAAAATCACGAGCCCACGCCTCATGAAGGGGCAGGTGTTCAGCGTCTCGTATCAAGTCGCGGATCTCGTCATCCCGATCCCGAACTTCGTCTCCGACGACACCGGACTCGACGGCGCCATCAACGGCGGCTATTCGCGGCTTTCGACGCTCTCCAATCTCTCCGTCCAGACCGGCCCCGCCCCGGGTGCGGTCGCCCGGGCCGGCAACGACACCCCGCTCGACGGCAACAATCTCGCCCAGATCCCCGGCGTCGGCGGCAACGCCCCGCAGGTCGGCAGCTCCGGGGGAGTGCCCCTCCTCGGTGGTCCCGCGGTCGGTGGTTCCCAGGCCGACTTCGCGTCGCTCATCGACCTGATCCAAAACACCGTCGCTCCGCAGACGTGGAACACGGTCGGCGGGCAAGGGGCGATCCAGCCCTTCCCGACGAATCTCAGCATCGTCGTCAGCCAGACGCAGGAGGTGCACGACGAGATCGCCGACCTTCTCCAGCAGCTCCGTCGCCTCCAGGACCTCCAGGTGGCGATCGAGGTCCGGTTCATCCGACTCAACGACACGTTCTTCGAGCGGATCGGCGTCGACTTCGATTTCAACATCCAGTCGAACGTCCGTGATCCGCTCAACATGACCGCCGTCCCCGGTTCGGGCGGCGGCTCGACCTCCCCGTATTCACTCGGCATCCCCGCCAGCCCCGGTGGCCCGACGCAGACGATCGGGCTCGACAACGCCGGCAATCCGGGCGTGGCCCGGATCGGGAACGTCGGCCAAAACCAGACGCTCAACGGCGCGCCAGTTCAAAACTTCTATTCGATCCCCTTCCGTCAGAACAGCTTCGGAGCCGGTCAGGTGCCGTCGATGCCTGGCCTCCCCGATCCGACGACGTCGGCGGCGACGTTCGGGTTCGCGATCCTCTCCGACATCGAGGCCTACTTCCTCATCCAGGCCGCCCAGGGCAACACCCGTTCGAACGTCATGCAGGCCCCGAAGGTGACGCTCTTCAACGGCCAAAACGCCTTCATCAACGACTCGGTGTCGCGGCCCTTCGTGACCTCGGTGATCCCGGTCGTCGGCGACTTCGCCGCCGCCCAGCAACCGGTGATCACGGTTCTCAACGAGGGAACGAGCGTCAACGTCCAGGCCGTCGTCTCCAACGACCGGCGGTTCGTCCGACTCACCCTCATCCCGCGGTTCTCGCAGATCGGGAAGGTGCAGGAGTTCCAGTTCGAGGGTTCCCGCTCGACCTCGACGAAGAGCGCCGACGAGAAGTCGGGGCTCGACGGTGGCGTCGGCCAGCAGGGGCAAAACCCGCTCGGGGCCTCGCTCGGCCTCAACGCCAAGACGTCGAACGAACAGACCGTCCGCTCCAGCGGCACGACGATCCAGCAGCCGGAATACATCACGACGTCGGTGACGACGACGGTGAGCGTGCCCGACGGCGGCACCGTGCTCCTCGGTGGCATCAAGCGTCTCCGCGAAGGGCGCAACGAGTTCGGCGTGCCGATCCTCTCGAAGATCCCCTACATCAACCGGCTCTTCAAGAACGTCGGCATGGGCCGGACGACCGACAGCCTGATGCTCATGGTCACGCCGCGAATCATCATCCAAGAGGAGGAGGAAGACAAACTCCTCGGCGTCAACCGCCCCTGAGCGTGACCGCCGGCGGGAGCCTCTCGAGGGCTCGCCGCCACACGGGCCGACGGCCTCTCCTGCCCCTGTCCACAGGCTCTCCTCCATGGCTCGCATCTGGTTTCTCGCCGGCTCTCTCCTCGGCGGCATCGGCGTCGCCGCCGGCGCTTTCGGGGCCCACGGCCTCAAGGCCCACTTCGAGACCAACGGTCAGGCCGCCAACTGGGAAACCGCCGTGCGCTACGGCCTCTTCCACGCGTTGGTCCTGCTCGTGGTGGCGGTGGCCTCTGCCCTGCCCGCGACGGCCGTGTGCTGCCGCCGCCTCCAGTCGGCAGGCGTTTGCTTCCTGTCCGGCACGCTGATCTTCAGCGGGTTGCTGGCGATCCTCGCCCTCACCGGCCTGAAGATCCTCGGCGCGGTGGTGCCGATTGGTGGCGTGCTTCTCATCGCCGGCTGGGGCTGGCTGTTTGCCGCCGGGCTTCAGCTCGGATCGGAGTCGTAAAAGACGCGCCGCGGATTGCGGACGAGGAGGTCGAGCCCGAGGTCGACCGCCCGCTCTTCATCCCACCCGCGCTCGACAACGAAGCGATTCGCGAGCACCCGGGCGAGTGTCCGGCGGTACATCGCGAACTTCGGATAGCCGAACTCCGCCTTGTACATGTCGCTGTAGTAGCCGAGGAGCTTCGTCCGCGGCACCGCCTCGATCCGCTGCTCGAGGTCGGATTCAATGGTCGACGGCGTGTTGGCGTACCACCAATGGCCGAACGGCAGGACATTCGGGAAGATCCACGCGAAGCTGACGAGTTCGTGGTTGAGCGGCCGGGAGAGGACCGACACCGGGAAGCGAACTCCCGGAAAGGCATTGAAAAGCGGCGCGTAGTCGGCCAGCGACAATCGCCCGTCGAGAAGATCCTGCCCCTGGTGAACGCCACCGGGATAGACGGCCCGGCGGACCCCGATCATGAGGTCGAAGGGAAGATGGCGATCCTGGCAGATGCCGGCGATGGTCCAGAAGAGGTGGACCGAGAGTGCCTCGCGGTCCGCAGCGGGAGCGGCGAGGCCATCGCGGAGCACCGCCGCCAGCGCCCGTCCGGCTTCCGCTGCATCGACGGGGCGGGGACGGAAGTCGGGGGGAAGCGAGATCGCCGCCGCCCGGGCACCGCTCCTCACGAATCGATCGGCGACCGCCGCGACTGCCTGACCGAGGCGCCCGACATCGCCAGGCTCCACTCCCGACGTCCGCGCCAATCGCTCGAGGACGCCCGGCTTCCCGGTGTGGAAGACGAGTTCATCGACTCGCAGGCAGGGCACCCAGAGGGAGGTGTCGAAGCCCTCGAGGGGATCGTCAAAGTCATTGGTGAGGAAGACGGCCTCGATGTGGCTCTTCGCCAGCACCGTGGCGGTCCATCCAGGATCGGCCGAGCGATCCCGCACCCTCCCAGCGAGATCCGGCCAGTTGGAGGGGGTGAGCACGTCCCCTTCGAAGCCGAACAGGTCGCGGGCAATCTCCATCAGCCAGGCATGCTGGATGGTGTTCGTGAGGTGGGTGAGCCCCGCGACGATCCGCGCGACCCGCGCCTCCTGATCGAGCCCCGGTCCCTCGATCGCTTCCCGCGGCGTCCCGGCCGAGTGCACCAGTTCGGTGTAGTAGTGGTAGCCGAGAATGTCGGCCAGCGTTCGCGCCGAGGGAGCGTGGGGATCGATGTGCGAATGCGAGTCGACGAATGTCGCCTTGGCGAGTTCGCCGTCGATCCTGGCGACAAGCGCCGCTGAAGCGTTCACGGCGATGAGTCCCTGTCCGTTCGAACGACGATTTCGCTGCGGATCGCCCATCCACTGCGGGGCTGCGGCGGCCGAAACCCGGCGTCAGGAGCCGATGAAGGGTTGCTGACGAGCGATCTTCAAAACCCGCCGGCGGCTTCGCGTTCCTGCTGGGCATCGCGCTGGTCGAAGGAATCGTCGAATTCGGCCGCACTCTCTTCCCTCGTCCGGTCACGCTGGTCGAAGCCGTCGTCGGTTTCGGCGGCACTCTCCTCCATCCGCTCGTCACGCTGATCGAGACGGTCATCGCGGAGCGGTTCGTCGCCGAACGGGTCGTCGGTGGCACGTCCGGACGGCGGGGCCGAGAACGGATCGTCTTCGGCAGGCGGTTCGACCGGGGCCTTGCGCGGCGTCGCGGGGAGATTGCCCGGCTTCGGGGCCGGACGGGTTGCCGGGCCACGCGGCTTGGGGGCCGGCGCGTTGAGCGCTTCGGCCGGCGTCGTCGCCGCGTTGGGCACGCGGCGGCGGAGAATATCGGGGGCAGCTTCCTCGACCCCGATGTACCGCTGCCGGATCGCCGCCTCGTCCCGCTGCACGGCAGCGACACGGGCCCTTTGGCGATAGGCTTCGAGACGCTGGCGGTCGCGCCCCTGGACGCGTTCGAGAGACCGAGAGATCGAGATCCCGCCGCGACCCATCGTCTCGCGACTCGACCCCTCGGCAAAGTCACCGTTGATCTCGTCGTCGATCTTGCCGAGTTTGATGGACGTCAGGCCGCGGTAGTAGTAGGCCCGCGGATCGAGCGTGCCGGCCTCGATGGCGGCGGTCAATGCGTCGTAGGCGGTCTGGTAGTTGCCATCGTAGTAGGCGTGGACTCCCGCGCCATACGAGGCTGCCACGCCGAGCGGTTCGTCAGCCCGGAGGAGCGCTTGCGTGGTGCCCGGGAGCGTCACGATGCCGGGGATGGCCACCGTCGGCAGACAGGTGACGCCGATCCACAGCCAGCGGCCGAACCGCTTCCCGCCCCGCATGCCGTTGTTCATTTCCATGCCCGCAGACTCCGACCGAGGTGACGAACGATCCACCGGGGTTTCCGACCCCATTGGTCGTATCGGCAGACCATCGAAACACCGCGCGGAATCGGTCCGCCGCCGGAACAGTCTGCCACCCCCGGGGGCCTCGCCCCCCGCAGAGTCTGCCCCACCCGACCGCTCACCGGCCAGGGCGACGGCGATCTCCTCTTCAACCGGGCAGACCCTGCGCCGCGGCGTGACGGCGGAAGGTCGGCTCATCGACGAACACGCCGGCCCGCACCAACTGCACGGCCAACGCCTGCTCCGGCCAGCCCCAAACCGCGAGAAAGCGGTCGAAAATGTCCTCGGGGCAGCTTCCTTTGGTCTCCACGACGAGGACACGACCGTGGCGTTCGTAGGCGTTGCCGTCGATCTGCCAGCGCCCCTCCCCCCCCGGTCCGACCCATACGAAGGATCCGTCGGGCTCGACGAACGCCCTTTCGAGGGCGGCCAAGCGCTCGAGCGCCGCGTCGAAATCGCTCGTCATCGTCACCCCCGCCGCGTCGATCGGGGGCACGATCGTCGGCCAGGTTCCCCAGGGATCGACGAGCGGGGCGCCGGCGTTCGCGCCGCCCGAAAGGGGATGGAGGGAGACATCGAAGCGAAGCTCGCGCATGGTTGTTCCTCGGCCCCGTGGCCACCGGCAGACGGGGCTCTTCAGGCCGCCTCGACGATCCACGCTCCGGCGTCGACCGGCAGCGGCGCCCATCCGCGCCGGCGCTCGCCACCAGACCATTCTGCCACAGGGTCACCGAGGGACGAGACTGCCACGGTGCCCCCCCCACGCTCGCTGATCACGGCCGTGACCGGGAAGCGCGGCGTGGTCGGAAGGGGAGAGATCTCCCGAACGCCGGGAAGGGGGCGATCGCGGTCATGATCCACTCCCCGCCTCGCCCCCAGACCGACCAACCGGCTGGCCCCCAGGGGAACGGAGGCGTCGACCGGCGCATGCCCGAGGACGAGAACACCGCTGCCAGCCACGGGCACTTGGATCGGCGGGGAGACCCCAAGGAGATCGGCGAGGAGATCGGTGGAGCCCGAGGGGGGCCGCCCGGCAGCGGCGCGGCGGTCGATCGCGGCCAGCCGGTCGGCCAGCGCGTCGACGACATCGAACGACGCCTCGTTCCACGGGCCCGCTCCGGTCAGGCCCGAGCCCCGGGCCGCGCGGTGCCAGGCCGACACGCTCCGCAGCCATTCGTCATGCACACGGCCAGCCACGGCCTTGTCGTGGCTGGCGGCGCACCACGCCGCGACCGCGGCGGCGAGGCCGAGAGGATCGGTTGCCCGGAGGGATGCAAGGAGCCGGCGCCGCGCGTCGGGATCGACAGCCCCAATCGGGGCCGATGCGGCGAAGCGGGTGAGGAGATCGACGCGGAGGCTCTCCCCGAGGCTCGGGCCCACCCCGGAGGCCCGGTCTGCCATCCAGATCGGATCGCTGCCGTCTCCGTGAATGACGCGGACGCCGCGGGCATCCCACGCCGCGCCGACGCCGATTCCGGGCCGTTTGGCCGACGTCCGGGAGGCCTCACGGCTGAGGCCTGAGTCGAGGTTTCCCTCGAGGATCGAGAGCCCCACCGGAATGCACAGCGTGGCACCGGGAACCGGGCGGCCATGCCGGTCGGCCTTGGAAACATGGACGCCGTGGCGAACCATCGCCAGCATCCCTCGAACGACAGCCTGTCCGGCCCGGAGCGTCCCCGCCATGACGCGCTCGCGGATCGCCAGGGCTTTGGCGCCGCGCTGCCACGGTCGGCTCGCCCCGAGCCATTCGCGCGACGCGAGCCAGTCGAACGTATCGCCGGCAAAGACGACATCGACCCGCGGTACGGGATCATAGCGGCCGTCGCTTTGCCAACCGGCACGGGCAGCAGCCCTGGTCACCTCGGCGCGGAATCGTCCCATGATTCCTGCGGCCGGCCCCGGCCACAGGGAGCCGTCACCGATCTCCCAATTGGCAGTGACGACGATCATGGTCCACGGGGCCTGCGGGGAGGGTGGAGGGAAGCGCCTCCAAAGTCTCTCCATCGGCCCCCGGATCGAGCGCCCCACCGGGGATGAGCGACGAAACCGTTTGCCCCGGTCGCATCGGTCGTGCCGGGGACGCGGCAGGTGCGTCAGGGGCCGAGAAAGGTCGTCGAGCACTCCGACTCGGTCCGACCCTCGAGTTGGTCGCCAGAGAGCGTCGCCACGGAGGTGGCGCGGGTGCCCGCTCCTGCGGGAAGTTTGTAGGTGACCTCGAAGGTCGAGTGTCCTCCTGGGGGGATCGAATTGATCCCGTCGAAGGTCAGCGTCTGCCCCTCGGTTGTCACCCGCGGTGGGATCGGATCGCCGATGACACGGGCCTGATTGGGGAGATTCACCACCAGCCGCAGCCGGCCCGAATCGATGCTGCCGTCGTTGGTCACCGTGCAGACGATCCGCGTCGATCCCCCATCCTGAACAGGATCGTCACAGTCGGCGATCGAGACACGCACCCCAGCTTCCCGCGGCGTCCGCAGCGGAGGAGCCGTCGAGCGGATGAGGACAAACGACTCGTCGGCCACCATCACGCCGGTGGAACTCTGCGAGAGGATCGCCTTGACCTTCGCCCGGGAGGCCTGCCCACCACGAGCACTGGCAGGCAGCTTGGGGGAGAGATTGATCTGTCGCGTGACTCCGCCCCGCGGTTCGATTGGCGGCAGCGTCCAGGAGACGGTGTTCGTGCCGAGGACGAGGCCGGTTGAGCCTTCGAGAGGGGTGTAGATCGGGTCCCAGGTGAGTTCGAGCGTTGTCGGCCCGGAGGGAGCGGTCCCGGTATTCCGCACTGTGGCTTGGAATTCCCCCACCGCTCCTTCGAGGATTTCCGGCGGGCCGCTCATATCGAGTTCGAAAGAGGCGGCGGCAGGGGGCGCCGTCGCCGTCATCGGGGGACGGACGGGAATCGCCGCGGCCGGAGGAATCACCGCGGCCACCGGCGCGGGGGTCACCGGAGCCGGGGCGATGACGGACGCCGTCGGTGCCGGGGCAATCGGCGCCGGGAGTGGCGGCGGCAGGGCAGGCGTCGGCACCGGCGCGGGCGCCGTCGGAATGGCCGGCGCCGCTGCCACGGCTGCCGCCGGCGCTGTGACGAGCACACACTCGGTGGCTCCGCCCATGAAGGTGTGCGCTTGGTCGAGGATCTCGACACGATGACACTGCCGCCCCGGTTCGTCGGTGAAGAAGTCGAGCGTCAACCGGCGCGAGGTTCCGGCGGCCATGTCGATCGTGCCACGCTGCTCGATCGGGCTGGCCGACGCCTCGTGATGGAATCCTCGATCGAAGTAATCGACGACCCGCAGCCCAGTGAGCGGCCGACCCGATCGGTTGACCAACTCGACTTCGAACGACACCTTCTCACCGAGCTTGGCGGCCAGCGGCCCGGTGATGTTGACGAGGACCGGATCCTGACCGGGGATCACGGCGGCGGCCGAAGGGGCCACGGCCAGGGGAGCCTGTACGGCCAGCGGAGCCTGTACGGCCAGGGGAGCCTGTACGGCCAGCGGAGCCTGCATCGGCAGCGGGGCCTGAGGAAACGGCTGTGGCACACCGATCGGCACGGGGACGCCGACGGCAGGGCCCACGGGGATGGCACCGGCCGGCGGAGGGACGGTGACGCCGGGCGGAAGCGGCGGCGGGAGCACCTGCGCCGAGGCGACGCCCAACCCACCGACGACGAGCACGGCCCACAGCGGGGCCCCCAGAAGGATCGTTCTGCCTGCCCGCCGGGCGTGCCCCAGGCCCCGCGCGGATCGACAACACTCCCCAGGGCAAAGCGGGGTCGCGACGGGGTGAGGCATCGGCATGTCGGGCCCTTCACGCTGTCGACGGTCGTGGACCGTCGGATGGTGGACTGGCGGGAAACGCGTCGAGCCGGGATGGCGACGGCGGTGACCCGGGGGTCAGGTGCGGAGAGCGTACCACGCCGGAGGAGCGGTCGCCCACCGGCGTTTGGGGCGGAAAACGGACCGTTTTTCCCCTGGTGGATCGGGGATGACAGGCCGATTCCCAGGAACGCTCGCCAGCCGATCGCCGAAAACAGCCCCATCGCTCGGGCTTGCCGGGCGGAACACGCTGGCCGCGGCACTCGACCGACCGCCGCCGCCGGCCGATCACTCCTCGGGCCGGTGGCGGACGATATCCCCCTCGACCATGTAGATCACGTCCTCGGCGACATTCGTTGCCATGTCGGCGATCCGCTCGATGTGCTTCGTGATCGAGTTGATGCGGAGGAGGACCTCGACGTTCTCCGGATGCTCCTTGATGCCTGAGAGAATCCGCCTGCGGACTCTCTGGCGGGCCTCGTCGACGACATCGTCCTGCTCCCGGATCCTCCGAGCCAAGACCGGATCACCGTCGATCACCGCCGCCAGGCACTCCCGCACCATCTCCTCGGCCTGCATCGCCATCGTGCGGATCTCCGGTGGCAGGTCGACAGGCCCCACCCCTTCGAGCTGGGCGACGCGCTTGGCAATGTTCTTCGCCAAGTCGCCCATCCGTTCGAGATCGTTGTTGATCTTGAGGACCGCGACCACGAAGCGGAGATCGGCCGCCACCGGCTGGTAGAGCGCGAGGATCTTGAGGCATTCCTCCTCGACCTCGACCTCCATCCGGTCGATCGCTTCGTCATTGGCGAGGACGCGCTGCGCGAGTTGGACATCGCGATTGATCACCGCCGAGATCGATTTGGAGATCGCTTCCTCGACGACGGTACCGACGCGGCGGATCTTCTCCTTGAGATTGCCAATCTGCCGGTCGATGTGCCGCGTCATCGATGCCTCCCGTCGGGAGCCTCCGTGGGAATGTCCTCACGCTGAAAGCGTGTCACGCCTGGCTCAGCCGAATCGCCCCGTCACGTAGGCCTCGGTCTCGCGGAGCACAGGCTTGGTGAAGATGTCGGTCGTCGGGCCATACTCGATCAGCCGCCCAAGATACATGAACGCGGTGTAGTCGCTCGAGCGGCTCGCCTGCTGCATGTTGTGGGTGACGATGAGCACGGAGTAGAGCCCGCGCAGTTCCTGGATGAGGTCCTCGACCTTGCCGGTGGCGATCGGATCGAGTGCCGAACAGGGCTCGTCGAGGAGGAGCACCTCCGGCTCGGCGGCGATGGCCCGCGCGATGCACAGACGCTGCTGCTGACCCCCGGAGAGCCCCAGGGCGCTCTCGCTAAGTCGATCCTTGACCTCGTCCCACAGGGCGGCGCCGCGGAGGCTGCGCTCACAGACCTCGTCGAGGACGACCCGCCTCGATTCGCCGTCGATCCGCAGGGCATAGACGACGTTCTCGTAAATGCTCATCGGAAACGGGTTGGGGCGCTGAAAGACCATCCCCATCCGCTTGCGCAACTCGATGACGTCCATCCGTTGGTCGTAGATCGGGTCGCCATTGAGCCGCATCTCGCCGGTGATCCGCACGCTCGGCACGAGGTCGTTGAGCCGGTTGACACTGCGGAGGAGCGTCGACTTCCCGCAACCACTCGGGCCGATCAGCGCCGTCACCTTGCCGTGCGGGATCGGCATCGTGATCGAGTGGAGCGCCTGCTTCGTGCCATACCAGAGGTTGAATCGATCGATCTCGAGGACGGCCGGCGTCTGCCGCACCCGCTCGTGGACCTCAGGCTCCACCTGGCCACCGGCGGCCACGACGGCGAGGCGGTCGGTGGCGGGCCCGGCCGAAGGGGGCGGCTGGCGGGGATCAGCGGGGGATGGAGAGGTCGACATCGTGCAGACTCGCGGGGAACGGAGGGGCGCCCGTCGGGCTTCAGAACTGCTGGGAGACGTACCGGCGTCGCAACCGGCCGCGAATCCAGATCGCCGCCACGTTGAGCAGCGCGATGATCGCGACGAGCAGGAACGTGATCGTGAACACCATCGGCTTGGCCGCCTGACTGTTCGGGCTCTGGAAGCCGACGTCGTAGATCAGGTAGGCCAGATGCATGAACTCCCGCTCCGGATGAACGAAGGGGAACGTGCCGTCGATGGGGAGATCGAGGGCGAGCTTCTTCACGCCGACGAGCATCAGCGGCGCCACCTCGCCGGCCCCCCGGGCCATCGCCAGGATCAGCCCGGTCATGATCCCCGGAAGGGCCCGGGGGAGCACGATCCGGCGGATCGTCTGCCACTTGCTCGCGCCGCAGGCATACGAGCCCTCGCGCATCGAGTTTGGCACGGCGGAGAGGGCCTCTTCGGTCGCCACGATGACCACCGGCAGCGTGAGGAGCGCGAGCGTCAGCGATGCCCAGAGGAGCCCGCCGGTGCCGAAGGTCGGCTGGCCGTCGGCGACGAGCGCCGGGCGGAAGAACAGCTCGTCGATCGAGCCCCCAAGGACGTAACAGAAGAATCCCAGGCCGAAGGCGCCGTAGACGATGCTCGGCACACCGGCCAGATTGTTGATGGCGATGCGAACGGCAGCCGTCAGCGGACCGCGCGACGCATACTCGCGGAGGTAGAGCGCGGCGAGGACGCCGAACGGGGCAACGAGGAGCGCCATGATGAGCGTCATCGCGATCGTGCCCCAGATCGCGGGGAAGACGCCGCCGGCGCTGTTGGCCTCGCGGGGATCGTCGCCGAGAAACTCCCCCCACCGCGAGGCGTAGACGCCGAGGCGTTCCTGAAAGGAGGCCTTGTTCGGCTGCCAAGCCCGGACGATGTCCGCCATCGGCAGGACAACTGTCTCCCCGGAGGCGGTGGCGAACTCGAGCCCCCAGCCTTCGTTGCCGGCCCGCAATTCTGCCGTCCGCTCATCGAGCCGGCGTTCCTGCGCCTCGACCTCCGCGGCCACGGCTTTCTCTGCCGCGGCCGCCGCGGCCCCTGCCGGCGAGTCGGCGCCAGCGGAAAGCCCGGCTTGGACGACCGACAGACGTGCCGCGCGGAGCTTCCGCTGGAGTACGCCCCGGTCCCCCTTGTCGATCCGCCACGCCTCCCGCCAGCGCCGCCGGATGTCGGGATGCTTCTCACGGAATCCGCGCCACGCCTCTTCGCCCCCGGCGGCCACGACCTCATCGCCATGGAGCAGCCGCGTCGGAAATCCTTGGAATCGCCCCCCTTCGAGCCGCTCGACGACGGTCGCCTCGGCCGGGCGCGTCGTCGCCGTCACCTCGCCGTCGTCGAACCACTCGAAGTGCTTCCCGGTCAGTTCGAAATTGGCCGTGCGAACGAGGCGCCGGCCGGTGCCGTCGGGCGCCTTGTCGCGCCCCGTCTCCTCGCCGAGCACCTTCCGGCCATCCGTGAGCTCGATCAGTTCGATGGGGCGCGGCCAGAACGTCGCCACCCCCTCCGAGACGATGTAGCCAAGGAGCCCGATGATCATGGCTAGAGCCAGGGCCAGGCAGCCGCCGGTCAGCCAGACCCACGCTTCGCCATGGGCGGCGAGCGCGGCGTGCGTCGAGCGACGGCGGCGAAGCGGATCAGAGCTCATGCGACCTCCTCCGGAAACGCTCGCGGATGATCTCGGCGACGGTGTTGAGGACGAACGTCAGCGAGAACAGGGTCAGCGCCGCCAGAAACAAGACCCGATAGTGCGAGGAGCCGCGCGCCGCCTCGGGAAGCTCGGTGGCGATCGCGGCCGAGAGCGTCTGAAAACCGCTGAACAGGCTCCAGTCCATGATCGGCGTGTTGCCCGCCGCCATGAGGACGATCATCGTCTCCCCGACGGCCCGGCCGAGCCCGATCATCACGGCCGAAAAGATGCCGCTGGTGGCGGCAGGGAGGATGACGCGGATCGCGGTCTGCCAGGGGGTGGCGCCGGCTCCCAGCGAGGCACTCCGGAGATGATCGGGGACACTCGACAGCGCGTCGTCGGCGATCGTGAAGATCAGGGGAATGACCGCGAAGCTCATCCCGAAGGCGACGATCATCGCATTCCGCTGGACATAGCTCCCGAGGAGCCCGCCACGGGCATCGAGGCGGATGGCGTCGAGAAACGTCCCCGCGGCCACCGCCAGGGCGACTGTCAGCGCCACACCGCCGACGAACACCGCCAGCGACACCAAGGCCGCCCGACGCGGCGGCCAGCCGATGCTCACACTCCGCAGCCACGGGTTCACAAGGCGGCCGCAGATCATCGTCGCGGCGATCGCCGCTACCGGCAGGAAGGCGAGCACCCAGCCCCCCAGGCCACTCCCCCCCCGGCCATCGAGCCAAGCGCGCAAGTCACCGCCGAACAGGAGACGCTCGAGGAGTGGCGCCACGATCACGCTCGCAAGCGCCCCGGCGGGCAGGCCCAGGAAGCCAATGATCGGCAACCGCCATGACGCCAGCCGCATCCTCGACCCTGTGGGGAGCAGTTGCCAGAGGTGGGCCCCGAGGAGGAGCGTCAGCGGCACCACGAAGAACCCGGCGATCACCGGTGCCAGCCCGCGCTCCACCAGCGGAGCGATCACGAGCCCCGCCATGAACCCGAGGACGACGCTCGGCAGGCTGGCCATCATCTCGATCACAGGCTTGATCCGCGCCCGCCACGACGAGTGGAGGAACTGGCTCGAGAAGATCGCGGCCAGGATCGCGACCGGCGTCGCGAACAGCATCGCGTAGAGCGTCGCCTTGATCGTACCGACGACGAGCGGGATGAATCCGAACTTCGACTCGAACGTCTGGTGGCCGGTCGTCTCCCAGGCGTGGACTTCGCCAGGATAGTTCTCGTACCACACCGGGCGGAACAGGGTTCCGGGGGAGATCTCCGGGTAACCGGCATCGAACCCCCACGACACGATCCCCCGGCCGTCGGCGGCCAGCAGCGTCGTCTCGCGGGCCCCCAGCGCCAGCATCCGCGGCGTCCCGCCGAGCCGGTCGGTTGCCACGGCGTTCACCGAGAGGACGGCCGTGCCGGCCGTGGAGTGGAGGAGGCGGACGGTCCCCCCGGCATCGGCGGCCGCAAACAACCGCGACCGGGGAGAGGCGGCGAGCGTCGTCACCCGCTCGGGCCGGGCCGCATCGGCGGCGGGAAAGGTTTTGGCAGCGACGACGGCCAAGCCGTCCTCCGCCGTGGCATCGGCTTGGCGTGAGGTGAAAAACACCCGGACGACGCCGGCGGCATCGCCCACGGCCAGCGCGTTGCCTCCGAACAACCGGACGACGGCGGTGACATCGGCGCCGCTGCCGGCATCGAAGGTCTCCATCAACACCGGCTTGTCGATCGCGCGGATCGAGTAGCGGCGGCCGCGGCCATCGGCGGCAATCGCCCACAGTTGATCCCCGAGTTCGGAGAGACGCAGATGGATGGCCTTCCCCGCAGCGGCGCCAGCCACCTCAGCCTCGGCAGGGATCGTGGCTCCATCCCGCTTCGTGACTTCCTTCCCCGTGAGCATGTTCCGCTTCGTAGACCGCCGTTCCACCCGGATCGCGCCGGTGTCGTCGACGGCCGCGACGAGTGGGCCGCCTGTCAGCGGCGTGACATCGACGTCGACAATCCTCCCCGATAATTCCCGCGCAGGCTCACCAGAAGCCGCGGTGACGACCCGAATCCTCGCCCAGCGGTCGATGGCGCTGCGCAGGACGGCTCCATCCGCATCGGGCAGGGCCTTGCCGACCGCGATCGCACGGGCGTCGTCGGCAATCTCTGCTTCCGGAAGGAAGGTCGATTCGACACCGATCGTCGCGGTTCGGAAGGCTCCGTCAGGAAATCCGACGACGGCCAGCGTGCTCCCCGGGTGAACCCGCAGCGCCGTCGCGCCGTTCAACCCCGCGCCCGCTTCCCCCAGCGGTCGATCGAACACCACCGCGCCATCGGTGAGATCGAGCAGCCGCATCCTCCCGGCACCGAGGTCGAGACTCCAGGCGATCTCCCCGGTGTCGTCGGTGCCGAGGGCGATCACGGCCGGCGCGTCGGCCCCGCCTCCCCCGGCCGCATCGAGGGAGGTCGTGGCGTGCCCGCCAATCGATGCCGAGCGAAACAGCGGCAGGGCCACGGCAAGGAGAAACACCCCCATCAGCAGCACCGCGGCGATCGTGCCGATCCCGCCGAGCGTGATCACCGCGCGGGCCAACGTATCACCGAACCGTACGCCTGGGCGGGTGGTACGACGGCGGGCACGGCCGGTGAAGCTGGCGTCGGGATTCATTCACCACCCCGGCGGCGGGGCGTCGTCACGGCTACTGAAGGGAGGGGAAGGCTGCGGTCGGCACTGCTCACTGGGCGGAGACACCGACGCTGCCGAGCGCCTCGGTGGCAACCACTCCGGTGACCGGCAGATAGCCGTCCTTCTTCACGTCAGCCTGCCCGCTGGCACTGAGGACATAGCGGAGGAACTCGCGCCGAAGGGGGTCGAGGTCGGCTCCCGGCTTGTGGTTGACGCTCAGGTAGAGGAATCGGGAGAGCGGATAGTCGCCGCTGTAGGCATTCTCTGGCGCGGTCGTCACCGGATCACCACCGGTCTTCAGGGAGAGCGGGACGGCGCGGACGTCGGCCGTCGCGTAACCGATGCCACTGTAGCCGATCCCCGCCTTGTCGCTGGCAACCGCCTGGACAACTGCCGAGCTGCCCGGCTGTTCCTTCACCGTCGGCTTGAAGTCGCCCTTGAAGAGCGCGTTCTCCTTGAAATAGCCGTAGGTGCCACTCGTCGCATTGCGGCCGTAAAGGCTGATCGGCTTGTTCTTCCATTCCCCCTCGAGGCCGAGATCACCCCAGGTGCGGATGTCGGCCTTGGCGCCGCCATTGCGATTCTTGGAGAAGATGGCATCGACCTGCTCGAGCGACAGGCTCTTGATCGGATTGTCCTTGTGAACGAAGACGGCGAGCATGTCGATCGCCACCGGGACGACCGTCGGGGGATAGCCGTGCTTCTCTTTGAAGGTGTCGATCTCCGACGGCTTCCAATCGCGGCTCATCGGGCCGAACGTCGCCGTTCCCTCGGTGATCGCCGGAGGAGCGGAGGCCGATCCCTTCCCCTCGATCCCTTCCCGGACCCCCGGATACGACTTTTTAAACCCCTCGACCCACAGGGCGACGAGGTTGTTCATCGTGTCGGAGCCGACACACTTGAGCGTCCCCGCGACCTCGCCGCCGACCTTCTGGTAGGGCTTGAGTTCGGGATCGATGTCCTGGGCCGGGGCGGGTGCGGCGATGAAGACCAAGCACGCCAGAGCGAGGCATGCTCGCCCCAGGAACGACACCGACGCAAACCATGCAGATGGGCAAAGGGCGGGCATCCGACGACTCCTGGAGTTTTGATCCGAAGGCCTGGCAAAGGCCCGGTCCGGGGACGTTGGCAGTGTGGAAGGGAAGTGTGAGTGTTTCATGAGCGCTCCTGCGACCACGGAATCCTCGCAATTCGCCGGTGCTCTCTCCGTCCGGAATGGATCCCACCCAGCCGGCCGCTGCCCGGCCCTGCTCGTCCCTCATCCATGCCGGCGACCGTCGCCGGACGGCCGGGTGGGCGCGAAGCCGCGCCGAAGGGTGTTCTCGGTCACGGTGCGGGGAACAGTGAACTGGAGGAGGTAGTCGGGGCCCCCAGCCTTGCTGCCGATCCCCGACATCCGGTAGCCGCCGAAGGGCTGCCGGGCCACGAGCGCCCCGGTGATCCCGCGGTTGAGGTAAACGTTGCCCGCCTCCAGGTCGCGCCGGGCCCGCTCGAGGTTGGCGGGGCTGCGCGAGAAGACGCCGGCGGTGAGGGCGTAGTCCGTGCCGTTGGCGATCTCGATCGCCGCGCCGAAGTCCCGCGCCCGGATGACCGCGAGCACCGGCCCGAAAAACTCCTCCTGCCCAAGCGCCCCGGCCGGATCGACCGCGGTGAACACTGTCGGCCCGACGAACCATCCGCGCGTGCCAACCTCACCGACAGCGACGGAGACGATTTCCCTGGCCACGGCACGCCCCTCGTCGATCGCCTTCCGCACCCGATCCCGCGATTCCTCGTCAACGAGGGGCCCGATGCGCGTCCCCGGATCTGCCGCCGGCCCGACCGCGAGGCTCCGCACGGCGGGCGCGAGCTTGGCGACAAAGGCATCGTGGACATGGTCGAGAACGATGACCCGTGAACAGGCGGAGCACTTCTGCCCCTGGAAGCCGAAGGCGCTCTGCACGACCGCGACCACCGCCTCGTCGAGGTCGGCATCGTCGTCGACGATGATCGCGTTCTTGCCACCGAGTTCGGCGATGATCCGCGGAATCATCCCGCCACCGCCACGTTCGGCGACCGCCACGGCCGCGGCCCGGTTGATGCCGAGGCCGACGGAGCGCGAGCCGGTGAAGGCCACCATGCTCGTGGCCGGATGGGTGACGAGCGCCGGCCCCACGTCCTCTCCCCGGCCGGGGAGAAACTGAAGGGCTTCCGGCGGAACCCCCGCCTCGACGAGCACCTCATGGAGGCGGAGCCCCGTGAGCGACGATTGCTCGGCCGGTTTCATGACCACGGTGTTGCCGGTGACCAGTGCTGCGGTCGTCATCCCGGCGAGGATCGCCAGCGGAAAGTTCCACGGCGCGATCACGACGCACACGCCGCGCGGCAACAGGCCGGTGAGGTTCTCCTCGCCGGGAAGGTCGACAGCGCGGGGCCGATCGAGGCGCACCGCCTCCCGCGCGTAGTACTCGCAGAAGTCGATCGCCTCGGCGACATCGGCGTCGGCCTCGCGCCACGTCTTCCCCACCTCGTAAACCTCGATCGCTGCCAGATCGAATCGCCGACGACGGAGGATCCCCGCCGCGCGCCTGAGGATCAAGGCCCTGGCTGCGACCGGGGTGGCCCGCCAGGCGGGCAATCCCCGTGCCGCCGCCTCCACCGCCCGGGTCGCCTCCGCCACCGGCGGCATCGAGACCCGCGCGATGAGCCGGGAGGTGTCGGAGGGATCAAAGCGGTCGATGGTTGGAAACGCCGTCGATCGCTGGCCGTCGATCACCGCGGGGACGAGCGTGGCGCCGTCGCCCGCGAGCCCGGCGACGAACCGCGCCAAGGCATCGGCCATCGCCCGTCGCCCGCCGGGATTGGCGAAGTCGGTGAGCGGCTCATTGTGGAAGGGGGCGCTCGCTTCATCCGCAGCGACCTCCGCTGCCACGACTCGATCGTGCGGCGGGGGGCAAAAAGCCGACGGCACCGGAACTGCAACGGGGGGGCGGGGTGGCTGGAGCAGCACCTCGGCAGGCACATGCTGGACGAAACCGGCGCGGAGGAAGGAATCGTTTGACGAGTTTTCGAGGAGCCTGCGAACGAGATAGGCCATCCCCGGAACGAGTTGGCCGTACGGCATGTAGACGCGCAGCCTCCATCCGGCATCGGTGACGGCCCGCTTCTCGGGGTCTCCCATGCCGTAGAGCATCTGCATCTCGAGCGCCGACTTCGCCAGTCCGAGGTGCTCGGCAACGGCCATGCCATGGCACAGCGAACGGAGGTTGTGGCTGCCAAGGGCCGGGCGGAGCACGTCGGCCTGCTCGAGGAGGTAGGTCGTCGCCGCTTCGTAACAGGCGTCCGTCTGCCACTTCTGCTCCCACACCGGCACGGGCCATCCGGCCGCGCGGGCATGGATCGACTCGTAGTCCCAGTACGCTCCCTTCACGAGGCGCACCCACACCGGCGTCCCCCGCCCGCGGGCCCAGGCGGCGAGATCGGGGAGATCGCGGACGGTGTCGCGGAGATACGCCTGGACAACGATCCCGAAGTCGCGCCAGTCACGAAACTCTTCTTCAAGAGCCACCTCGCGGAAGATGGCAAGCGTCAGATCCTTCGTGGCGTGGCTCTCCATGTCGACATGGATCTGGGCGCCGAGCCGACGGGCCAGACGCATCAGCGGCCGCAGCCTCCCCAACACGCGTTCGGTCGTGCCGCCGGGGTCGATGGCGTCGAACTGGCTGTCGAGGGCGGAGAGCTTGAGGGAGATGTTGACGCGCGGCATGGCGCCATCCGGCCCCTGATCGACGCGTGGATCGGCGGCCCAGCGGGCCGCGACGGGCGAGAGCTCGACGAGGAGTCGCTCGTAGGCCGCCGCGTAGGCATCGGCATCCTCTTCGCTTGTCACCGCTTCGCCGAGAAGATCGAGGGTGAACCCGCGGTGGACCTTCCGCTCGGCAAGCGCGGCATGGGCGGCTTCGGTGGGATTGGTGCCGGCGATGAATCGGCGCGCCTGGGCGAGCGTCGCTCCGCGCACCGCCCGGGCCGCCAAGGGAGCGAGGATCCCGCTCCGGGCGGCCTGGAGCGCCGTCCGCAGCCCGGTCGGCAGCCGCTCGATCACGTCTTCGGTGAGATACTCGCGGACATGCCGGTCGAGGGCCGCCGGGTCATCGAGCATCGGCATGCAGTCGACGAGCCGAAACAGCCGGACCTTCAATTCCTCGTCCTGCGTCGCCCACTCGCTCGCCTGCTGCATCCAATGATCGGTGGAAAATCGCGACGGCTGTGCCGCCAGCGCCGCAGTAAGCAGCCGCCCCCCGGTCTGCTGCGCCTGGGCTTCGATCTGAGCCAGATCGGCCGTGGTCAAGCGGGAGGGAAAAAGCGGCTCCGAGATCGTCTCGTTCGCCATGGTGAACGACTCC
>Ga0209188_1000953_pt1 | contig 25106 bp, 27 predicted proteins | sample C_130625_EF_Meta_FD_187307 | JGI IMG/M metagenome (GOLD analysis project Ga0209188, IMG submission 187307) | Freshwater microbial communities from Lake Croche, Canada to study carbon cycling - C_130625_EF_MetaG (SPAdes) (version 2) | ecosystem: Environmental > Aquatic > Freshwater > Lake... | reverse complement strand
GTTTAGAAAAGAAGAAAAAGTTTAGTGCCAGTGCTAGTGAAGCCACTGAACATAAAACTATTACGACTGGCAATAACTCTTCTATGACCATTTATGAAAATAACCTACCAATGAACATTTATTTATTTTAACAGAAAAAGTGGTGAATTTAAGCTAATGACTGCCTAAACTGCGGGTTCAAAAGTGAGCCGCCTTGGATGACCCCGCCCCCAGCCAAGCGCTTCATGCCGGCCTCAAGGAACTCCTTGCTCCAGCTGTAATAATGACCCTGCGCAATACCCTCCTTGCGGCACAACTCAGCAATGCTGAACTTGTCCGATTTACCTGCGAACGTTCGCATCCTTGATCCTGAAATTTATATACCCCCCCCGGTCATGCAATTAGAAAGATAAGGGGGGCCTTACGTCAGCACACACATCACAAGCAATTCTTAGGATAACGCAGGGGTAGCCGATCTCATCTGAGAACGTTCGCATATGGCTGGGAGCAGTGATCGGATGTTCAAAACACAATGTATATGCCCTCCAAAGATATACGGCCCGATCTAGGGGGTGGGGGTATGGTGGGGGTCAGGCTGGCAGGAAATTGAAGGGGGTACGGGGGTGTTGTCTTGATGACTCAACTCAACGGATAGATGCCTGCTCCATCAAATTTGCTACATTTAGGGTGTGTCACTTGGGTGTGTCACCTAAGCGCAAAAAACGTCGGGCCTTCCCGCATGGTCAAGCGGCCAACCGAGTCAGGTGGGGAACCAAGCAGCTCTAACTGTGGAGCCAGTGCCGGGGTCAAGGCTCGTCACCTTTCTCATCTCTCCCCGCCTAGTACTTCTACCTAAATACACCCAGCACTTTCAAGGCTATTCTGACCCTTTACCCAAAGGGAAAAGTGCATGTCAGCAGAACTGAAACGCAGCATCATGGACAGAGTCGTGGTTGCAGGTGCGATGGTGTTTGAATTTTTCTCACCCGGCCTCTCCAGCATCTTGCATAACGCTGGGGCTAAATTCGTGATTTACGACATGGAACACACAGGCCTTGGCATGGAGTCGCTCAAATGGCTGTTTGCCTCCTGCAGAGGCCTGCCGATTGCGCCTATGGTTCGAGTGCCTGTGGGCGAATACACCTGGTTGGCCCGTGCCCTTGATCTGGGTGCGCATGGGGTGATGATCCCCATGGTCGAGTCTGCCGAACACGCCAAGTCCATCGTCCAAGCCTGCCGTTACCCCCCATTGGGACGACGCGGCGCAGCCTTTGGTTTTGCCCAGTGTGACTACAAGGGTGGAGACATTGGTCAAAAAATTTCTGACTTCCATGCCCGCACCGTGGTGATGGCGCAAATTGAGACCGAGCGCGGTTTGGACAATGTCGAGGAAATTGCCGCTGTCGAAGGCATCGATGTGCTGTGGGTGGGCCACTTCGATCTGTCCAACTTCATGGGCATGCCGGCCCAGTTTGACAACCCTGTGTTTATTGCTGCCATGCAGCATGTGGCGGATGTTGCCAAAAAGTACAACAAGATCGCTGGCTTTATGGCCACCGATGCCGCTTGGGCAGACCGCGTCAAAGCCATGGGCTACACCCTCATTGCCACCGGCACCGACACCGGCATGCTGCAACAAGGCTTTGCCTCTCTCATCCAACATGTTGAAAAGCGGGGTTGAGCATGGTCTTCAAAGTTGGACTCACACGCGACCTTCTTAAAAGCGATGGCGAACCAAGTTTCGGTCATGGCCCCATGGCAATATTGAACGATTCGCCAGATATTGCCTACGAATTTTTACCCGACAACCTGAGTGAAATCACGCCCGACATCATGGCAAATTACGACGGCCTGTATGTCAACAGTCCTAAGGTGACTGCTGCCTGCGTAGCACGAGCAGATTGCCGTGTGCGCATCGTGGCACGTCACGGTGTGGGCTATGACAACGTGGACGTCAAAGCACTAGCGGCCAAAAACGTCATCACCACCAACACGCCAGTGGCGGTGCGCAGGCCGGTGGCGGTCGCAGCACTTACTTTCATTTTTGCCCTGGCTGGACGTTTGGTCATCAAAGACCAACTCACACGCCAAAACCGCTGGAACGAAAGAACAAGTCACATGGGCCTGGGCTTGACCACCCGCACCATCGGTGTGTTGGGTGTGGGCGGCATTGGCCAAGAATTTTTGCGCATGGCCAAGCCCTTTGGTTGGCGCATGTTGGCCAGCGACCCTTATGTGGATGCTGCCACCATCGCCGCCTTAGGAGGAGAAAAAGTCAGCGAAGAAAGTTTGCTGGCACAGAGCGATTTTGTCAGCGTGTTCATGATTTTGAACGAGCAGACAAAGCATTTTCTCAATGCAGAAAAGCTTGCCTTAATGCCAAAACATGCCTATTTGATCAACATGGCGCGGGGTCCTGTGATCGATGAACTCGCACTCATCAAGGTTTTGCAATCAAAAAGCATTGCAGGCGCGGCCTTGGACGTGTTTGAGCAAGAACCGGTAGCTCCCGACAACCCCCTGCTGACCATGGATAACGTACTTTTGGCCCCGCATTCATTGTGCTGGACAGACGAATGCTTTGACAACATTGCCCGAGAAGGCTTAGGTTGTTTGGCTGCCTTTGCCAAGGGCGAGCGCCCCTTGTCTGTTGTCAAACCTTGAACCCACTGCTAAAAAAAGAAAGCTTTTTTTATACCCATAAACGAGGTTGACAGCCTGGTTTTTTCAAGCCTAAGATAGTTTGGCATCCTTGCAACACAACTACACAAAGGGAGACTTCAGTGAAATTTAAATTTGACCGCTTGAAACTCAGCTGCGCTACGGCACTTGCCTCTGCGCTTGTGCTGTCGTCTGGCATGGCCAACGCCCAAAGCGCTGCACAAAAGGCGGTTGATGCCGCCAAAAAAATGTGCAATGGCAAGACCATCACTATCGTTTGGGAAGCTGGACTTCAGTCACTCGATCCTAAAAACTTTTCTGGCCCCATGTGGGAAAAGCTGACCAGTTGCAAGATCAATGTGGTGGAAGTGCCCACCGCCGAGATGTTCACCAAAATCATGCAAGAGTTCCGTGCAGGCACAGGCGCCTATGACGCCTTGAATGTCATTCCTTCATGGATGCCCGACCTTGTGCAGGCGGGTGCATTAGAGCCTTTAGACGCCATGGTGGATAAATACACCTACCGCGAAGAGTTGCAAAAAATCGCGCCCACTTACCGCGACAACCAGATGAAGGTCAACGGCAAGATTTACGGCTTCCCCGATGACGGGGATGTCTTCATCATGTACTACCGCAAAGACATTTTTGCGGATGCGGCTTTACGCAAAGACTTCAAGGCCAAATACAACTACGATTTGGCCCCCCCTACCACTTGGCAACAATTTTCCGAAATTGGCCAATTCCTGACTGAAAAACTCAAAGCAAAGGGTACTTACGGTGCGTCTCAGTTCCGCGAACCAGGCTATGGCAATTTCATGTTCCAAGAGCGTTTTCGCAACGAAGGCGGCAAATTCTTTGATGCCAACATGAAGGCCACTATCAATGGACCTGAAGGTGTCAAAGTGCTGACCGGATGGGTAAATGAAAATAAATTCATGCCTCCGGGCGTGGAGAAATTTGGCTTTGTGGAAAACTTGGCCACCTTCGTCAAGGGCGAAAGTGCCATGACCATATCATGGCCGCCCTACGGTCGTTTCGCTGCCGGCTACATCAAAGATGAAGCCATGAAGTGGGTGCCTGAGTCCAAAGTAGCAGGCAAAGTGGGCTATGCCCTTCCCCCAGGCGGTCACCCCGAACTGGCCGCGGGTTTTGCCTTGTCAGTGGCCTCTAACAGCAAAAACAAAGAGCTGGCTTACCTGTTTATTCAGTGGCTCAACAGTGAAGAAATCTCCATGCAACGCGTGCAACTGCCTTACACCTTGCGCGACCCGTTCCGCGACTCTCACTTCACCAGCAAGGAATACTTTGCCAAGTGGCCAGATGCCAAAGACTATTTGGCCGCCTTGCAAGCAGGCTCCAAAACAGGTCTGCTCGATTTGTCTTTGATTCAAACCGACAAATACGAAGAAGCCCTGCGCCAAGGCATCAGCCGCTTGTGGGCTGGAGAGGATCCCAAGGCCATCTTGGATGATGTCGCCAAGTCATGGGACGAAACCACCAAAAAAGTTGGCCTTGACAAACAAAAAGCGGTTTACACCGCATGGGCTGCCAAAGGTGGTGCTTATCCTAAAAAATAAGGCTTAAGGCCTTAACAGGCTGTTTCTGTCTTCAGTGCAGCGCCGTTTTGACGGCGCTGCCTGTTTCTTCTTTATCCACTCAGTTAATCCGGTTGTCTTCTTTTGCGAACAGCATCTTCCTCTTCTCAGGTCCATGAGGCGCAAAAACAGTTTGCCCTCTCGCTTGTAGCGCCCGCCATGCTGGTGTTGCTGCTGGTAGCCGTTTTTCCTTTGGTTTATTTGATCTTGGTGAGCTTTCAGGGCATCACCATGATGGACAACAGCGCCGACTTTGTGGGCTTCATTAACTACCAAGCCATCTTGGAAGACACACGCTTATGGCAAGCCCTGTGGCATACCGTGGTGTTTTTGGTCATCGCGCTGCCTTTGGAATTGCTGCTGGGCTTATTGATGGCGCAACTGTTTTTAGAAAAATTACCAGGCCGGCAAATCATGATCGGTTTACTGGTCTTGCCAGTGGTGATTTCGCCGATTGTGGCGGGCACGATTTGGTCGCTGATGTTTGATAACCGCTATGGCCCCATCAACCAAGTATTAGGCTGGATGGTTGGCCATGAGATGCCACTTTTGTGGACCATCAAGCCCGAATTGGTCTACCCTGCGATCTTGGTGGCCGAAGTCTGGCAATGGACCCCCTTTATGTTTTTGTTGCTGTTGGCTGCATTGTCCAATGTGGACAAGTCGCAACTCGAGGCTGCTTCAATCGACGGTGCCGGTTATTGGCGCATCTTCTTTCGAATTGTCTTGCCTTCTATTTGGCCGGTCATGGCGATTGCCCTGCTGATTCGAATGCTGGATTTATTCCGCTTGTTTGACGTGGTGTGGACGCTGACGCAAGGCGGCCCGGGCACCATGACCGAAACCATTTCCATCTTTACCTACAGCCAAGGTTTCAAGCAGTTTGAAACGAGTTACACCGCTGCAGTGGCTTTGATGATCGTGGTGTTTCTAAGTGTGGTTTTGATGTGGGCCTTAAAGCGTGTGGGATTATCTCGGTGAACAAAAGCCCTTTGACCTACCGACTGCGCCAGCACTTGCGCCTTGTGGTGGCGGTCGCCGTCACGCTGGTATTTTTGTTTCCTGTCTATTGGCTGGCGATGAACTCTTTCAAAACGGCGGATGAAATTTACTCTTCTCCGCCTGTGTGGTGGCCAGCCAGCCTTCAATTAAACAACTACCTCGTGCTGTTCAAAGATGGAGACGCGGTGTCTGTTTGGAACAGTTTGGTGGTGTCAACTGTCTCTACCGTGTTGGCCATGTCGCTGGGAACTCTTTGCGCTTACAGCCTTGCACGCTTTAAAACTGGTGGTGACCATTTATCCAACTGGATCATCTCGCAGCGCATGATGCCACCCATTGCCGTGGTGTTTCCCATTTTCTTGCTGTATGTGTTCTTAGGCTGGGTCGACACCTATATTGGCATGATCTTGCTCTACACCGCTTTCAATTTACCCTACGTCATTTGGATGATGCGCGGCTATATACAAGACATTCCCCGCTCGCTTGAAGAGGCCGCTTTGGTGGACGGCTGTACCCATTGGGAAGTGTTTTGGAAAGTGGTCATTCCCATGTGCAAAGGGGGCTTGTTTGCGACGGCCATCTTCACTTTTATCTTTGCTTGGAACGAGTTTTTGTTTGCACTGGTGCTGACGCGAACCGAGGCTGTCACCTACACCGTGCAAGTAACGCATTATTTGGGTGGGCAATCGAATTTTTGGACCAAGATAGCCGCCATGTCGGTGCTGGGAACATTGCCTGTCTTCATTGCCGTGGTGTTCATGCAGCGCTATCTGGTGCGTGGCATGTCTCTGGGCGCGGTCAAAGGATAAAAGCACATGGCAGATTTGCAGATTGAAACGCTTCACAAATACTACGGTGACAACCATGTGGTCAAAGGCATAGACTTGTCTATTCATGCGGGAGAGTTCACCGTGTTGGTGGGGCAGTCAGGTTGCGGCAAAAGCACCCTGCTCAGAACCATTGCCGGATTGGAATATGCGGACGCTGGCAGTATTTTCATAGCGGGGCAAAAGATGAACGACATGGCGCCCAAAGACCGAGACATCGCCATGGTGTTTCAAAATTATGCGCTCTACCCCTATATGACGGTGTTTGACAACATCGCGTTTGGCCTTCGTGCGAGAAAAACACCCGCCCATGAGATTGCCCCCAAGGTGCAAAAAGCCGCCGATATGCTGGCCATCAGCCATCTGCTAGAGCGCTATCCGCGTCAGTTGTCGGGTGGGCAGTTGCAACGCGTGGCGATTGGCCGTGCGGTTGTTCGCAATGCAAGGCTCTACCTTTTCGATGAACCACTGTCGAACTTGGACGCGCAACTGCGTGATGAGATGCGCGGTGAAATCAAACGCTTGCACCAAGAGCTGGGCAAGACCATGATTTATGTCACCCATGACCAAATCGAGGCCATGACACTGGCCGACCGCATTGTTCTCATGCGCGACGGTCGCATAGAGCAACAAGGTGCACCATTGGAATTGTTTGAGCACCCAGCCACCCAATATGTGGCGGGGTTTTTGGGCTCACCCTCTATGAATTTCATTCCTGCACAACTGCACGGTGACGCCTCTGGACTGAGTCTGAACTTGGCCGCGGGCCTGAGTCTGGCCCTGCCCAACTCGCGCTTTGGCCATTTGCAAGACCGTGTTGGCAGTGCAGTTCTTTTGGGCGTTCGACCAGAGCATATTCAACGCCAAGGAACCGATCGCCAAGGTATGGCACCCATACAGGTGGACATTGAATTGGTGCAACCTACAGGCTCTCGTACCTATGTCGAGTTCAAGCTTGGTGACAGCCCCACGGTTGCTGAGTTGCAAGCCCATGATGTGCAACGCAGCGGTGAACGCATTGCACTGGATGTGGACATGAACCGCGTTATTTTGCTAGACCCGACCAGCGAGCAAGTTATTGCCAATGGTCGTCAACACTGATTTTTTAAGGAGTACAGCATGGCCTTGTCTGAGCCTTCTTCTTTGATCAAAACCACCGGCACCCTAGAAACCGATTCGGTGGGTAAACACCTTCAAGTGGGTGCTTTATCCGTCGAATTTGATAACGGCAATTTACGCTATATCCGTCTTCATGGCGTAGAAGTCTTACGCGCTGTGTCCTTCTTGGTGCGCGACGAAAACTGGGGCACTTACGCGGCCACCCTGCGCAATTTATCCATCCAACAAGACCAGCAGCATTTCAAGATCAGCTATGCCGCCACTTGCAGCCGTGCAGACCAGTCCATCGACTTCGAAGCCAGCATTGAAGGCCACGCTGATGGCTCGTTGACGTTTCGCGGCAAAGCCATTCCACGTACCGATTTTTTAACCGCACGCACCGGTTTCGTGGTGCTACACCCGCTTACTGGCGTGGTGGGGCAAGCGCTCAAAGTCGAGCATGTGGATGGCGTCATCACCCAAAGCCAGTTTCCTGAACATGTCAACCCAGACTGCCCTTTACGCTTCGTACGCGCTTTATCCCATCAGGTTTTCCCTGGCGTATGGGCTCGCTGTGAAATGCAAGGCGATGCTTTCGAGATGGAAGACCACCGCAACTGGACCGACGCCTCCTTCAAAACCTATGTACGTCCCTTGGCTCGTCCTTGGCCCTATGTGTTGCCCTTGGGTGTGGCGGTCGAGCAATCGATCAAATTGACCATTTCTGGCCAACTCCCTAAAGCGCAAACTTCTTTTGAAAGTCGCTCGATTGAATTGACCGTTGGTCAAACCAGCCAAACCTTGGTGCCACCCATTGGCATCGGAATGCCTGCCGAGGAAGTGGACGCGGCCTTGGCCAAGCCTGCTTTGATGCGTTTGCTGTCCCCCCAATTTTTGGTGTGTCACTTTGACCCGCGCCGACACCACGACACCGCATTGCTTAGCAAGTATCAGCAACTGGCCTCACAACTTAAGGCCGAGGTGATGTTGGAAGTGGTGGTGCAAAGCCTGAGCGACTTTGCCAGCGAGTTGCAAGGCGTGGCTCAATTGGCCAGAGCTGCAGGCTTGCAGGTGGATATGTTGGCTGTGTGCCCTGTGGGGCATTTGAAATCGGTGCTGCCAGGTGGGGCCTATCCACCAGCACCAGAACTTGTCGACCTTTACCAAGCTGCACGCTCTGCTTTCCCTCATGCCCAATTGGGCGGCGGCATGTTTTCTTTCTTCACTGAACTCAACCGCAAGCGCCCGCCTGCCGCTTATTTGGACTTCATCACCAACTCGACCAGCCCCATCGTTCACGCGGCCGACGACCGCTCTGTGATGGAAACCTTGGAAGCTTTGCCTTGGCAAATCGAAACGGCCAAACACTTCACTGATGGCAAACCTCACCACGTGGGCCCCAGCGGCATAGGCGCTCGTGACAACCCACACGGCGCTACTTTCTCACCCAACCCCCACAACGCCCGTGTATGTTTGTCCAAGATGGACCCCAGGCAACGCGGTCTGTTTTCTGCTGCATGGACCTTGGGCTATGTCAGCACTTTGGTGCAAGCAGGGGTTGCTCGTATCAGCATGGCTGCACCCACGGGGCCTTTGGGCATGATTTACACGCACCAAGCAGACTTCAAACAACCTTGGTTTGATGACTTACCAAGTGCGCTTGCCCAGCAAGCTGTTTTTCCTGTCTTTCACACCATGGTCTCTTTGCACTGCGCTAGCGCTCACCCGCTGCTGAAGCTGGTCTGCAGCGACGCCACTCGAATCAGCAGTTTGGGCTGGTCAAACAGCAAAGGCAAAACCCTTTTGATCGCCAACATGAGCGCACAAACAGCAGACGTTCACGTCAAAGGCTTAAGCGCCAACACCTGCTTCGGTATGCTTGACGAGTCTTCCTTCACACATGCCACCACTGATGCACACGCTTTTCGTCTTGCCAGCCAGCCCCTACCCAAGAACCACACGCTCAGCTTGGGCGCCTACGCCGTGGCCTGTTTGTTCCAAGCGCATTCTTAAGCCATGAGCTTGCTGCTGGGGTGCATTGCCGACGACTTCACGGGTGCCACCGATTTAGCCAACAACTTGGTGCGAGCCGGTATGCGGGTGGTGCAAACCATTGGCGTGCCCACCAGCCCACTGCCAGCCGATTGCAATGCGGTGGTGGTGGCTTTGAAGTCGCGCACCATAGCGCCTGCTGATGCTGTAAAGCTGTCCCTTCAAGCGCTGGCTTGGCTGCAAGAACAACAAGTTCAGCAGGTGTATTTCAAATATTGTTCCACCTTCGACAGTTGGTACAGCGGTGAGGTGCGCGGCAATATCGGCCCCGTCACCGAGGCGCTGATGGACGCCCTGCATTGCGCATTCACCATCGCCACACCGGCCTTTCCCGACAACCAACGCACCGTCTTCAAAGGGCATTTGTTTGTGGGCGATGTGCTCTTAAGCGACAGCGGCATGAAAAACCACCCGCTCACTCCCATGCGGGACGCGAATTTGGTGACTGTGCTGCAAGCGCAGTGCCAACGCAAAGTGGGCTTGATCGACTATCGCACCGTGGCACAGGGTGCGGCTGCAGTGACTGCGCGCATGGCCGAGTTGCAGGCCCAAGGCGTGGGCATTGCGGTGGTAGACGCCTTGTCAAATGAAGATTTATACCGAATCGGGCCTGCGCTGAAAGACATGCGCTTGCTCACTGCAGGTTCGGGTGTTGCCATTGCTTTGCCGGCAAATTGGGGAATTGCGCCCTCGCCCAAAAGCGCACAACTGCCTCCTGCTCTGGGCTACAAAGCCATTGTCAGCGGCAGTTGCTCATCAGCCACCCAAGGACAGGTCGCGCACTTTCTGCAACACCATGCCACTCAGGCTTGGCAAATCCATCCACTGAGTTGGTCCACCCATGCAACCGCCTCAGAGATTGCACAACCCGTGTTGCAATGGGCTGAAAAACATTTGCCTCTTGGCCCTGTGTTGGTTTACTCAACGGCAGACGCCGCGGGTGTGCAAGCCGCGCAAGCCCAACTAGGTCAACAAGCGGCTGGTGAGCGCATGGAACAGGTTTTGGCACACATTGCCCAAGGCTTGGTGCGTTTAGGCGTGGGTCAATTGGTGGTGGCTGGAGGCGAAACTTCGGGTGCTTGTGTGCAGGCTTTGCATATTAGCCAAATGCATATCGGCGCGCAAATCGACCCGGGCGTGCCTTGGTGCCATGCCCACAGCCCCTCGGCCCCCGCCTCGGGTTTGCATCTGACTTTGAAGTCGGGCAACTTTGGCACGCCGGACTTCTTCACCAAGGCTTTTCAAAGCTTGCACGGCCCAGTGCTTTAATTGCCCCCATGAACTTCTCTACAGACAACGCCGCCGTTCGCGAAGACATATGCCGCATAGGTCAAAGCTTGTTTGCTCGCGGCTATGTGCATGCGAGTGCGGGCAACATCAGCGTGCGCTTGGACGATGGTTTTCTCATCACCCCCACCGACGCCTGCTTGGGGTTTCTCCAACCCGATGAACTGGCTTTTGTCGATATGCATGGTGTACAGCAGAGCGGCAAGCGGGCCAGCAAGACGCTGGCTTTGCACCAAAGCATTTACGCTGCAGCGCAAGGCTTGTCAGCAGCCACCCGTTGTGTGGTGCATACCCACAGCACGCACTTGGTGGCACTCAGCCTGCGCGGTGCGGTATTGACCACACCACTGGGTGCCGAGTTGCTGCCACCCATCACACCGTATTTCGTGATGAAGGTAGGCCATGTGCCCTTGATCGATTACCACCGCCCGGGGGATGCGCAAGCCGCACAAGTGGTGGCGCAAATAATTGAACGTTACGCAGAAAAAGGCTTGGCCTTGCATGCGGTGATGCTGTCGCGACTGGGCCCTAATGTGTGGCACGACACACCCGCACAAGCCATGGCCACGCTGGAAGAGTTGGAAGAAACAGCCCGCTTGCATTTGCTAAGCCCTGCCGCCGAACTCACTGCCACGCAAATAGAAGAATTACGCCAAAGTTTTGGCGCCCACTGGTAAGCCCTCGGAGTTCCTATGCTGCACTTTGCTGCCAACCTGTCTTTTTTGTATAACGATGTCGCTTTTACCGAGCGCTTTGCGGCTGCGGCCCACGATGGCTTCAAAGGTGTCGAGTATTTGTTTCCCTATGAATTTGGTTCGCACGAATTGGCCAAGGCATTGGCTGACAACGGCTTGCAACAAGTGCTGTTCAATGCGCCACCGGGTGGCACCGACCGCGCAGGCATGTCACACGCTTGGGAGCAAGGCGTGCGCGGCACCACTTGTTTGCCAGGTCATGAGGCCGAGTTTCGCAGTGGTTTTTTAACTGCCTTGGAATATGCAGAGGTGATGAACTGCCCGCGCATCCATGTGATGGCGGGCTTGGTGTCCCCCGAGCTGCGTGTGGCCAGTGCATTAGCACCCGCACTCAGTACCAGTGGCCCATACGCCCGAACCAATGGTCCTTTGCGTGACACCTATATCAGCAACCTGCGCTGGGCTTGCGAGCAAGCCCAAAGTGCAGGACGCGAAGTGTTGATTGAACCCATCAACACCCGCGACATTCCACACTTTTTTCTCAACCGCCAAGACGACGCGCATGCCATCGTCCAAGAGGTGGGCATGGCCAACCTGAAAGTGCAGTTTGATCTTTACCACTGCCAAATCGTCGAAGGCGATGTAGAGACAAAAATTCGCCACTACCTGCCCACAGGCCAAGTGGGGCATTTTCAAATCGCGGGTGTTCCCCAGCGACACGAGCCCGACACCGGTGAGTTGCATTACGACACGGTTTTCAAAGTGATGGAAGAAGTGATTGCCGCGCAACACTGGCAAGGCTGGGTGGGTTGCGAGTACCGTCCTGCTTTGGGTGCTGCGGGTACTTCAGCGGGCTTGGCTTGGATGAGGAAGCGGTGAACCCTGCGTTGCCCGTCCTCAATATCTCTGCCTATCTGTTCACAGCGCTGAACGATAGCGCTATTCTTCGTGACGCCTGCCACGCGCAAGCCAACGCGCAGGCCCTGAAAGGAACGATCTTGATTGCCGAGGAAGGCATCAACCTGTTCTTGGCGGGGTCGCCGCATGCGGTGCGCAGCTTTGTCACTTGGTTGCAGCAAGACCCGCGCTTGGCCGCCGTCGCGCCCAAAGAAAGCTGGTCGGCGAGTCAGCCGTTTCGCAAACTGCTGGTGAAGGTAAAAAACGAAATCATCCGCATGAACCACCCCGCCATTCAACCGCAAAACGCACGCGCTCCCGCGGTGGATGCGGTCACGGTGAAACGGTGGTTAGATGCAGGGCAAGACGACCAAGGCCGCCCCGTGGTCACACTGGACACGCGTAACGCGTTTGAAGTGCAAGAAGGCAGTTTTGTAGGGGCTATTCACTGGAACATCGATAAATTCAGCGATTTTCCCAAGGCTGCCCAAGCGCACCTGAACGACTTGCAAGGCAAAACCGTGGTGAGTTTTTGTACCGGTGGCATACGATGTGAAAAAGCAGCTATTTACCTGCGTGAGCAGGGCTTGGAGACGGTTTACCAATTGGACGGCGGCATTTTGAAATATTTTGAAGAGGTTGGCAGCGCGCATTACAAGGGCAATTGTTTTGTTTTTGATGAGCGCCGAGGGGTGAATCCCGATTTAACGCCTTTGCCCACTGAAACACTAAAGAAAACACCTCCTCAAGCCGATCTCTAGGGTATGAATGCTGAACAATTTATTGAATTTGCCAACGATTTTGCAAAAGCCAGTGCCAAAACATCGAGCATTGAAATACAGCAAGCCTTTGAGGACAACCTAGATTACTTGGCCCGCCCAGGTGACAAAGTGGTGGTCATTCGAAAACCTTGGCACATTGGTCGCTGGGGTACGGTTATTGCGTTTCATGAACTAAGCCCTTGCTATTTCCGTGTGGAAGTGGACATTGAGGGAAAGCACACACATATGCCTGCTTCTGCCCTGGCGCGTTGGGTGGGCGCACCCGACTGTGAAAAAGCCGAGCTTCAACACATCTACCTGATGATGAAGATCAATGGTTTGAAGTTAGCTCACTGAAAGTAAGCCGCCGCAGCGGCGGCGCTGGCCACTGCAAGTCGGGGAACAGTCCCCAAAAGTGGCGCATCCATTCTTTGCGCGATGGCTTGAATATTTTCAAGCGGATACAACATCCGCTCGTCAACCCTGTTGGCCACCCACCCCATGAGTTTTAAACCTCGCTTGGCAATGGCTTCAGAGGTCAGCAAAGCTTGATTAATGCAACCCAGCCGCATGCCAACCACCAACACAACGGGTAGGTTGAGGTCTTTGGCCATGTCTGCGGTGTCGTAGCTGTCGTTCAGCGGCACACAAAAACCACCCACACCCTCGACCACCACGGCCTCGGACTGCGCCCTAGTCTGCTCAAAGCAACTGAGGATGTGCAAGCGGTCAATAAGCACATTTTCTAAGCTGGCAGCGATATGCGGCGCGGCTGCTGCTTGAAATAAATAGGATGTTGTGATCTGCTGAGGCAATGCCACTGACGCGCATGCGGCAAGCGCATCTACATCGTCATTGCACCAGCGGCCATTGCGCCACTCGGTACCGGCAGCTATAGGCTTCATCGCTGCGACACGGTGACCGCGTTGTGCCTGCAAATACACCAACGATGACGCCACCAATGTTTTACCGATTTCGGTATCGGTACCGGTGACAAAGCAGGAAAAAGCATGGCTGGGTAGTGAATGGTTCATAGAGAAGAAGTTTGAGAGAGTGCTTTCACCAATTGGTCAACATCCTGCGTTGTGTGCGCAGCAGACAAAGTAATGCGCAATCTGGCTGTGTTGAGGGGAACGGTGGGCGCACGTATGGCGCTGATCCAAATACCCTGTTCATTCAATTCAGCAGAAGCCTTCAACACCTGCGCGTTGCTGCCCAGCACCATGGGTTGAATGGGTGTGATGGAAGGCAGGCGCTGCCAAGATGCAGGCACAGGCGCGGTAGAGAGTTGTTGAATCAATGACTTCAAATGCGTTCGCAGTCGCCGCCCCTCTTCGCTTTGAATAATGCGAAGGCTGGTCAACAAGGCATGCGCCAGCGCAGGCGCTGCGGCAGTGGTGTAAATATAGGAGCGAGAACGCTGCACCATCCATTCAATCAAATGTTCATGCGCAGTAACAAACGCGCCTGACACGCCAGCCGCCTTCCCCAGCGTGCCCATGTAGATCAATTGTGGTGAACTGAGATTGAAATGCTGCAACACGCCCGCACCGGTATCGCCTAAAAAACCGAACCCATGCGCATCGTCCACCAGCAACCATGCGCGGTGTTGCTCGCACAAGGCAAGCAACTCTGGCAGCGGCGCAATATCGCCATCCATGCTGAACACGCCATCGGTCACCACCACCTTGGTGCCTGTTTGGCAAGCAGACAGCTTCAGCGATAAATCTGCCATGTCTGCGTGGGCATAAATTTGAAAAGGTTCACGGGTTAAACGTATGCCGTCAATCAATGAGGCGTGATTCAACTTGTCAGAGAAAAAAGAAATATCACCAGCGGCAGTGCCAGCCAATGCGGTGAGTACGCCTAAGTTGGCCATATAGCCGGTACTGAAATACAGCGCCCGAGCAGATGGGAGATATGGCGATAAAAATGCGGCCAGCAATTCTTCCAATCGGTCATGGGCTTGTGAATGACCGCTAATGAGGTGCGATGCACCGCTTCCTGCGCCATACAAAGATGCTCCTTCCCTTAAGGCTTCCACCACCTGCGGGTGTGAAGCCAAACCCAAGTAATCGTTGCTGTTGAAGGTGAGCAGTCTTCGACCTTCAACCACCATATTCCCCAGACTGGCAGATTCAACGGTGCGCCTGGCCCGACGCAAGCCCTGGGTATCCAATGCAGACAAAAGAGATGCCAATGCATTCAGTTGAGGAAACATCATGCGCTCATCACTTCATCAAAAACAGTTTGCAAACGCTGGGCCAAAAACTGCGTGTCTGCATCGGTCAATACATAGGGCGGCATCAGATAAACGATGGTGCCTATGGGGCGCAGCAGCAATTCATGTTTTAACGCGCTGGCAAAAAACCGTCTGGAAAAAGTGGTGGCTAGTTGCGGGTCTTCTACTTGCGCATCGAATGCCCAGATCATGCCCTGCTGGCGAAAGTGCTTCACCTTGGCGTGAGCGGCCAAGGGCGCAAGCGCACTGCTGAGTTTTTCTGCCAGCACGCGGTTTTGGGTAATCACATTGTCTTGCTCGAATATTTCCAGAGTAGCCAGAGCAGCGCGACATGCCAGTGGATTGCCAGTGTAGGAATGCGAATGCAAGAAACCACGCGCCATGCTGTCGCTGTAAAAAGAAGCGTAAACATCGTCGCGGGTCATCACCAACGACAAGGGCAAATAGCCCCCGCTGATGCCTTTGGATAAACATAAAAAGTCTGGCCACACAGCGGCATGCTGACAAGCAAAAAAATGACCGGTTCGCCCACAGCCCACCGCAATTTCATCCGCGATCAAATGCACATTGAAGGCGGTGCACAAGCGCCTGACCTCCTGCACATACACCGGGCTGTGCATGGCCATGCCGCCAGCGCATTGCACCAAGGGCTCGATGATGACCGCACTGATGTGTGCTGCCCGCGCTTTGAGCAAGGTTTCAAGTTCAGCAGCCGCACGCAGCGCCACTTGGTCTGGCGACTCACCCTGCACTGCCTGTCTGGCGTCAGGCGACATGAGGGTATGCACTGGTTTGAGCAAGGTGTCGTAGGCATCCCTGAATATAGGCACATCGGTCACAGCCAGCGCTCCTACTGTTTCTCCGTGATAGCCACCTTTTAAACACACAAACTCCTGTTTGCTGCCAAGCCCTTGGTTGCGCCAACTGTGAAAACTCATCTTCAGCGCAATCTCTACCGCACTGGCACCGTCTGAGGCATAAAAACAATGTCCCAACACACCATCTGTCAAGGCAGAGAGCTTTTCAGACAAGGACACCACCGGCTCGTGGGTAAAGCCGGCCAACATGGCATGCTCCAAAGTGTCCAGTTGGTGTTTCAATGCAGCATTGATGCGGGGGTTGGCATGACCAAACAGATTCACCCACCAAGAGCTGATGGCGTCTAGGTAGCGCTTGCCATCGTGGTCATAAAGCCAAGGACCGCTGCCACGTTGAACGGCCACCAATGGCACGGTCTCGTGGTGCTGCATTTGAGTACAAGGGTGCCAAACACTGTGCAAACTGCGTTGCACCAATTGCGAAGAATGCGTACTCAGAAAAAACCTCTTGTGGTTGAGCCAGTTTATTTGTTGCTATATTCAACGTCATTCAGAAAAATCTCCTATCAATTATGCCTACCGCAGTCACACAGCAAGCACAACCTGTTCATTTCCTCAAGCCCTCCAAGCTTTCTACGTCCTTAGAAAATTCTGACGAAGTGTGGAGCCGTCAATCGATTGAAGCCTTGTTCAATTTGCCTTTCAACGACTTGATGTTCAAGGCGCAGCAAATTCACCGCGAACATTTCAATCCCAACGAAGTTCAACTCTCCACACTTTTGTCCATCAAAACCGGTGGCTGTCCTGAAGACTGCGGCTACTGCCCTCAATCGGTTCACTACAACACCGGTGTGGAAGCTTCCAAAATGCTGGATGTTGAAGCTGTAAAAGCTGCGGCAATCGAAGCCCAAAAGAATGGAGCCAGCCGTTTTTGCATGGGTGCAGCTTGGCGCGAACCCAAAGACCGTGATGTAGAAAAAGTGGCCGAACTGGTTCGCACAGTGAAATCGCTGGGAATGGAAGCCTGCTGCACACTGGGTATGTTGACTGAAACACAAGCAGATATGTTGAAGCAATCCGGCTTGGACTATTACAACCACAACCTGGACACCACGCCAGAGTTATACGGCGACATCATCACCACGCGGGACTACCAAGAACGCCTTGATACCTTGGCCCATGTGCGTGCGGCTGGCATGAATGTATGTAGCGGCGGCATTGTTGGCATGGGTGAAAGCCGCGCGCAACGTGCTGGTTTGGTGCACCAACTCGCCAACCTGACCCCTTACCCAGAATCCGTGCCCATCAACAACTTGGTTCAAGTCGAAGGCACGCCATTGCACGGCACCGAGTCGCTTGACTTGCTGGAGTTTGTTCGCACGATTGCCGTGGCTCGCATCACCATGCCCAAAGCGCGGGTGCGTTTGTCGGCGGGTCGGCAGCAAATGGGCGAAGCCATACAAGCGCTGTGTTTCATGGCGGGTGCCAACTCTATTTTTTACGGCGACAAACTACTCACCACAGGCAACCCAGATTGGCAAAAAGATCAGGCTTTGCTGAGTAAGCTGGGTATGGCCACAAGCTAAATAAAACTGTTAGTTACCGTCGTTCAGCACGCCCAACACATCAGAGCGGAATTCTCGGTTGTACAAAATCGCCACGATCAGCAAGGTGGTCAACACAAAAGCCAGCGGCGAAAAAAACCACCCCATCACTGCAAATGAAAAATAGTATGCCCGCAGTCCGTCGTTAAAGGTCTCAGCGGCCAGTCCGGTCATAGCAGACACGCGAAGAGCGTAATCATCTTCTTTGTCTGGCTGGGCGGCGAAAAATTCGGGGGAAGGCAAAGCGCCAATCATCAAGGCAACAAAAGTGTATTGCCGCATAGACCAAGAAAAGCGAAAAAACGCATACACAAAAATCGCAATCATCACCAATATCTTGAACTCAAACACCAAGATAGGTGTGGCCTGAGAAAAAGGAATTTCACGCACCAACTCAGCTGCTTTGTCAGTGGTCCCCATCAAGGCCAATAAACCACCGATGATCAAAATGGTGGTGGACGAAAAAAATGCCGGCGTGTTGGACAAGGTTTGGGTGATGATGCCATCGAGTACCCGCGGGTCACGCGACAAAGACACCTTGATCCAGCGCAAGCGAAAGCGGTTGGTCGCAGCCAAGATGGACGGGCGTTTAAGCGACCAGCGGCTGGCGAATTGGGCATAGCCAATCCACATCATCACAAAAAACACCAGCACCAACCAATCTGCCCAGGGCAGTATGCTCAAAATTTTCATGGCTTCATGCTAACCCAAGGCATCAAAAAAAACCGCTTGGCACTTTCGCACCAAGCGGCTAGCGCTGCAGCAAGCCAACAATCAGGCGTGCAGTTTGGCGGCCATGTGGGCCACACGTTCGCCATAGGCTTTGGCTGTGTCCAAGTCGCCCTGGGGGATGTCAGCTGCGGGGCTGTTGGGGCCCACTTGCGCCATCACGCCAGAGTTAGAACCTATGCGGTTGATGGTGCCGTCGTTCATGGAGGGTTGACCCACCCAAACCATGCCTTGTTGCATGGACAAGGTGATGAAGTACTGAAGGGTAGAGAGTTTGTCGCCGCTGGGGCTGGCAGAGATGGTGAAGCCACCAGCCACTTTGTCTTTCCACGCACCGCTCATCCACTGCTTGGAAGTCGCGTCGGCAAATTTTTTGAATTGCCAAGAAGCCATACCCATGTAGGTGGGCGAACCAAAGATGATGGCGTGGGCCTCATTCAATGCGGTCCAATCGGCTTCGCTGATATTGCCTTCAGCGTCGATAGCGATGACTTGGGCCTTGGCGCCCTCAGCCACAAACTGGGCAACACGTTGGGTGTGGCCATAGCCAGAATGGTAAACAACGACGGTCTTACTCATGCAGTACTGCTCCTTAGGGGTGGGTTAAAAAATTACTCGTGAACGTGATCGTGTGATAAGGGATGGTCATCCGGATGGTTTTTCGCATCCAAGCTCCAAGCGCCTGCGCCGTGGGCTGCCAACATCAGCAAGCCACCGATCACCGCAATGTTCTTGAAGAACAACAGTTGTTGAACAAAGGCTTGGTCCGCAGGCACGGCCCAGAAATTGTGAAAGCACACAGTTGCCACCAGCGTGAAAACCGCCAACACTTGGGCGGCCAAACGGGTGTGGTAGCCCGCAATCAAAGCCGCGCCACCGCCGATTTCAATGACGATCGCCAAGGCAGCCCCTACTTCGGGCAGCGGCAAACCCGCCGAGGCGATATAGCCAGCCGTACCCGCAAAACCGGCCAATTTCATCAAACCTGCTGGCAAATACAAAGCGGCCAGCAAAATGCGACCCACCAATGCATATAAGGAATCATTTACTTTAATCATGACTGTCTCCAATTTAAATAATCAGTTATCGAACAAATCGAATACCAGGACTTCTGCATCCAAGCCACCGCTTACATCGATGCGGTGTTCTTTATCCAGCAGCAAGGCGTCTCCTGCTTTCAACTGCTGGCCGTTCACCTGCAGTTGACCACGGATAAGGTGTACGTAGGCTTTGTGATTGGGGTTGATGTCTAAGTTCGCACTTTCGTCGCCGTTAAAACATCCCGCATACAAGGCGGCATCGGCATGAATCTTCACCGCGTCCCCCGTCGGCGTCGAACTGGCAATCAAGGCCAAAGCGCCACGTTTGCTGGCGGGATCAACGGTTTTTTGCTCGTAGCTGGGGGTCACGCCGCGCTGATTGGGCAGTATCCAAATTTGCAAAAAATGGGTTTCTTCGCCAATGGCATGGTTGAATTCGCTGTGCTTGACGCCGGTGCCTGCGCTCATGCGCTGCACATCGCCGGGCGGAATGCCTTTGACATTGCCCATGCTGTCTTGGTGAGCCAAATTGCCCGACAACACATAGCTGATGATTTCCATGTCTTGGTGGCCATGGGTGCCAAAGCCCTGGCCGGACTCGATACGGTCTTCGTTGATGACGCGCAAAGCGCCCCAAGCCATATGCGCTGGGTCGTGGTAGCCGGCAAAGGAAAAGCTGTGGAAAGACTTTAACCAACCGTGGTCGGCATAGCCCCTGTCTTGAGAAAGTCGAATTTTTTGCATGGTTTGTTTTCTTAAGTGGTCTCACTGTAATGGTAAAGAATCGCCAAAAGGCGTGCACAATTGATGGCATCATTCAAATAATTTGATCAATAAGGCTTTGCATGTCATCTGCTCGCGATGTTTTAACCCCCGACGCCTTGTTCATGCTCAATGCCATTGCGCAAAAAGGCAGCTTTGCAGCGGCCGCCCGAGAAATAGGCGTGGTCCCCAGCGCACTCAGCTACCGAGTGCGTCAAATGGAGGAAGCGCTGGATGTGCTGCTTTTCTCCCGTTCATCACGCCAAGCCAAGCTGACTGCCGCAGGGCGGGAATTGCTGACCGAGGGGAGCCGTTTGCTGCTCGATATGGACAGCATCGCCCACCGCGTTAAGCGCGTGGCCACTGGTTGGGAGGGACAACTGACGATTGCGGTAGATGGCATCATCGATTTCTCGATCATGATGGAGTTGAGCGCGGATTTTTTTGCCCTCAATCCGCCCACACGCTTAAAACTTCGCCATGAAACTTTGAGCGGCACCTTGGCCGCCTTGACCTCAGGTCAAGCCGATTTGGCTCTGGGCGTGAGTGACTTGTTCAGCAACAACGCGGGCTTGCGGTTTGCGCCACTGGGAGAGGTTGAATTTATTTTTGCCGTGGCCCCGCATCACCCCTTGGCCCAAATCAAGCAACCGCTCAGCGACAGTGAAATACAAGCGCACCGCGCCGTGGCCGTGGCCGACTCGGTGCCACAAGGACTGGGCCTGACCGTTGGCCTGCTGGCAGGGCAAGATGTGTTCACCGTACCCAGCATGCAAGCCAAACTCGATGCCCAATTGCGCGGGCTGGGGGCAGGCTTTTTGCCAGTGTCACTGGCCAAGCCATTGATTGACCAAGGTTTGCTGTGTGTCTGCGAGGTCATGCAACCCGCCAGACTCGCCACGCTCAGCTACGCTTGGCGCGAAAACCCCAGCCCCAAAGGGCAAGCCGCAGGCGACAAAGCCCTGCAATGGTGGCTGCAACAACTCAGTCACCTCACGACGCGAAAAGCCCTGTTACGTCAAACGCCCTAAAGCCATCAACTCGGTGTAGAGTAGGCACCATGAAACATATCGCCGTTATCGGTGCTGGCATGGCTGGCATCACCGCCGCAAGAACCTTGGTCCAAGCCGGACACAGCGTCAGCGTGTATGAAAAAAGCAAAGCTGCCGGCGGGCGAATGGCCACCCGCGACACACCCTTTGGTGGCTTTGACCATGGTGCCCAATATTTCACCGTGCGTGACGAACGCTTTATGCGCGCACTGAACGAAGTGCCGGGCACGCAAGCTTTGTGCAAAGCTTGGAGCGCCAGCTCTGTCCAAGTGCGCGACCCTCTTGGCCGAGTCATTGAGGTGCCTAAGCCATCGAAAGATTTGCACTTTGTGGGCGCACCCGGTATGAACGCACTGGTCAGGCATTGGGCGGCCCCCTTGGCAGATGCGGGCCAACTCTTTTGCAACACCACCGTTAAAACGCTCAAACGTCATGGTTCCAAGTGGCAGCTGATTGCTGCCGACAACCAAGTGCTGGGCGACTTCGACAGCGTGGTGATGGCCATCCCCAATGTGCAAGCCGCTTATTTGCTGCGCCAATCAGGCGCACCCGCCGCCCAATTCAACAACCTAGCCGACGCTGAGGCCGTGACTGTTGCACCCTGTTGGACGTTGATGCTGGCTTTTCCCTTGGTGCAACCTGGCTTGGGCCAAATGGGCCCCCAATGGAATGTGGCGCAAAGCACCCACCACCGCATCGCTTGGGTGGCGCGAGAGTCGTCTAAGCCAGGCAGGTCCCCTATTGAGCGTTGGACAGTGCAAGCCAGCGCGGAGTGGTCACAAGAACATGTGCAAGACGATGAAGCCCGCGTAGAAGCCAAGTTGTTGAAAGCATTTGCAGAGTTAACCGGGATCCGGGCCGAGCCCGGGTTTAGCCAAATTCATCTGTGGCGTTACGCCAAAACCCTCACGCCCGCAGGTCAGGCGTTTTTCTGGGACGAGCAACTCAACATAGGTATGTGTGGTGACTGGCTGATCGGTCACCGCGTCGAGGACGCTTTTGTCAGCGGACTGAGTCTGGCGCTTAAGCTACAAGCGCCAGCCTAGATAGAGCGATTTATTTCTTTTTGTAGGGCTTGTTGAACCAGTTGGCCAACATAAACAGCATCAGCAGCACCCACATGATCAATAAGATGTGATGTATTTTCATGGTTTTTCTCCTTGGGTTGAAAAAGAGGTTGAAGACTGATGAAGCTTGTTGGCAATCAGCGGATACATGGCATAAAGGGTGATGAGCAACAACACCACTTCAAGGCCGTAAACAAAAGCGTAAGCCGTTCCTGAACCCACCACCAAAGCCATCAAGTCGCGAATGATACCGCCCAAGCCCATGGCCAAACCAGCGGCGGTGGCCTGCACGGCCCCCCAAGCACCTAAAGCCAGGCCAGCCTGACCAGGCGGGGCATGGTTCATGGTGGCGGTCAAGGTGCCGTGGCCAAACAAACCAGCGCCAAAGCCAATACCCAAAGTGCCCAAGGCAAACAAAAGCAAAGAAGCCTGGGGCGCAGAAATCAACACCGCCAAGAAAGCCGGCACACCCACCCAAACACCCGCTGAGGCCATTCGAAAAGGGTCGGCGCCTCGGTTCAAAACATGGGATGCCCAAGCAAAGCCCGTCAAACCGCCCAAAGCCAAAACAGCGGTTAAAAAGGTGGTGTCAGACACGCTTAAACGCAAAATTTCACCGCCAAAAGGCTCTAGCAAAACGTCGCCCATGCTGAACGCCATAGTCCCTAAGCCCAAAGCGAATAATCGTCGCAAAGCCTGATCGCCTTGGCTAAATAGCTTCAGGGCCGAGGCGAAATCAAGGTCTTTTTCATTCGGGTCGCCCAAGCGCTGCGTGCGCGCTTCTTGTTTCCACAAAGCGGTGACATTCAAAAGCAGAGTGGCAACTGCCGCGCCCTGTACCGCGCTGATGAGGGCACCAGGCGAAAAATCTTTCAGCAAATAACCAAAAATCAAGGAACTGGCGATCATGCCCACCAACAGCATGAAATACATCAAACCCACCACTTTGGGGCGAGCCGCTGGCGGCGATAAATCGGTGGCCAAGGCAAGGCCTACCGTTTGGGTGGTGTGCATGCCTGCCCCCACCAGCAAGAAAGCCACGGCCACGCCCAAGTGGCCCACCCAATTGGGCGCACTCGCCGATTGCCCCAAGCGCCCCAAGATCAGCAAAGCAAAAGGCATGATGGCAAAGCCGCCAAACTGCAACAAGGTACCCATCCAAATATAGGGAACGCGCCGCCAACCCAAGGCCGAACGATGGTGGTCTGAGCGAAACCCGATGAGCGCACGAAAAGGCGCAAACAAAAGCGGCAAGGCAATCATGACCGCCACCAATGCCGCAGGCACCTTCAACTCGACGATCATGACGCGGTTGAGCGTGCCAATCAGCATGGCCAAGGCCATGCCAACAGAAACTTGAAACAGTGACAAACGCAGCAAGCGCCCCAAGGGCAAATCAGCTGTTGCGGCATCGGCAAAAGGGAGAAACTTCAGGCTGACATGCAGCCAAGAACGGGAGGATTTGGAGTACACGTTCATATGAAGAATGGACCGGAATGACAAGCAATCCGGCCCACCCTAATTGAAATAACTGAATTTATGCCGTGGGTGTAGCGACGGTCTGTGTGACCGCTGCTGTCGCCGCGCTGCCATTCAGGAACTTCTTGACCCAAGTGGTGTTGAGGGTCAGCGCCAAATGCACCGAGAAAGATGCAATAGCGACTGCTGCAATAAAAATGGGAATGCCCACTGAAGGCTTGACCACTGTCCAAATTTTTCCGTAGATCATCTGGTGCTCCTTTTATTTCAGCCAAGGGGAATAGATGTACGCAAGCAAATGCGCCAGCGCGGCAATCATTCCAAAGATTTGAGTTCCTTGGATGAGGTGCCGATGAATCTCTTCTGACTCGGCTTCTGTGAGGCCTGTTGGGCCGACTCTGTCTGACATGTTGTTATCTCCTCGAAAGATCTTCACGTCCGTGCTGAACCCGCACGAGGGTTATTTATGACCCCCATGGCCACAAATTCTTAAATCCCTAACATCTCAATGTTATTCTAGATTGACACATTGTTATGTCAAGATAAATTTACATATTAAATTATATATTTGCATGTCTATTACCAGGTTAAAGTGTTCAGCCTATCTAAGCCATTGAAAACAATCACTATTCCATGTATGTAGGCCGATTTGCACCCTCGCCCACCGGCGCTTTACACGCCGGTTCTTTGGTCGCAGCATTGGCCAGTTGGCTGGACGCCCACGCAAATGCGGGTCATTGGCTGGTTCGCATCGAAGATGTGGACAGCCCGCGCTGCGTCCATGGCGCGTCTGAACACATATTGAAACAATTGGCTGCTTGCCAACTGTTGCCGGATGCACTCGTGGTTTACCAATCGCAGCGAAGCTCGGCCTACCAAGCGGCACTCCAGCAGTTGGTGAGCAAGCGTTGGGCATACCCTTGCGGCTGTTCGCGTAAAGAGATTGAAGATGCGCAAGGCGAACGCCCGCGCCACAGTTCAGCCATCTACCCTGGCACTTGTCGCGAGGGGCTCCAGGGCAAACCTGCACGTGCTTGGCGCTTGAATGTGCAGCAAGTCATAGACGATTTGAAACTCCCTCAGCCTTGGGTCTGGCACGACCGTTGGCTTGGCACTCAACAACAAGACGTGGCGCAAGAGGTGGGTGACTTTGTACTTTTTCGTGCCGATGGCTTGTGGGCTTACCAACTCGCGGTGGTGGTTGACGATGCCTTCCAAGGCATCAACCATGTGGTGCGGGGTGCCGACTTGGCCGACAACACGCCGCGCCAAATGCTGCTGCAACAAGCACTGGGCTTGCCCTCGCCTGCTTATAAGCACGCCCCTTTGGTGATGGGCGCAGATGGCGAAAAACTCAGCAAGCAAAACGGCGCACAGCCTCTGGAATTAACTCACCCGCTGGCCGCTTTGAATGCCGCGGCACAAGTGCTGGGCTTGCCCACCCAAGCGGGGAGTTGCG
>Ga0209188_1000951_pt1 | contig 25180 bp, 36 predicted proteins | sample C_130625_EF_Meta_FD_187307 | JGI IMG/M metagenome (GOLD analysis project Ga0209188, IMG submission 187307) | Freshwater microbial communities from Lake Croche, Canada to study carbon cycling - C_130625_EF_MetaG (SPAdes) (version 2) | ecosystem: Environmental > Aquatic > Freshwater > Lake... | reverse complement strand
GTATAAGTATGAGTAGTTTTGTCTGTTGAACCACTTGAATCTCCCCAACTAATTGAAACAATTTTTGTAGAATCAATTGGTGGAATTATAACTTGATTAGCAGTAGTAGTAACTATTTTAAACGTAAAAATACTATTTAAAGGTACTTTAACAGTTGCTGATTTTAGTTTTTTTAATGTTAATGGAAATTTAAGTAATACCATTTATAACTATATTATATTATAAAATAAACTAGTTCTAGTTTAAGCAAATAAGTCTTGTTTAGGATTTAATGTTTGAGATTTGTTATATAAAGTTAAATATTTAGTATGATCTGTACTATTCATTCCAGAATTTTTAAACATACTAACCATAGAGATTACTTTATCAACAGTCCATTTAGAAATATCTTGATTAAATGCTAAAGCTCCATAAAACATACTACCCATATTTGTTACATTAGAAGTATTCCAATTACCAATAGGTTGATTAAATGCTATAGCTCCATTAAACATTTTAAACATACTGATTACGTTAGATGTATCCCATTTAGAAATATCTTGATTAAATGCTAAAGCTCCATTAAACATACCAAGCATATTTGTTACTTTAGAAGTATTCCAATTACCAATAGGTTGATTAAATACTAAAGCATTATAAAACATACCACCCATATATGTTACGTTAGATGTATTCCATCCACTAATATCTTGATTAAATGCTAAAGCTCCATAAAACATTTGATTCATATTCGTTACTTTAGAAGTATCCCATTTAGCAATTTTATTTGTTTTTGAAACTGGAATTGTATTTATAGGTTTATTAAACTTTAAAGCTTGATAAAACATACCAATCATATTCGTTACATTAGAAGTATTCCATTTAGAAATATCTTGATTAAATTCTGAAGCTCCAAAAAACATACTTTCCATATTCGTTACTTTAGAAGTATTCCATTTAGAAATATCAGCATTAAACACTGAAGCTCCATAAAACATATTATTCATATTCGTTACATTAGCAACATTCCATTTACCAATAGGTTGATTAAATGCTAAAGCAGCCCGAAACATATAAGATATATCCGTTACTTTAGAAATATTCCATTTAGAAATATCTTGATTAAATGCTAAAGCTCCATTAAACATATTAGTCATATTCGTTACTTTAGCAACATTCCATTTACCAATAGGTTGATTAAATGCTGAAGCTTCACGAAACATAAGAAACATATTCGTTACTTTAGATGTATTCCATTTAGAAATATCTTGATTAAATGCTTCAGCTCCATAAAACATATAAGACATATCTGTTACTTTAGAAGTATTCCATTTAGAAATATTAGCATTAAATATCGAAGCATGTTGAAACATAGCGGACATATTAGTTACATTTGTAATAGTTACAACTTCAGTTATAAACCTTCTAGAATCATTAACAAGACTATTAGATAAAAATGGAGTTCCTTGTGTATAAGTTATAGCAATAGTATATGTTCCTGCTGTAGTATAAGTATGAGTAGTTTTGTCTGTTGAACCACTTGAATCTCCCCAACTAATTGAAACAATTTTTGTAGAATCAATTGGTGGAATTATGACTTGATTATCAGCAGTAGTAACTATTTTAAACGTAAAAATACTATTTAAAGGTAGTTTAACAGTTGCTGATTTTAGTTTTTTTAATGTTAATGGAAATTTAAGTAACGTCATTTATAACTATATTATAAAATAAATTAGAACTAGATTAAACAAATAAATCTTGTTTAGGATTTAATGTTTGAGATTTGTTATATAAAGTTAAATATTTAGTATGATCTGTACTATTCATTCCAGAATTTTTAAACATAATAACCATAGAGATTACTTTATCAACATTCCATCCAGAAATATCTTGATTAAATGCTGAAGCTTCACTAAACATATGGAACATATTCGTTACATTAGAAGTATTCCATCCAGAAATATCAGCATTAAACACTGTAGCTCCATTAAACATATAATACATATTCGTTACTTTAGAAGTATCCCATTTAGCAACTTTATTTGTTGATGAAACTGGAATTGTATTTATAGGTTTATTAAACGCTGAAGCACTATTAAACATAGCAGACATATATTGTACATTAGAAGTATTCCATCCACTAATATCTTGATTAAACACTGTAGTTCCAGCAAACATACCAGACATATTTGTTACTTTAGAAGTATTCCATTTACCAATAGGTTGATTAAATGCTAAAGCTGCACTAAACATACTTTCCATACTCGTTACTTTAGAAGTATTCCATTTAGAAATATCTTGATTAAACGCTGAAGCTCCACTAAACATAGTATTCATATCCGTTACATTAGAAGTTTTCCATTTAGAAATATCAGCATTAAAAGCTGTAGCTTCTTGAAACATACTAGCCATAATAGTCACTTTAGCTGTATCCCATTTACCAATGGGTTGATTAAACGCTACAGCAAAGCCAAACATACTTTCCATATTCGTTACTTTAGAAGTTTTCCATTTAGAAATATCTTGATTAAATGTTCTAGCTCCATAAAACATATTATTCATATCTGTTACTTTAGATGTATTCCATTTAGAAATATCTTGATTAAACACTGTAAATCTAAACATATTATTCATATCTGTTACTTTAGATGTATTCCATTTAGAAATATCTTGATTAAATGCTAAAGCTCCACTAAACATATTATTCATATTCGTTACTTTAGAAGTATTCCATTTAGCAACTTTATTTGTTTTTGAAACTGGAATTGTATTTATAGGTTTATTAAACTTTGAAACTTGATAAAACATACCAGACATATCCGTTACTTTAGAAGTATCCCATCCACTAATATCTTGATTAAATTCTCCAGCTCGACAAAACATAGCGGACATATTAGTTACATTTGTAATAGTTACAACTTCAGTCAAAAAATTTCTAGAATCTGATTCTAAATCATTAAATGAAAAGGGGGTTCCTTGTGTATAAGTTATAGTAATAGTATATGTTCCTGCTGTAGTATAAGTATGAGTAGTTTTGTCTGTTGAACCACTTGAATCTCCCCAACTAATTGAAACAATTTTTGTAGAATCAATTGGTGGAATTATGACTTGATTAGCAGTAGTAGTAACTATTTTAAACGAAAAAATACTATTTAAAGGTACTTTAACAGTTGCTTGTCTTATTTTTTTTAATGTTAATGGAAATTTAAGTAACGTCATTTATATTATAAAAAACAAAAAAAGGGTTAACATTACGTCTCTAAAGCACTCTCCTCTATGGCCGCTTCTTCCACACACTTCCATTGCCACTCAAGGCACTGAAGCGATTAGGTTGAGGTGCACCACCGGCCATGCTCGCAAAAGCATTTGGGCGCGCAACTTGTTGAACTTCGCCAGTCCTCCAAGCAGAGAAAGCGTCAGCAACTACAGCGTCACGAACCTTCCTCACCTCTTCCTTCACGACTTGGACTTTCTCCGCATCGCGTGCACGCCATTGTGCGTGGATCACAACCTCTGCTGCGTACTCCTCATCGGTAGTTGCGCAGTAGTATTCAAGCAAACCAGCGTCGCGTGCCTTAAGGTTCGCCTGATGCTGGCGCTCTGCCCACGCATCCCAAGATGCCTGCTCCCTCGCAAGCTCCTCTTCAGAAACTTCAGGTTCAACAGGCATAGGCCACGGCCCAGCTTGGAAGATCCGTGCCCCACGCTCAGGCAAGCACAGATCATCGACAATGCCGGCAGCCAACGTCTTCTCGAGGCTGCCGTAAAGCACCGCGCGAGAGTTCGTGCACATGTCCTCCGTGTCAAACAGGCCAGGCATCCGCATCTCCAGACCAAGAGGTCCGAAAACCTCCCACAACTTCCCCTCGTCAGTGATGACGATAGGAACAATGTTGACCAACCCCACAGGGTTCCTGTGGTCATAAGGGCACCCTCCCTGCTCAGGAGTTTTGGTGTTGCCCTTATCATTGGCGTGATTCCGGCACCGCGCACCGAAAGAACACTTTTCGTGGCGGAACACACAGTTCTTCCACTTGCAGGTATTTCCATCCCTGCACCAACGCGGAGGCCTCTTCACCTCCACCTGAGGAGCCTCCTGAGTTGCCCCAACAGTCTCCCATCCCTTTTCCTCCTCCTCCTCCTCCTTGGCAGCAAACTGCTCGCGCAGCTGCTCCTCGGTGACCTCCTCAAGGTCATACTCATCTTCCCACACAAAGTGGGCACACCCCCTCAATCCGTCAAAACAAAGTTGGTTCGTGATGTAGAAAGTTCATTCCGCACAAGCCTCATCAGTCTGTGTGCAGGGGAATCGTGTAGTTGGGCCGTTTTAGGTACCCACCGCTCACGGTCAAGCTGAATCGTTAGCCAACTAAGGCCATACTCCAGTGTATCGGAGAAATAGACGATTACAATACTATTGTTATCAAAGACACATATACCTAATCCGATGAACTAGGCCCTACCAATACGATATTGGGGGCTTATCAACTCTTTTGGAGCTAATAAGTATGTGTAATGACCACCTCTGTCCGTAGTGTTATGATTGTGACTGAACAACTACTCATATCTTGCGATCCAAAGGGTTTCAACACTTCCTTCCTTGTAACTAAAAAATCCGTTTTTCATGGTTGATAAGATTATTTATAAAATCTTTTTAGATAGCGGATAGAAGGGTTCCAGGTTCAGGCATAGGATCAACTTTAATTTTATAATGATCTTCAATATATTTCATTTCACGAGCTTCACGTTGAGATACAATATTTACAGCAACACCTTTTCGCCCAAATCGTCCAACACGACCAACACGATGTAGATATTCTTCTACACCACGTTCACCACGAGGTAGGTCAAAGTTGATTACAAGAGACAAACCTTGAACATCAACACCACGACTCAAAATTCCACTAGCAATAAGAACACGACTTGTTCCTGATTTAAATGATTCTACAGCACGAGAACGTTCATCAGGAGTTAGATCAGAATGAATTACATCAACTGCAAAATTATTTTCACGCATAAATCCTGCAAGTTGCTCTACACGCTGACAAGTATTGCAGAAGATAATACATTGTGAGACAGAAAGAACACCATAAATATCAGCAAGACAACTAGGTTTTTCACCATCATCTTTAACATTAACTTGAAATTGTTGAATTCCTTCAAGTGATAGTTTTTCAACAGGAACAAGAATTTTAATAGGATTTTGCATGAACCTTTTTGTAAGTTCAAGAGCATCAGGTGGCATTGTAGCAGAATACAAAGCTACTTGGGCAGTTGGAGGTAAACCTGTTCCAAAGATTTCTACAAGTTGTTCTTTGAAACCAAGAGAAAGCATTTGATCTGCTTCATCAACAATAAACATACGCAGAGTATCCATTCGAAGAGCACCACGAGTAATCATATCATATACACGACCAGGAGTTCCAACAGCTACATGAACACCAGAACGAAGAACACGAATATCTTCTTGTAGATGATTACCTTTAAGCAAAGCGTGAACACGCACACCCATATATTCGCCTAAAGATTTAATAACGCCAAATCCTTGTTGTGCAAGTTCACGAGTAGGTGCAAGAACAAGTGCTTGTGTATAAGGTTCAGCAGTTAAATCAATACGACCAAGAACAGAAATTGCAAATGTTCCTGTCTTACCAGTTCCAGACTGTGCTTGAACAATAATATCACGTCCAGTCAAAGCAGGAACAATTGCTTTACGTTGAACAGCAGAAGGTTTTTCAAAACCATAAGAATAAACACCACGTAAAAGAGATTCAGGAAGACCCATCTCATCAAATGATTCCACTTCAGGAATCGCTACCTCATCCCCACCCCCAACGTTTTCAATGCTTTGTTCACTTGCCATTTGCTTGCCTTATATGTCTTATGTCTAAACAAATATAATCCGTTTTCAAATTGCGTTTTATGTTAAGAAATATCTATATACGTTTTTAACAAATGTCTGAAACTGAATTTGCTAAATCAAGATTAAGAGATCATTTATCTAATTTAATTATTCCTCCTATCTCAGAAGGATTGTGGAGTATTTATAATTCAGCTAAAGAATTATGTGATAAAAATAATCAATCTACAGAAATTCTAAGAACATTTCAGAATATGTTAACTAATATTCCTTCATGGAAAAAAGAAACTCTTGAAACTGAAGTTGAAAGAATTCAAAAAGTTTCTAAATGTACTTATTTAGATGATTTAATTATGGGTGTATTTATTTCTTATATGAAATCATTTGCTTCATTACATTATTCTGAAAATTCTGAATTAACAATAGATTTTGATAGACCTACATTAAGTGAATTTATTCATGAACTTTATAAACAATCTGCTCGTAAATTATGGCAAGTAGCTTATTTATTTAGAACTGTTGGTGTATCAACAGAACAACAAGCAAGAAATCGCCAAGATATTGAAAAGGTTATTTCTGAATGTATGGAACAAGTAATAACCTCTTTCTTACCATGGGAATCTATAACTAAAAAATACTTTTCTCAATCTGCTCCTCCAGTAGTAGAGCAGCAAGTTGTTCCTGAACCTCCTAAAAGTGTAACATTTGAATCAGAAGATGAAGAAGAATCAGTTGCAGAATCTGAAGATGAATTAAAACCGAATTTAGTTATGAGTGACGAGGTCGCATCAATTGAAATTAAAGAATTCGAAGTTCCTAAAAAAGAGGAAGAAGAAGATGCAATGGAAGAATTATCAAAAAAAGCAAGTGAAACGCTCGTTCTAAATTTATAAAGATTTGCCCTATTTTTCAACAAATGATGATTGTAGTAGCTCCAATTGCAGTTGCATTAGTATGTTTTATTCTTTATGCTCTTGATCGTAAATCTAAAGTTGAACCTATAGATTGGTCACAAGCAAGTAAGTTATCTGTATTTGGTGGACTTATAACAGCAGGAGTAGTATTTGCTACTTCTGGTGGAAATATGCCTGATTTAACAAAACCTTTAGAAACTATTGCTTCTGAAACACAAGATATGTTTGTAGGTGTTCCAACATTTTAAGAACACGCTTTAATACCTATGAAACTTAGGAATTCAGTTTGAACACCAAATAAATAATGTAGAATTTCACCTACAATAAACCATACAAATAAAGATTTCCAAACATTTATTTTAAAGAAAAAAGAAGTTAATAAAGCTAATCCAATAGTTCCCAAAGTATCATAAAGGGCAAAACCCATGATTCTTTGTGAATGAAATCCTTTTTTAGGTTGACCAAAAATAAATTTATAAGGACAATTCATTATTCGATTAGGCATACTTTTTTATCAGCAGGAATTTCTGCTATACTAAATAATTCTTTAAATTCCATAATTTCTTTACGAGGAATAGCGTTATTAGATAAACGAGCAATAGCTTTATAAAGATGAAATCCATGAAATCTATCATGTTTAGGTTCTTTTTTACCAAATAAAATAGAAGAACCATCATCTAAAGTTAACCATTTCATAAATAATTTAAATAAGAAAGAATTATTTTGTTGATAAGGACCTTCAGAAAATAAATCCCAGAATAAAGAAGTAGTTAATCTAACTAAATCAAATGAAAAATTAGGTTTTATTAAAGGAAATTTAGAATTATAAAAAGGTTCACAATTATATTGTCCACCTGCTTCTTCATCTAAAGAAAATTGATCACTAATAAAAAATTTAGATTCTTTTAATCCTATTAATTTCAAAGAAAAACTACTTCTTTCAAAATCTATAATTTTAATTAAATATCCATAAGTAGGAATTTTAAAGAATGTTCCTCCACAATTATAATATAAGAATTCTTCTGTAGTTTCAATATACATAACATTATTAGCGTGCAAATCATTATGAACAAATGAAAATTTACTTTGTGCAAATGCTAAAGCAAGAATGATTTGTGCGAACCATGCTTCATGTTTATAACTTTCAGTATTTAAAGTAATTAATTCAAAGAAAGTTCCTTTACATTTTTCCATTAAAGTAATTTGGACTGGAACATTAGAAAATGATGCCCATGCAAAAGGTTCATCATCATCATATTCAAAAGATTCATCATCTTCTTCAGATACAATAGAAGAATTACATGATCTTATTTCAAAAATATATGAAGTTGAAACAGATGAAGAATCAGATTCTGAATCATCTTTAATTGTATCATTAAATAAAGGACTCATATTTCCAATTTCTGAATTAGATTGAATACCTTCAACTTCACTAAAATCCATAGTCATAGATTCACCTAATTGAATACTTGGACGCATACTTCTTGTATGTTTAAATTCTGAAGCGCTTTCAATATTTTCATTTAATTTTAAAGTAAATGTATTACCCATATTATTAGAAAACCACGATCTATCACATAAATCTTCATAATCATCAGAAATATCAATAGTATGTGATTTTCTTAATCCAGTAAAAATTCCATAAATTTCAGGAAAATGTTGAGAACCTGATACTGCTAATGAAGCAGAAATTAATGAACCTATATAAGCAGCGTTATTATAATTTTGAATTTTATTATGTGCTGAAGTAGATTGTTCAATTGAAGAAGGCAAAGATAAATTTGTTCCATAACTACCTTCCATTAATTTAAATGGATTAAGAATCATAGAAATTTTTTTATGAATATTAATATTTTTACCACCTAAAATAGAAATAGTATTTTCAGAAACTATATTTGTAATTTCTGATGGAAATTTAAGACCATACTCTGAGAAATTTTCTAGTAAAGAAGTTTTAAATAATTTTTCAATTGGAGGAAAAAAAGGTTGAATCGATGTAGTATTCCACATAGATTCAGCAGAAGATTGAAGATATTTTAAATTTGTATATTTATGAACATTTAAAGAAATAGAACCTTGTTTTTTCTTAGACATTCTTATTAAATTAAGTTAATTCAATTATGTAAATATTCACGCACTATTAATAAGATGAACTTTCAAATCAAGAAGTTTAATATTGATACTTTAAGAGATAGATGTGAGATGGATTCAAGAAAATCTCCAATGATAGTTATTATTGGTAAAAAAGATACAGGAAAATCATTCTTAGTTCGTGATATTTTATGTAATACTCAATCTGCATTTCCTATTGGAACTGTTATATCAGGAACAGAAGTTGCAAATGAATTTTTTCAACATATGATTCCATCAAAATTAATTCATGATAAATATGAACCTGGAATAGTTATGGGAGTAATAAAAAGACAATTAGGTGCTAAAACGGCACGTAATGGTGATAAAAATAGAGGTGGTGGTAATTCAAATATAGATACAAGAGCATTTTTAATTTTAGATGATTGTTTATATGATGCATCATGGATTAAAGAAGAATCTACTCGATATGTTTTTATGAACGGTCGTCATATAGATTTAATGACAATTATTACTATGCAATATCCTTTAGGTATCACACCTAATTTAAGAACAAATGTTGATTTTGTATTTATTTTACGTGAAACTATTTTAGGGAATAGACGTCGTATATATGAAAATTATGCAGGAATGTTTCCTACATTTGAAATGTTTTGTCAATTTATGGATCAATGTACTGAGAATTTCGAATGTCTTGTAATTTGTAATGGCGTTCAATCAAATAAATTAGAAGATCAGGTCTTTTGGTATAAAGCTTCTGATCATCCAACATTTAGAATGTGTAGTGATTCTTTATGGATTGATAATAAACCATTTTCATCATCAATGTTATCACAAGATGAATATAATCCTGGAGCAATGCAAAAGAAATCTTCAAGTCCATGGATTCATGTAAAACAACAAGGAAAAAATAATTAAACGACCCCACGAAGAACAGCTAGACCTTTAACTTTATATCCTCTTGCAGCAAGAGCTGCGTAAACATCATGAGGTTTAGGACCATTTTTATCTAAACCAACTTTAACTCTAGTAAACGCACTAGCAGCTACTTGTGCAGTTCTCACACTTGAATCAGGAACAGGACCAGGCATTTTATATTATAAAAAATATTATATTCTTCCACAACATCTAGGATTATTATTATTCATTTTTTGAGTTCCTGATTTTGTAGGTCTCAATAAACATTTTAAATCTGGTGGTAAACTTTTTGTTGGAAGTTCACCACCAATGACTTTTCTAACACATAACTGTTCTATACCTGATAAATTATGAGGTTTATTTGGAAATTTTAAGTCATTATTTGCTACTTGTAATCTTCTTGCTCTTGTTATATCTGATGAATTCATCTTCTATTAGTTTTACGTCTATATTTTTTACTATGTTTTTTAGTTTTTCTACGACGACCCATTCCCATTTGTCCAAAAGCGGCAACTAAATCTTGATCTGTTGTATCAAGACCAATTCTTGAAAATAATGCAGATAATTGATCAACTTCTTCTTGAGTTTTTGCTGCCTCGACTTTTTTCCGAGCTCTTTCTTTTGCCTTTTCATCTTTTATTTTTTTGACTTCTTCTAATGCACGACCTTTTTCAGTCGGAACTCTTGTTCTTTTTCGTGAAAGAACTTCCATTTAATAAATCATTATATATTTTTATAGATCACGAACAGCGCCTTCAGAAGGATGTACAGGAGTATCAAGTGTATCAGCAAGTTGTTTTAGATCAGTTTGTCCTGTATCAGCAAGAGCCTGTTTACGACGTTTTTCATTCTCTTCTTTTTGAGCTTTAATTTTCTCCGCTTTCTCTTCTTCGAAAAAGATTTCTTTATTAACTTCGTTCTCCTTATATTTACGCATAAGTTCATTGAGTTCTTTTTCAGCATATTCAACTTCAGGCATCATATGTTCAGAAGGATCCCAAGGAAGCCACATACCAACTTTACCTACGTACAAATTATCGTTAGGGCAACGACGTTGAAGAACTTTTGCGAAAGTTTGTGCTTCTTCAAGATTAGCAAAAACACGACGAAGTTTTACACCACGAACATTAGTACGAAAACTTACTTTTTCATTAAATTCAGCATCAAGTTCTTTTTCATTCTTTAGAAGGAATACTTGATATTGTTCAAGAATATCAGTTTTCTTAATTTCAGCATTATGGACTTTCGTGAATTCTTCTAGATCTTTAAAAAGATCATCAATTTTTACAGAATATTTTTTGGAAAGGAAGGCAACAAAATGTTCCATTCCTTTAACTTTCCAATCATATTCAAGGAATTCCACGAATTTTTCGTTCATGAAATTCTCACGACTTTTAATAACCTTTTCAGGTGAAAGAAAAGAAAGAATACAATAACGTTGATTAGGGATTTCTGCGTCTTCTTCTAGATAATCAATCGGCGTTCCATCATCTTCAATTTTAGGTAGTTCTTGGCGAGGCATTTGTTTATTAATATATGATTCTCTTAAAGTGGGATTTAACGAACATGTCCGTGGTCAGGTTTACATCCTTGAAGACCTAAAGTTTGTTGAACCATTATAGGAACCTTACATCCTACACAAGGACATTTCGTATGTTCAAATCCAAGAATATGTCCCATTTCATGATTAATCATATAATGTCTATAATCAGCTAAAGATAATTTACTTTTTTTAGAACCTTTAAACCATCTATCAGAATTTAAATAAATAAATCTTCCTCCAAGTTCAGCACATGAAAGTTGTTTTGGTAACCCACATTTTTTCTCAATAGTTTCAGGCAAAGATAATGCAATAAGTATATCTTCTCCTTCAAGAACATTTTCAAAACTATAACCTTGTTTTCTCCATCCATCAGGGTCGTATAAATGTGCCATAATAAAAAATGCAGTTTGTGATGGTTCATAAATTTTATATTTTTTTATTACTTCAGAGTCAATAATAACTCTACACTTATAATGTTTTTTCATTATTAATTAAAAATAATTTATCTGTAAGTTTATAAAATGCCTGAACAAAAAACATCTTCTCTTCCTGGACTTGATATTGGACAATTAGTAAGTAGTGTTGTAAAATATGCTATTGAAGGTCTAGCTGTAGCTGTAGCAGCCTACCTTCTTCCTGGCAAAGGTTTAAAAATGTCTGAAATTGGTATGATTGCGCTTGTAGCGATGGCTACATTTGGTATTCTTGATGTATATGCTCCTTCTGTAGGTTCATCTGCTCGCACTGGTGCAGGTTTCGGTATTGGCGCTCATCTAGTAGGTTTCCCTTAATCAAATGAATTCAGAAAAGAATCTAGAATTAGTGAAAACTCTTTACGCTGGAATCCGCGATTTTCGATAAGACACGCGATTACGGATTCTTCATGATAATGAATATCAACTTCAATATCCATAAAATAATTCATATTTTTATAAACACGAAACCACCAAAATGAAGGTCCGCTATTTGATGAAAACATCTGAAAATGAAGATTAGGAAATCGGATACGCATGTCTTGAATAACTTGCGTAAGATGTTTCATTTGCTGCTGTGATATCCCTATATAAGTTGAAAATACAATCCGTTTTCAATTTATATGTAACATGCATAATACTATTAATGTCTAATATTGTAAGAGCAAACTCATTATGGTATAAAATTAATCCTAAACCTTATGAACCTGAACGACAAACCAATGAGATTGTATGGTCTCTAATAAAGAATCCTTCTTTAAGTCAAGAACAAATTTATAGAAATTATTTTGAAAAACAACGAAATTTGGCAAAAGTTTTATATCCTACATTTCGCAAAGATGGAAGGGTTTAATTTTATGACTATTATTATTCCTTTAATATTGATATTAGTAGGTTATGGTATTTATTTATTAATTACAGGTGTAGCTCCAGGATCAAAATTAATAATTGAAGATCCATCTGTACAAAATAATCAAGATCCTCAACAAGCAACATTTATGTTCTTTTATACAACATGGTGTCCTCATTGTAAGAAAGCACAACAACCATGGTCATCAATGAAAGAATTATTAAAAACAAGAAAATATACGTATGGAGGAAAAACTATTTTTATGGAAGAAATTAATGCTGAAAGTGATAAAGGAAAATCAGCGTTATATAAAATCAAAGCGTACCCTACATTCAAATTAGAAACATCAGAAAAAGTTTATGAAATGCAAGGTCCCCCATCAACTGCCTCATTCAGAGCTTTCTTAACTTCTGCTCTTGGAGAAGAGAAAATCATTCATTAATTTCCCAGAATGATTTAATATATCTTCAATATCAAAATCATCTAAATTAGAATCTGCACATAATTTTGGATAATCTAATCTAACTAAAAATTCAGGTTTATCTATTCTATGATATTGTTCTACTGATAAACAATATAGTTTTTTTATATAATCTATAGGACTTATTGAATCTAACGTTTCAGGAGTAATTTGTTTAATTGCTTTTTTAGTTAAAATTAAATGTAATCCATCAGGAACTATCATATTTAAATAAGGAACAAACATTCCACCATCAACATATAATTGTCCATATAATTCTTGTGGTTGATAAATAAATGGTAAACAACAAGAACATCTCAGAGCGTCAATTAAAAGAACATCTTTTGTAAATATTGTTGGAATACCTTTAGTTATATTTGAAGCTACTATATAAAGAGGCATTTTAGCGTCACCAATTTTTGTAGTTGTAAGATCAAGATTAAATTCAGATTTCATAAATTCATTCATAGTTTCTGAAAATTTATCCATTGGAAATAATCCTTTTGAAGACATAGAATTAGCAATATGTTCTATATTTGGTTCAGGTATTAATTGATCCCATTTCATATATTTAGAAATAAGTTCTGTTTTTAGAGGTTTTTCAAATGCAATTAAAATACCTATCATAGCACCAACAGAACATCCCCAAACACCATCAGGAAATTTAAGCTCTTGGTGTTTAGATAATTCATTTAAAGCACCTATATGTAAAATTCCTTTCATACCTCCACCACCTAAAACAAGTTTTTTGATTGGTAAAACCATCTTTACTTAATATAATTAAAGAATGCTTAAAGCTCGTGACGTATGGGATGAACAAGAAGAAAGAAAACAAAATAGAATGGCTGCTATGATACCAGTTATAGCGCAAATTCAATCAAAAATAAGAACTCAAGCAATACATAATTCTAATGCTCCATATATAGTATTTGAAGTTCCAACATATGTATTCGGATATCCTTTATTTTCATTAAAAGAAGCCTTGGAATATCTTACTACTGCATTTTCAAAAGCAGGTTATTGGGTATGGGTAGTTGAAACGAAATATTTATTTATTTCATGGTTAAAACCTGTAAAAACTCGTGATTTAGGTAAACCTATATTAGCAACTAATTATCGTCCACAAATATATGATCCTTCAACGATTGCATTTATGTCAAGAGATTCAAATACATAAAACGAATTACTATGATTTTAATTAATTAATATTAAATGTCTTACAATACGATCACAAGGTATTTGAAATGCGATATTGATAGGTCATATGGCGATATAGAACCATTGGGATATGAAAAAACAAAGACAGAAGGTGAAATGATTGATTTAGCATGTTTGCATGGATGTAAAGTTATAGTTAAAAATGGTATAAATGGTAAATGGTATTTAAAAGGAAAAACAAAAACACTTGAAAATTTAAAAATTAAAATCAATAAATATGCTGGAAAATCAAGAGATGGAGTATTTCTATTGCTTCTAGAATAATAAGATGCTACGTATGAATGGAAAAGAAACATTTTTTGTTAGTATGAATGCTTCATTATTAGCAATATTTTATACTTTATTGGGTGTATTTGTATCATATATTCTATATTTCTTATTTGATGAATATAATGAAAAATGGGAAAAGAAATCTATTAGTTATAAATTCTTAGATGTTTCTGTAGAAATTTCTCTACTTTCAGTTATTGCATTTTGGAGTGCACATATAATTGAATTAGCTCCACCTGTATTTCCTGTTCGTAAACAATTAGATCTTTTAGTTGATGGATATATTTCAGGTATATTCTATGTATTTGCTGTATTTTTATTTATGGAATCATTAACTAGTAAACTAAAATTTTTATTTCATGAATTATTTGAACCATATTTTTCTAAAATATTTCCTCAACATGGATCAATAATAGATTTATCTTTATCATATAAACCTAGTGAAAAAACGGAAAAATAAATTTCTTAATTAATTTTTCTTAAAATGAGTTGTCAACATACTCTTATAATTGATGAAGGTGAGAGAGTATGTACAAAATGTGGAGAAATTCAATCTAAAGTTATAGATGAAGGTGCAGAATGGCGTAATTATGAAGATTCAAAAGGAGAAGATCAATGTCGTACAGGATTTGTAACATCTGAACTTCTTCCTGATTCTTCTTATGGTTCAATGGTATCTTTTAAAGGTATTGCAGCAAATAATACAAATCTAAAATCAATTCAAAGATTATCATGCTGGTCTTTGTCTTCAAATAGTCAAAGATCATGGATGGGTATATTTGATGCTATTCAATTATCATGTACACAAGCAGGATTACCAAAAGCTATTATTATGGATGCGTGTGGACTTTATAAACAAATGGAAGATGCGCAAAAAGTTCGAGGAGAAACTCGTCGTTCATTAATGGCTGCATCAGTATTTGTAGCTTGTCGTAATAATAATGCTCCACGTAGTCATGAAGAAATAGCTAAATTATTCATTGTGAATATTCGTGCTTTATGTAAGGCAATTAGTCAATTTAATCCAACAGAAAATTCAGTATTACAAACACAAGTAGGATTAGCCGAAAGATTATGTGCTTCCTTAAACTTAAATGATTCACAAAGAGATAAGATTTTAGATTATTTATATGAAATTTCTTTGAAATCAGAAGATGAATTTGAACATACACCTAAAACTATTGTTGCAGGTGTAATAGCAAAAGTAATGAATTTAAAATCTAAATCTGATATGAAAATTGTTTCAGATGTTTCAGGTGTTTCAGCATTGTCAATTCATAAAATTGTAGGAAAGATTTAAATTAAAATACCGGATTGTTTAGAAACAAATGTAGCTAATAAATTTATACGTTCAAAAAATGTTATTGAAGAATTTTTTAATATATTATTAGATTCTATACCATTTCCACTTGTAGTAAATGTTGTTCCTGCAATACCCGATGCCGACCAATTTAATCCATCAGAAGAAGTTAAGATTGTATTACCACCAGTTCCAACAGCTATCCATCTAGAACCATTCCATGCTACATCATCACCACTTGTAGTAAATGTTGTTCCTGTAACGGCAGACCAATTTAATCCATCAGTAGAAGTTAAGATTGTATTACCACCATTTCCAACAGCTATCCACCTAGAACCATTCCATGCTACACCATTTCCTTTTGTAGTAAATGTTGTTCCTGTAACGGCAGACCAACTTAACCCATCAGTAGAAGTTAACATTGTATTTGTACCTTGTCCAAGAGCTACCCATCTAGAACCATTCCATGCTACACTATTTCCTTTTGTAGTAAATATTGTTCCTGTAATAGGAGACCAATTTAACCCATCAGTAGAAGTTAACATTGTATTAGTGCCAATTCCATCATTTCCAACAGCTATCCACCTAGAACCATTCCATGCTACACCATTACCACTTATAGTAAATGTTGTTCCTGTAACGGCAGACCAATTTAATCCATCAGAAGATGTTAAAATTGTTTTATTACTAGGCCCTGGAATACCTCCTCCAACAGCTATCCATCTAGAACCATTCCATGCTACACCAAATCCACTCACACCAAATGTTGTTCCTGTAACGGCAGACCAATTTAATCCATCAGTAGAAGTTAATATTTTATTATTGTTATCAGTTCCAACAGCTACCCATCTAGAACCATTCCACTCTACATCATTACCACCTGTATCAAATGTTGTTCCTGTAACTGCAGACCAATTTAATCCATCAGTAGAAGTTAACATTGTATTAGTTCCAGTTCCAACAGCTACCATAAGAGGTTGATATGATGGATCAATAATATTCCTTATACCAACTAAATCTATAGCATTGGTAGGACCTTGAACTATAGATTGTTGAAAAATATTATTTAAATAGTTCGGTGAAAACGAATTCGCCATTTTTATATTAAGGATAAAGAATATGGAGCCATTATTTGACACGTCATCAAAGACAATGGGAGAAAAATATACTTTGTTCCCTATTTCATCTAAAGAACAAGAATTAATGAAACTTTATAAAAAATCCGTTGCAGTATTTTGGATTCCTGAAGAAATTGATTTCTCAAAAGATAAAGATGATTGGAATAAATTATCAGACCCTGAAAAATATTTCATTTCACAAGTTCTAGCGTTCTTTGCTGGTTCTGATGGAATTGTTCAAGAAAATCTTGCTACACGATTCCAAAAAGAAATTAGTTCTCCTGTTGCTCGTCTATTCTATGGTTTTCAAAATGCAATGGAAGGTATTCATTCTGAAACTTATTCTCTTTTGATAGACCAATACATTAAAGATCCTGAAGAACAAAAAAAATTATTCAGAGCAATTGACTTAAGTCCATGTATTCAAAAGAAAGCTATGTGGGCACTAAAATTTATTGATTCGCCTGAATCTTACGCTACTCGTCTAGTAGGATTTGCATGTGTTGAAGGTATTTTCTTTAGTGGTTCATTTTGTGCTATTTATTGGTTAAAGAAACGTGGTTTACTTCCTGGTCTTACATTTTCAAATGAACTAATTTCAAGAGATGAAGGATTGCATACAGAATTTGCTGTTGCTCTTTATCATCTTTTGGAAAATAAACTTACTCGTGAAGAAATTCAAGATATTATTGTAGAAGCAGTTAAAATTGAAACTGAATTTATTTGTGAAGCATTACCTTGTTCATTAATTGGAATGAATGCACGAGATATGACTCAATACATTCAATTCGTTGCTGATCGACTAGCTCTTCAACTTGGTATTCCTAAAATCTTTGGTACTCAAAATCCATTTGATTTTATGGAATTAATTTCTTTAGAAGGTAAAACTAATTTCTTTGAAAAGAAAGTTTCAGAATATTCTAAACCTATGAACGCCGATACGTCCGTCCGTTTCGACGACGACGACTTTTAGATTTACGTTTCTTTGTTTTCCTTCCTTTTCCAGCAATACCTTTTTGTTTTATTCTATCCTCTTCTTCTTTTGTAAGTTTAGCTTTAACATGTAAAGGTGGTAGAATTCTTGGTTTTGGTGTTGGTGGTGTTCTTGGTGGTGGTGAAGGAGGTACACCAACTGAAATTGGAGGACTATTTCCATCTCCATCTTCATCAAAGAAGCTAGACATTTAATTTTTAAGTATATAAAATTTAATGTTTACGTCTTTTTAATGTTTTCTTTTTATGTGATTTCTTTTTATGTTGTTTTCTTTTTGAACGACCACCATCTAATCTACCTAAAGTTGCATTAACTGATTTTTCTACTTCTTTTTCTTTTTTTTCACGAGCAGATCTTTCAGCAGATGTTTCTTTTTTACGAGCAGCATCTACTTCAGCAGCAGTAGTTCTCCAATCTTCTCTTTCATTTGGTGTTTTTTCTGGTTCTCTATCCATCTTTTTTATTATTTATAATGTAAAAAAAGATTCGTTTAAAGGAAAAAAGAAAGAACTTAATAAAGAATTAAAATGGAACTTACATATGTTACAATTATTGTTTTGGCGTCAATGATTTTTGTTCTTGCTGGTATGGTTGGTTATTTATACTGGCAACAAACTCGTATGCTTCAACATATGCAATCTCTTTCAACTTTTATTGCAAGTCAATTAACTCAACCTCCAGAAGAACATCAACATGATGTAGAAGCTCCTCAACCTCCAGAAGAAGAACCTAAACCTGAACCTGATTCTGAATCTGAATCTGAAGATGATGATAGATTATCAGTAGAAGAGAAAGTTGAAGTTGTTGAAGGTCCTCCTCCCTCTAAAGAAGAAGTAGATATTGATGATCTACAATCTAAAACTGCTACTCAATTAAAAGAACTTCTTACTCAAAAAGGTATTCCATTTGGAAAGAGAGATTCTAAACCTGTTCTTCTACAACTTCTAAAAGCAATTGCTTAAAATAGCGTTATTCACAGGGTAATTAATTAAACAATGAAAAATAATGGACATATTATTTTTCATTGGATTTACATGTATTCAAATAATAATTTATTTTTTATTTAAAGATCATTTAAATTCAAAACAACAATCATGGATATTTTTATTAGGCGCTTCAATATTATTTGTTTTAGGATCAATACCAATCTTAATAAATTTCTTTAAGAGTATTTCAACAAATACATATAAAGAATATTTTCAAGATTTGTATAATAATGAATCTACAATACATAGAACAATAACAATATGGTTTATGTCTTCTTTATTTTTAGATTGTGTTATTGGAATGGTTGATTATCCTGGAAAATTTAGTTGGACACATCATATATTTTATTTATTTAATGGTATATTTGCATTGTATCATAAAGGAACATCATTAGCATTTTTAATGAGTCCTATGGAAATACCAACATTAACTTTTGCTATTGGAACAATATTTCCAAATTTAAGATCAAATTTATTATTTGGAATATCTTTATTTTTATTTCGTATTTTATATGAAGTTATAGCATATATTTATTTAATGGCTACACCTGATATGCCAAAAATGTATATTTCTTCTGTATTTTTTCCAACTATTATTTTACACTTAAATTGGGTTTATAAATGGTTAATAAAGAATGTATTTTAAAAAGTATGTTTTACAAAAATATCATTATTATACGAATATGAAAAAAGAGGAGATGGATCAGTTATTCCATTAGTAACATTATATTCAAGTAATTGATGTGATTTTTTATATTTTTCAAGAAATTTGATTGCATTTTCAAAATCTATACATACACGAATATCTTCAAGTTCATTTCCATATAATAAACATAATATAAACACTCTCATTATTTATAATTAAGTTTAAGTACTCTAAACCCACCAATCAACAAATAGTCCATTTAGGCGTTTCGTGATTTTTGAATCAGGAAATAGAACTTGAAGACTTTTAAGAATTTCATGTTGTTGTCGTTGACTTAGCGCTTCTCTTGAATACCACATATATTGAGTTTTACCTTTACTTGCTAAATCTAGAATAGTATCTTTAATTTCGTCAATAGCCGTAGAAATATAAGCGTCTTCACGCCTCTTTTTCTCCGTATTGTAAAGCGAATATAGATAATCGCGCGTGTACATCTTAAGTTATTTTTATGTAATCTACATATTATCCGTTTTGAATAAATAATGAAACTAATTTCTTTTGATGTAGGATTAAGAAATTTAGCTTTTTGTATTATGGAAGGAACATCACGAAAAAATCTTAAGATTTTACATTGGGATTTAATTGATGTTATGGCAGAAGGATCAGAAGTAGGAATAAAGAATTGTTTTAAATGTAAGAAAGTTGCTTCATGGACATGGGGAGATAAATTTGCGTGTAGATTACATAAAGGAAAATCACAAACTAAATCTGCTTTAGGTAAAAAAACAATAGAGCAATTAAAAAAAGAATCAGAGCAAGAATTTAAAACTAAGAAAGAATATGTAGAATATATTTATTCTAAAAATCCTGTATGGAAAAGATGTGTTAAATCATGTAAAGCAGGATCAGTTGTAGATTTAGCACCATTAATTTCTACTGCATTAACATCCCGAACTTCTATATGGAATGGAGCAACAAAAGTTATATTTGAACAACAACCTGATAAGCGTATGTTAGCAGTTCAAGGAATGATGCATATGTGGTTTGTATGTCATGGTTATGAAGTGAAAGGAATTTCTGCTACACATAAATTAACAAATATAACTACTTTGGAAGATTCAACTAAATCATATAAAGGTAGAAAGAAAACAGGTATTATACATGCATCTACATTATGTCCAACAGAAGAATGGAAAACTTATCTTTTGAAACATCCTAAAAAAGATGATTTAGCGGACGCTTTCTTACAAGGTCTTTGGTTTATGGAAAATGGAAAATAAAAATAATTAGATTTTTTTATCAAAAATGAAATTTCCTATTACTCGCGAACAACTACAAGATATTAAAAAAGATGTGGAAGAAGAATTTATACAATGTAATATTGAAGAAATAATTGAAAATATAAAAGTGCGTATATTAATGCACGCTTATCGAGGCACTCTTCCACATTTAGGAGGATTAACAAATGCAAAACTGAAAATTGATATATCTCAATTTAGAATTATTATTCCAGATAAATGGAGACGGTATATTACAATTAATTCACCAGCCGATCCTTTGGTATTCAATCCATGGAAAACCCACTTTGAAATAATTAAAGAAAAACTTAGAGAACTCTTTCCAGGAGTAAGTTTTGAAACAGATCCTTTAAAGACATATATGCTTATTGATTGGTCTTAATTCAAGTAAAGACTTTCAGGAACAACAATTTCACGAATTAGATTAATATTACGCATTTTATCAAGCATATCTAAATCTTCAATAATAGTAGCAAGATTACGCCATTCATCAACTAAATTATTTAATTTCAAAAGATTTTTTACAAGAGTTCCTTCATTAATATTATAATTTTCACAAATGTTCTTGGAACTTTCACCTTCAATCCAATCTTTAATTAAATCACACCAAAACAATGAAATTTTTTGTTGTGAATCAGATTCATATTGTGATATTTTAAATTCATATTGTTGTAATTCATATACTGGATGAGTAGGAAGAATTAAATATGATACATCATCAAATCCATCAGTTTCTAAGAAAATACTTAAGAAAATAGTAATTTCTTCTGCTGAATATTTATGAAATAGTTTTTTTGTATACGCATAGGACATTAATAAAGGATTACCTTCATAAATTTCTGCTGCTAAAGTTCCCATTATTGTTAAAGAACCATTACTACGAATATATCCAATTTTTTGAAGAATTTCTTGTTTATATTTAATTTCAGGTGGAGTTTCTTTCAAAATTTCAATTTCTTTTTTCATTAATTCAATAGTTTTTAATGAAGATTCTACAAGTTTATAATTAGTTAGAATGTTTTTCCATTTAGGAAGTAAATGTCCATTATTCCATGCAGAAAGTAATCTTTGTTTTTCTTTAGATTGTATCATATTCATGATTCTATAATATTCTTTACATTCTAGAAGTTCACATTCTGGAATTTGAGGAAGTTCTTGTAAAGTTTTTTCAATATCTTTTTCTAAATTATAAATATCCCATAATCTTTCTTGTTTCCAATAAGTTTGATCTAAAATATCTTTACTTGAATGAATTTGTTGAAGAACATAAGAATAAGTAAATTTTAATTGTGAAGTTACTGAAGGTTTTAATCCTGTCATCATAGCTTTCATTTCAGCAAGAGGTTCAGGTTCACGAATAGGAAGATAAATAACAATACCTTCAGTATCTTTACCTCTACGTCCAGCACGTCCAGCCATTTGAGTATATTCATCAGGTCTTAGCATACGGAAATATCCTGATTCTGATTGTTTACGAAATGATGTAAATACTACAGTTTTAGTAGGCATATTTAATCCAACTGCAAATGTTTCAGTAGCAAATAATACTTTAACTAATCCCATACCAAATAAAATCTCAGTAATTTCTTTCAAAATAGGAAGAACACCACTATGATGAAATCCAATACCTTTTTCTAATAAAGGTAATAAATCAAAGTATTGAGAAGATACTAAAACATCTTTGAATTTTTGTAATTTAAAATTTATAATATGTTTAACATTTGAAGTTTCTGATGATGTTAATAAAGTAGTTGAAATTTTCTTAGCGTATTCACAACACATTTTTCTTGAAAGAACAAAGAACAAAGCAGGTAATTTCTCAGTTTTTTCTAGATCTAAAACAAGTTCATTTGCTTTATGAATAAATGAATTATCTTTAAAATCTCTTTTTACAACTTTATCAGAATCTTTTTGAGAAACTTGTTCTTTATGTTTTTTCTTTTTTTGTTCAATTTCATAATAATCTTGAACATATTTTAAATATTCAGATGAATCAAATTTATCTTCATGATTCATTAAAATTTTCCCATTTTCTAATTTATGAATTAATGGAACATTTCTATATTCTGTAGAAATTAAATGAATAGGTTTTTGTTTTAGTTCACCTAACCAATGAGCAAAAGGTTCGGGTTTATAAATAGTTGCTGAAAGAAGAACTAAATTAATTTCGGAAGGAATTAAAACAAAACATTCTTCCCAAATTTTTCCACGTGCTGGATCATTAATATAATGAACTTCATCAAATATAATTGCATCTACATTATCCAGAGATAATGAAGCAGTAATACCAATATGTTCAGTTGTAGTTCCTTGTTTAAATAAAAGATTTCTCAGAATTTCAGTAGTCATAACAACAATATCAGCATTAGGACAAAATTTAATATCACCTGTCATAATACCAACAGATGGATGAATTTTTTTAAGATCATGGAATTTTTGATTACTCAAAGATTTAATTGGAGTTGTATAGAATATACGTTTTTGTTTCTTTAAAGAATGTAAAATTTGATATTCACCAACAAGAGTTTTTCCTGTACCAGTTTTAGCAGTAACAAGAACATTTTCATCTCGAGATATAGCATGAGCAGCAAATACTTGAAAAGGATCCATAGGAAACCCAAATGGATTCTCTACAAGAGGTAAAGGTGATTTAAGGTCAATAACTTTAAGCATTAGTTTGCTTTCAAATAGAAAAAAATAAAATCCATTTTGAATGTGCGTTGTAGTTTTAAGAACTGAGTAATTCTAAGAAGTAAATATGGACGCTATTTTTGGTGCTGATTTATTAACAAATCCTAAGATTGCTCAATCTGAGCAAGTAAATTTAAATCTTCCTGAACTTTCAAGTATAGAATTACCTGATTTTAATTCTGGTCCATCAGAAGAACCTAAATTAATGCCTTCATTAAATTCTGTTGGTGAATTAAGAAGTTCATCAGGAGTAGAAAATTTAAATGCTGAACCTTTTCTAAATTTTGGTTCATCATCATCTAAAAAAATGTCTGAAGAGAATACTTTGAAAGAGAAATATGAAATACTAAGAAAATTTGAACGTATGCAAAAACTTGGTGTTCCTTTACGTAAAAGATTTACTCTAGATTCACCCATTGAAGAAATGCGTATTGAACTTGATTTCATTCGTCGTGAGAAAGCTATGGATCAAACAATTAAACAATTCTGTGATTGGTATATTACTGGTATGTCTGCGATGGAATGGGGATCTAAAAATATTGCATTTTTGAAAGCGTTTGGATTAAACTTAGAAGGTTTATCTGAATCTGCACAAATGAATGTTGGTGATATGGAAGATGATTTTGAAGAATTATATGATTTGTATGGTGATAATTTGAAAATGCATCCTTTAGTTCGTATTCCTTTAAGAACATGTATGATGGTATATATGGTTCATTTAACTAATCAAATGACTATGAAAGCACCTGTTCCTAATATAGATCAAATTCTAAAAACAAATCCTGATATTGCAAGACAATTAGCTACTGCTGCTATGCAACAACAAACTACAACTATGCGTGGAAATCCTGTAGCGCCCCCTCAAGCACCTCCTAGTAATCCTTTAGCAGGACTAACAAGTTTTATGAGTAGTATGGTTCCTCCTCCTCCTCAACAAACAAGTGTAAGACCTCCTCCTCCTACAAATATTAAATCTCCTGTAAAACTTGCCCCTAGACCTGCACAACCTCCCCCTATTCTAAAACCTTCACCTCCTCCTGTTAGAGAAATGAGCGCTCCTGTAAGTATTGATGATCTTCTTAAATCTGTAAATTCTAATGCAGACACTAAAAAAGTTAATACTACACCTTCTCAAAGAAAAGGTGGTTCAACAGGTAAGAATAGTGTAAGTATTAAACTTTAATTTAAATATAATTGATTAGATATTATTAAATGGATTCTCCTAAAAGTCTTCTAAAATCTCGTGAAAATATTCGAGAATTATTTAACATTGGACATCAAGCTATAAATAATTATCGAGCGTTTGATATGTTATTAAAACATTTTTGGGGTAATTTATACCAAAAAGTTGGTCTTAAACTTACAAAATTTATTTTTAATCCTAAACCATATATGCATGAACAAGGTAAAATGACTAAGGAATTTATATTAGAATTTATTGAAATTCTAAAAAAAGAATATCCTGGATGTGATTTTGAATATAAAGAAACAGTTGGTTATGATGGAAATATACTTGAACAAGTAATTGTTATGGATTGGAGTTAAAACGGATTTGTTTTTATTTATTAACG
>Ga0209188_1000949_pt1 | contig 25213 bp, 20 predicted proteins | sample C_130625_EF_Meta_FD_187307 | JGI IMG/M metagenome (GOLD analysis project Ga0209188, IMG submission 187307) | Freshwater microbial communities from Lake Croche, Canada to study carbon cycling - C_130625_EF_MetaG (SPAdes) (version 2) | ecosystem: Environmental > Aquatic > Freshwater > Lake... | reverse complement strand
TGTGACGTCTAGGCGGTCAAAATATTCGCGGATGACACCGCGCCATTGGTGAGCCATTAGACTCCTTCTACTCTGATTACTGAAGAGATTGTTTCGACTGCGTCGCTTGCGGCTAGTGCTTCAACCACTGCATTTAGAGACGCGCCTAATGCCTCATGGGTTCCTACCTCGAGGGTAGCGGTTTTGCTTAGCTGGCCGTTGCTCAACGCGACAGATTGTTCAACTGTTTCGATTGAAACACCGTGTTCGGCAAAAGTGTTTGCGATTTGGGCCAAGACTCCCGGCTTATCGATTACCTCGAGCGTGATTTGATAGCTCATATAAACGCGTTCAATCGGCAAAGTCTCAAGGTTGGCGTGAACTGAGTCGGCAAGGCCTGGGCCTCCGGCAACGTGACGCTTGGCAGCCGAGACTAGGTCACCAAGCACCGCGGATGCGGTTTGCACGCCTCCGGCACCCGCACCATAGAACATAAGCTGACCGGCGGCCTCGGCCTCAACATAAACCGCGTTGAAGGCTCCGCGCACCGAAGCTAGCGGGTGCTCGTTTGGAATCAGCGCCGGGTAAACCCTCACCGAGATGCCCTGGTGCCCGGCGTCATCGGCGTCGATGCGCTCACAAATGGCAAGAAGTTTAATCACGTAGCCGTCGCGTTTTGCCGCGTTAATTTGGGCTTTTGTGACTTTTGTGATGCCCTCGCGATAAACCTGCGAGAGCGGCACCTCGGTGTGAAATGCCAGTGAGGCGAGGATGGCCGCTTTTTGGGCGGCGTCGAAAGCCTCAATGTCTGCAGTTGGATCAGCTTCGGCGTATCCGAGCGCTTGGGCTTCGGCGAGCGCGTCGGCAAACTCAGCGCCGGTGGTGTACATGCGATCGAGTATGTAGTTGGTCGTGCCGTTGACGATGCCCATGATTCTCTTGATGCGGTCGCCAGCGAGTGATTCACGAAGTGGGCGGATGATTGGAATCGCGCCGGCCACAGCAGCTTCAAAATAAAGTTGAGCCCCGACCTGTTCGGCAGTGTCAAAAAGTTCGGTTCCGTGACTCGCGAGCAGCGCCTTGTTTGCGGTGATTACGTCTGATCCAGAGTTAAGAGCCTGCAAAATGTAGGTTCGAGCGGGTTCGATGCCGCCCATCACCTCAATCACAATGTCGGCGCTCAGAATCAAAGTTTCGGCGTCGGTGGTTAGCAACTCAGCCGGAACGCCTTTTTCGCGGGCGGCCTCTAGGTTTCTGACGGCGATTCCGATTAGTTCGAGTTTTGCGCCAACACGGGCGGCCAACTCGGCCTGGTTTTCTAGCAGCAGACGAGCCACCTGCGAACCGACAGAGCCGGCACCCAGAAGGGCAACTCTAAGGGCACGATATTCGGTCATGAGTTCACTCATCACATTCTGTTCGTTTGGTGCAATTCTTGGTAACGCAGGTCTCTAGCAAAAAGGTCGGATTCGGTCTCGCCGCGCAAAACCACTCGTGCCTCACCGGCGCGCACTGCGACCACCGGCGGGCGGGTCAGCATGTTGTAGTTGCTTGATAAAGAATAGCAATAAGCGCCTGTAACTGGAACGGCTAGGAGGTCGTTGGGGGCGATGTCGTTGGGTAGATAGTCGGCGCGAACCACAATGTCGCCGCTCTCGCAGTGCTTGCCAACCACCCTCACGAGGGCCGGTTCGGCGTTCGAGGTGCGCGAGGCGAGCGATACCGAATATTCGGCTTCATATAGAGCCGGACGCGCGTTGTCGCCCATTCCCCCGTCGACTGAAACATACTTGCGAACGGCTGGGGTAGCGCCGTCGGTTACCGCTACATCCTTGATAGTGCCGACGTTGTAGAGCGTGAAGGTGCTCGGGCCAGAAATGACCCGCCCCGGCTCAAAAGCCAACTTAGGCACAGCTATGCCTCGAGCATCACATTCTCGCTTGACCGCCATGGCGATGTGCGCCGCAAAAGTGCTCATCGATGGCGCATCGTCGGCCGAGGTGTAGTTGACACCAAAACCGCCACCAAGGTTTAGCTCTGGAACTTCGCCGCCGCCGAGCAACTCTGCGTGGAGCTCAACGAGACGTTTCGCGGCTTCGACGAAACCTTCAAGGGCAAAAATTTGAGAGCCGATGTGACTGTGAATGCCAAGAAACTTGAGGTGACGGTGCGAACGGATGCGCGCTACCAGGGCGGGAACATCGTTGATGGCGATGCCAAACTTTTGATCTTCGCGAGCGGTTGCTAAAAACTCGTGGGTGTAGGCGTGCACTCCGCTGTTGACGCGAAGGCGAACGCCCTGCACCTTATCTTGAGCGCCGGCTGCTGAAGCGATGCGTTCAATTTCGATTTCGCTATCAATTACGATTGCGCCAACGTTGGCTGAGACCGCTCTACCGATTTCAAACAGGCTCTTGTTGTTTCCGTGTAAACCAATTCGGCTACCGTCAATTCCGGCTGCAAGCGCGACGGCGAGCTCGCCCCCGCTTGCAACGTCAAGATTCAAGCCCAGCTCATCAATCCACTGGGCAACTTCGGTGCACAAAAACACTTTGCCAGCGTAATAAACCTTGGCTTCGGTTCCGATTGACTTAGCGGCTGATTCGAGCGCGGCCTTAACCCCCAAGGCTCGCGAGCGAAAGTCGTCTTCATCCAAAACAAACAGCGGTGTGCCGAAACGAGCCGCCAAATCGCCAACGGTTACACCGGCCACCGAAAGCTCGCCGGTCGACGTTCTTTTGGTGTTGCTTGACCAGATTTTAGGGCTGATCGCGTTCGCGTCTTCAGGCACAGCGAGCCATTCTGGTGCGAGCGGGTTCGGAGTGTTCTTAGCCATTACATTCGCTCCGGAGCTTCAACTGCGAGCAGACCCAAGCCATTACGCAAAACTTGACCGGCGGCATTATTTAGCCACAGTCGAGTTCGGTGAATGGTCTCTGGAGTTGCGCCCGAAAGTGGCGTAACCCGGCAGTTGTCGTACCATCGGTGGTAGGCCCCTGCGACTTCTTCGAGATACCGAGCCACTCGGTGAGGTTCCCGAAACTCCGATGCCTGTGCAATAACTTTTGGCAGGTCGCCGAGTTTTGCGAGCAGCTCATCTTCGCTCGGGTGGTTGAGCAGAGCCGGTTCGAACTCACTCATGTCAACACCCAGGCTCGCAGCATTATTTGCAACCTGCGCCGTGCGGGCGTGAGCATACTGAACATAAAAAACCGGATTGTCATTGCTCTTTTTTGAGAGCTGAGCAAGGTCGATATCGATGTTCGAGTTCATTGAGGAACGAGTGAGGGCATACCTGGCTGCGTCGTTGCCAACGGCCTCTACCAGGTCTTGCATCGTCACGACCGTGCCGGCTCGCTTCGACATTCGCATCGGCTCACCGTCACGAACGAGGTTGACCATTTGGCCAATCAGAATCTCAAGGTTCACGCCCGGCTCGTCTCCGTAGGCTGCGCATAGAGCCATCATTCGCGGAACATAACCGTGGTGGTCAGCGCCGAGCATGTAGATGCATCGGTCAAAGCCGCGCTCACGCTTGTCGAGGTAATACGCCAGGTCGCCTGCGATGTAGGCAGCTTCGCCGTCGCTCTTGATGACAACCCGATCGCGGTCGTCGCCAAATGTGCTCGAGCGCAACCAGGTCGCGCCATCCTCTTCAAAAATGTGCCCTAGGCTGCGCAGCCGCTCGATGGCGCGCTCGACGGCTTTGCTTTCATAGAGCGAGTTCTCGTGAAAATAAACATCGAAATCCACGCCGAAATCGTGAAGCTCCTGACGAATTTCTTGGAACATTAGCTCAACACCGTTGGCTCTGAAATATTCTTGGGCCTCTTCCCGGGGCAGACCCAAAACATCGATTGCGGTTTCGGCAAGCACTCGCTGCGCAATATCGTGGATGTACTCGCCGCCGTATCCGTCTTCGGGAGTCGGTTCGCCGAGGGCGCTGGCAAGCAAAGATAAGGCAAAACGGTCGATTTGTGCACCGTGATCATTGAAATAGTATTCGCGGGTAACCGTTGCACCCTGCGCTTCAAAAATCCGCGCCAAGGAGTCTCCAACCGCCGCCCATCGAGCACCGCCGAGGTGAATCGGACCTGTCGGGTTTGCCGAGACAAACTCAAGGTTCATTTTGAGACCCGCAAGGTCGCTGCCACGGCCATAGGTTTCGCCCGCGGCAAGAATGGTCTGAACCAGCAGGCCAGCTTGGCCGGCACTCAGAGTTATGTTGATAAACCCAGGCCCGGCAATGTCGACTTTTTCGACGCCGTCGAGAGCACTAATCTCTGGTGCCAACAGCTCGGCAAAAGCTCGTGGGTTCATTCCAAAAATGGCCGCCGACTTCATCGCGATGTTCGTTGCCCAATCGCCGTGGTCACGATTTTTCGGACGCTCAACCAAAACCTCTGCGGGCAGAATTGCAGCGCCCAAAGTGCCATTCGACTGCAATTTCGCAAGGATGTCGAGTAGCGCGGCCGAAAGGTCTGCTGGGGTCAAGTTATTGCCGATCTTGTTGGGCTCAAAAGCTGTAACAGCTCTCTAAATCATACCGAATGGCGAGAAATTGCCGAAGATGGCGGCAGCCCTTGAGCTACCGCCATCGCCGCCTTAGGAAAGGAGAGGCCTAAGTTTTGTTATTTGACCGAACCAGAGGTAAGACCTCTTACGAAGTACCGCTGTAGGCCAAAGAAAACCACAACCGGAACAATCAGCGTAAACAGGGAACCGGCAGCAACGAGTTGCCAACCTTGGCTGTATTGACCGAGCATGCTGAGCAACGTGTAGGTCAGAACTGGATGGTTTCCAACGAAGACGAACGCCACAAGGTAGTCGTTCCAAACCCACAAAAACTGAAAGATTGCAAAAGAAGCCAGCGCTGGAACCGACATCGGAATTACCAGTCGCCAGAAAATTTGGTAGTACGAAGCCCCGTCAACGCGAGCAGCTTCAATCAAGGCGGTTGGGAGTGTCATCATGTAGTTTCTCAGGATGTAAACCGCCAGCGGCATCGCAAAGGCGCTGTGAACGATCCAGCCCGCGGGATACTCACCGGTGATATGCCAAGGATAGTTTTCGTCCCAGAACGGCACCCAACGGAATAGCTCTGGGCTGTTAAACTGCAGGTCACCCAACCAGGAGTCGAATCCCACGAACAACTGAAGCACTGGGACTAGAGCGGCCTGCATCGGAACAACCATCAAACCGATGATGATTGAGAACCAAAACTCTCGCCCTTTGAAACTCAGGAATGTGAAGCCAAAGGCTGCAAAAGCAGCAAACATGATCGGCAAAATGGTTGCAGGAACGGCAACCGCGGCGGTAGCGATGAAACTTGGAAGCAAACCGTTAGCGTTGAGCGCCTGCGAAAAAGGCTCTAAAGTCCATGCCTGGGTGAACGGGGACGCCAAGGCGGTCCACCATCCGGTGTTATAGGCCTCATCCTTGGATCGAAACGCGGTTACCAGAAGCCCCAGTGTCGGAATCGACCAAAGTAGCATCAGGACCAGCAAAACTAGAGAAGACCCAAGGCGAAACTTTCTGAGCTTAGTCGCGAATGAGATTGATCTGCTCATCGAAGTTCCTCCTGCTTGCGGTAGCTACGAACTTGATAAATCATGATCGGAATAATGGCGAGCATAAGCAAAACCACGATGGCCGAAGCTTTTCCGGTGTCTCCGAACTCGAAGTAATTCTTGATAAAAGCCACACCAAGAACGTTGGTCTCGTAGTTACCGCCAGTCATGGCGTAAACCACGTCAAAGATTTTCATGACCGCAATCAACACGGTAATGAAAACCGAAACTGCAGTTGCACGAATTTGAGGTAAGACGATTCTGAAGAAAATTTGACGACCGGATGCGCCGTCGATTGAGGCAGCTTCAACGGTTTCCTCGGGAACCGCCTTAATGGCGGCCGAAAGCAGAACCATGGAGAAACCGGTGTTGAGCCAGATAACGATGACCATCAATAGCAGGTCATTGAGTTTGAAGTTTGTAACCTGCAACCAGGGCACGGGGTCGCCGCCGAGAGAAGTGACGACAGCGTTCAGAAGCCCGATTTGAGTGTTGCCGGCCTCGTAGTGGTAAAGGAATCGCCACATCGTGGCGCCCGCAACAAAACTGATTGCCATTGGCAAAAAGATGATCGATTTCGCGACTTTTTCACGAATTGGCCCGACGTTGTTAGAAACGGTTGCGATAAGTAGCCCCAAGACGACGGTAGTAAACGGTACGACAAGAATCCAGAGAAGGTTGTTCGAAAGAGTGGTGATGAAATCAGGGTCGCCAAAAAGAGAACTGAAGTTGTCAAAGCCGACAAAAGTTTGTTCGCCCGTGTCTTGCGAAGTTGTTGTGAAGCTCAGATACATGGTCTGAACGGTTGGCCACACTAAGAAACCGCCGACCAGAGCCAGGACGGGGGCGATAAAAACGTAAGGCTGAAGAGCCGAGGAGGCTCGTCTCGGTAAACGGTTGACTAAAAAATTTAGAATCCAGTAGAGAACAATGCTTGCCAGAACACCTAAAACGATCGAGGTAAGGGCAAATCCAAGATCTGGAAGGTAGGTGGAAACGTCTTGTTGTTCGTCCATTGTGACAGCTTTCTGTTTCTGGTTCCTTGAAGCGATGTTACTAATCAAGAAACACTGGCAGGAAGGCTATGAGCCTTCCTGCCAGCGACTATCTTGTTGCTCTAAGTCAGATGCGACTTAGTATGCTGCGTCAATCGCGGTCAAAGCCTCGTCTAGAGTCTTTGAGCCATTGAACCAGCTGGTTAGGTTTGACCACTCAGCCGAGTTCACAGCTGCTGGCTCGGCGTCAGAACCGTCGAAGCCGAATGCAGATGCAGTTGCCAGAGTCTTTCCGATCTTCTGCTGAATCGCGGTTGGGTAGAGGCTGTTTGGGAATGTCTTGTGAGCTGACAAGAAGAATCCGCTGTTTGCCCAGCCCGAACGACCTAGCTTGTCGCTGAGGATGAAGTTCAGAACCTTAGCTACTGCAGGAGTGCTCTTGAATGCAGCTGCGATGTCGCCACCACCAAGAACGGCCTTCGTTCCGCCTGCTGGGGTCGGTACTGGGAAGAAACCAACGTGAGCGTAGTTTCCGGCCTTGTACTCGTCCTTGATTGCGGTTGGGAAGAAGTCGGTGATGAACGAACCCTGCTTCAGCATGAAGCACTGGTTGTTGTTCTTGCCGTCTGCAAACAAGCCGCGAGTGGTGTCTTCACCGAAGTTGCGTGAAGCAATTGCGGTGCCGCCACCCTGAACGTTGCCGTCAGTTAGAAGTGCATCCTTGACTCGGTTTGCTGCCTGCTTGACAAGAGCTGAGTTGAACTTGATCTTGCCCTGCCACCACTGGTTGTACTTAGCAACGCCGCCTAGCTTAAGAACATATTCTTCTAGCCAGTCAGTTGCGTACCAACCGGTTGCGCCACCAGATTCGATGCCCGCACAGTATGGGTAGCCTGCGCCATCTGACTTGATCTTTGCAACCAAAGCGGTTAGCGCAGCGTCAGTGGTAGGAACTTTATAGCCGCGTGCAGCGAAAGCAGCTGGGTTGTAGAAGACAAGTGACTTCACGTTTGCGCCAACAGGAAGACCGTAGATCTTGCCTGACTTGACTGCTAGTTTGTCCCAACCTGGAATAAGAGTCTTCTGAATGTCAGAAACCTTTACGCCTGGGATGCTTGCTAGTGGCTTTAGCTTTGAAGTAATTCCAAGCAAACCACCTGGCTGTGGCCATAGAGCGATGTCTGGAGCCTGGCCACCGTTCACCTTAACGGTGATGTCGGTGTTGAAGTTCGCTAGACCGGTGTACTTGACCTTTACGCCTGAAGTTAGTGACCAGGTGTTTAGCTCGCCTTGGAAGCCTTTTGCCTGGTCGCCGCTGAATGCGCCGAAGATAGTTACGGTAGGTGTTGATGCCTCAGCAGGAGCAATGTTGCCCAAACCGAGAGCTGCTACTGCGACTGCAGAAACTGCAGCAGCAATACGAATACGCTTGTTCATTTCCTTTTCCTTTCCATAGAACTCTGGCGCGGTTGCCCCATCGTCTACTGTGACTTTATGGCAAAGACTGCAAACGCTTGCTCACCTTGACCTAATCGTTACCAAATCTTTGTAAACGCTTGCAAATTTATTCCGCACGGCCACCGGCTGCGAAATGTAAGCGCAAAACTCACCTCTGCTAAGCACCCTAACTCACCCGCCTGTTACTCTTTTAGCAGACCCTTTGCCCCTATAGCTCAGGGGATAGAGCGCCGCCCTCCGAAGGCGGGTGCGCAGGTTCGATTCCTGCTAGGGGCGCATGTTTGGAATATCACAGTTAAACCCAGAGAACCTGCAATCGCTTGGAGCCTTCGCGCTCGTCGTTGTTTGTGCCGCCGTCTTTACCGAAACCGGATTGCTGGTGGGTTTCTTTTTGCCCGGCGACTCGCTGCTGTTTCCGGTGGGGCTCGCGATCGCCGGAGGGTTCATCCCAGTGCCGATTTGGCTTGCCTGCATTGCTATTTCGCTAGCAGCCTTTGCCGGCGACCAGACGGGCTACTGGATAGGTCGTCGCCTGGGCCCAGCAGTGTTCAACAAACCAGACTCAAAACTCTTTAGTCAAAAGAACGTGTCACGCACCAACTCTTTCTTTGAGCGCTACGGTTCGCGTGCTGTGATTTTGGGACACTTCGTTCCGATTATGCGAACCTTTGTGCCGGTTGCCGCCGGTATCGGCCAAATGCCGTGGCGCAAGTTCACTCGCTACAACGTATTTGGCGTGGTTGGTTGGGGCTCTGGAGTGACTCTTCTCGGATACTTCTTAGGACGCATTCCATTCGTCGCAGATCACGTCGAGTACTTCACTCTAGGCTTCGTGGTGGTGTCAACGATTCCGATTGCGATTGAAGTGCTAAAAGAGCGCCGAGAGCGCCGCTAGTTTCGTAATCAAAACGCATCCAAAATCAAGCGTTTACATTTAAACCGGGTTGGGGAAAAGCCTGGCTAGTTTGAAGCCAAGTAGCCCGCGAGTTGTTCCAAAGCCATGGACCGATGGCTCATCGAATTTTTAACTGCAGGCTCGAGCTCGGCAGCCGAAACCTCAAAACCTTCGGGAACAAAAACCGGGTCATAGCCGAAACCGGCGCTTCCGCTCTCTTCGAGACCAACGGAACCCGGCCAGATTCCGGTGAAAGTCATTTCACCGTCAACACCCACCAGCGCGATAGTGCAGATAAACGCCGCACCTCGGTTCGCAGGGCGAACATCCTTGATTTGCTCTAACAGCAAGCGCCGGTTGGCTTCATCGCTTCGAGACCCAGACCAGCGAGCCGAAAAAATACCGGGCGAACCTCCCAAAACCTCAACAGCGATGCCAGAATCATCAGCAATCGCGCCCAAGCCGGTGTGTTCAAAAGCAGCTCGTGCCTTAATAAGTGCATTTTCGGCAAACGTGAGGCCGTCTTCAATCGGCTCGGGGCCGTCGTAACCAATAATTTCGAGGTTAGGAACCAGCGCGCCAAGAATCGCGTTAAACTCGCCAACCTTGTGTTGGTTGTGCGTGGCAAGAACGAGCTTCACAGCGCCCTAGCCTGCGATTTCGGCGAGCGCGGCAGCTTGAATCAAGCTGAGCTGACTGGTGCCCTTGAGTGCGAGGTCTAGCAGCAGGTTGAGTTCGTCGCGGTCAAACGCAACACCCTCGGCCGTGCCCTGAACTTCAACAAACTTGCCAGCGCCGGTTACCACGACGTTCATATCGGTTTCTGCGCGAACATCTTCGGTGTATGCCAGGTCGAGCATCGGAACCCCATCGATGATGCCCACCGAAATCGCGGCGACGCTGTCGACGATTGGCTTGGCCTTTTGACCGATGAACTTTTGCGCGCGGCCCCACTCAATGGCATCGGCGAGCGCAAGGTAGGCGCCTGTGATTGCTGCGGTGCGAGTGCCGCCGTCTGCTTGCAAAACATCGCAGTCAATCACAATCGTGTTTTCGCCGAGAGCGCGAACGTCAACAGCCGCGCGAAGTGAGCGGCCAATTAGGCGCGAGATCTCGTGAGTTCTTCCACCGATTTTGCCTTTGACCGACTCGCGGTCGTTGCGAGTGTGGGTTGCGCGCGGCAACATCGAATACTCTGCGGTAACCCAACCCTCGCCCTTGCCTACTTTCCAACGCGGAACACCGCTTGTAAAGCTGGCCGTGCACAAAACCTTGGTATCGCCAAAGCTAATAAGAGCGCTGCCCTCGGCGTGAGCCGCCCATCCTCGTTCAATTGTTACCGGGCGAAGTTCATCGGCGCTTCGGCCGTCGATGCGAGGGGTCATGGGGTTTCTTTCTGATTGATGTGTTCTACGGCCCCGACCTCGGGACCAAGAAATCTGCGAGCTAGACGCTCAAAATCTGAAGCATCGCCCGTCGCCTGAAAGCGGTAGGTGGGTGCTTCTGCGGCGGTGCGCTCCAAATGGTGAGCAACCAAAGTTCGATAAACATCTTTGGCGGTTTCCTCTGCGCTCGAAACTAGAGTCACGCCATCCCCCATTACATAACCTATCGCGCCGGTTAGCAGCGGATAATGGGTGCATCCCAAGACTAAAGTGTCTACCCCAGCGGCTTTTATAGGCGCTAGATAAGTTTCGGCGACTGCAAGCAGGTCTGACCCCGAGGTTTCACCGCGCTCGACAAAGCTTACAAAATCGGGACACGCCTTACTGGTTATTTCTAAGTCAACGGCAGCCGCGAAGGCGTCATGGTAGGCTTTCGAATCTATTGTTGCGGTTGTGCCGATAACGCCGATTCGATGGTTTCGAGTCGCGGCCACTGCCCTTCGCGCGGCAGGCAAAATAACTTCAACGACCGGAATGCCTCTGCCCACCGTGTACTTTTCTCGGGCGTCTCGAAGCACAGCCGCCGAAGCCGTGTTGCAGGCAATAACAAGCAGCTTCACACCCTCATCGACAAGGCGGTCCATCACTCCCATAGCCAAGCTGCGAACGTCCGGCAAACTGCGTGGGCCATAGGGAGAGTTTGCCGTGTCGCCCAAATAGATGATCGACTCATTTGGCAGCTGATCAATAATGGCTCGCGCCACAGTCAGGCCGCCAACGCCAGAGTCAAAGATTCCAATCGGTGCATCGTTCACGTTTGCAAGTCTATTCGGGCTGCAACCGATGTATCGAGAAGCCGCTCGAGCTAGGCTAAATGGGTGCTCGAATCTTCTGCGTTATTAACCGACCGCTATGAACTCACCATGTTGCAGGCGGCGCGGCACTCCGGCGTTGCGAAGCGGCAGGCGGTTTTCGAAGTTTTCGCGCGGTCGCTTCCGGCCGGCAGAAGATACGGAGTTTTTGCGGGAACTGGGCGTCTGATTGAGCGCATCCTTGATTTCAAATTCGAAGCGGCCGAACTCGACTTCTTGGCGACCAATCAAATCGTCGATTCAGCCACCATAGATTGGCTAGCAAATTATCGATTTGCCGGAAACATCTCGGGTTATCGCGAGGGCGAGATTTATTTTCCCCACTCCCCCGTGCTGACCGTTGAGGCGAGTTTTGCCGAAGGTGTTTTGCTTGAAACCGTGGTGTTATCGGCGCTGAACTATGACACCGCGGTTGCCAGCGCGGCTGCCAGGATGAAAAGCGCGGCCGGCTCAAGGTCTCTTGCTGAGATGGGCGGACGCCGCGTGAACGAGATTGCCGCGGTAGCTGCGGCTCGAGCCTCATACATCGCCGGTTTTGATGCAACCTCAAACCTTGAGGCTGGTCGAAGTTGGGGAATACCCACGATGGGAACCGCTGCCCACGCTTTTACGTTGCTCCACGAGAGTGAAGAAGCGGCGTTTCGGGCCCAGATTGAAACTTTCGGGACCAACACGACGCTGCTGATTGACACCTACAACATTGAGGCCGGCGTCAGAAAAGCTATCGAGGTTGCTGGCACGAGCCTGGGTGCGGTTCGAATCGACTCTGGTGATCTAGGCATTGAAGTTGCAAAAGTTCGTTCACTGTTAGATCAGCTTGGCGCTAGAAATACAAAAATCACTGTCACCAACGACTTGGATGAATTTGCCATCGCGGCCCTCGCGGTTGCGCCGGTTGACTCTTATGGTGTTGGAACGTCGGTTGCCACCGGCTCTGGAGCGCCGACGGCAGGGTTCGTTTATAAACTCGTCTCACACCAGGATGAATCAGGTGCCTGGATCAATGTGGCCAAGACTTCGGCTCAAAAAGCAAACCTTGCCGGCAGAAAATCGGCATTTAGAGCCCACGATGCTCACGGAATAGCGGTTTCAGAGAACGTACACGCGCAGGTCGATGGTGTTGAAAGCCAAGGTGTCGGGCTAGACGCAGCTGCTGGTGACCGCAACCTGATTGCTCAGGTCATGATCGCCGGCACTCCTCAGGCTGAGTTTGTTGGTGCGGTCGGAACCCACAATGCTCGAGCGCATCAGGCTAAAGCCATCGCAGCTTTGCCGCCTCAAGCTCTTAGGTTGACTCGCGGCGAGGTTGGCTTGCCGACGATTCTTAGCTAACGCCGGTCTCGGTTAGCTCTCGCCGGCGCCACCGTTGCCCGAGTCGCTTGGTGGTTCTGGCTTGATGCCGTCATAAATGTCTTTGCAAACTGGGCAGACCGGAAATTTCTGCGGGTCTCGACCCGGAACCCACACTTTTCCGCAGAGCGCGACTACCGGAGTGCCGAGCACGGCAGACTCAACTATCTTTTCTTTGCGAACGTAGTGCGAATAGCGTTCGTGGTCGCCGGGTTCAACCAGCTGCTCCTGCAGTTGACGTTCTTCTAGCGCCGCGTTTCCCGCGCCACCGATTGTCTCTCGACCAAAATCAGACATGAAACCCTTTAGTTGAAAATTATTTTGCGGCGTCAGCGTTGCCGAGTTCCACTTTAATGCTCAAAGTTGTCGCCCCGCGGATGACCGACAAGGTTATCGGTGCGCCCGCAGGCTGCTGACGAACCGCGGCCGTCAAGTCTGAAGCGGTTGCAATCTTGGTGTCGTTTAGTTTCACGATTACGTCGCCTTTTTTCAAACCTGCTTTTTCACCTGGTCCGCCGGCGGTGAGCTCTTGCACTTTTGCGCCGTTACTGAAAGCGTCGGGCGACGTCGACTCTGAGTTGTTTGAAATCTGGGCGCCGAGCAACCCGTGGGTTGCCTTGCCGTTAGCCATGATGTCCCGGGCGATTCGCTGCGCTACGTTCGCCGGAATCGCAAAACCAACACCGATGTTTCCGGCTTGACCGCCGAAGGTGCTCGAGCCGGCTGTGGCGATTGCAACGTTGATTCCGATGACCTCGCCGTTGTAGTTCACCAAAGCGCCGCCCGAGTTGCCCGGATTGATTGCCGCGTCAGTTTGAATGACTGACATGTGAATCGTTGCTCCGGCAGCATTTGGCGCTGATGAAGCCTCGTCGATGGTGCGGTTGAGCGTCGAAACGATTCCCTTGGTTACAGTGGCGTCCAACCCCAGCGGAGCACCAATTGCCAAGACCGAGTCGCCCACGTTGATCTTTTCGGAGTCAGCGAAAATAGCCGGTTGCAACGAGGTGCTGGCAACTTTGACTACTGCTAAGTCGTTTGTTGGGTCTGTGCCAACGATTTTTGCGGCAACGATGCTGCCGTTAGAAAATTTGACTTGGATGTTGGGTTCGGCGACCGCGCCTTCAAGCGTAACCACGTGGGTGTTCGTCAAAATGTAGCCGTCTTTGGTGAGAACCACACCGCTGCCGATTCCCGAAGATGAAGCGCTGGTGACCGAAATTGTGACCACTGACTGCGACGCCTTGGCTGCCGCACCGGTGGCCCAGCTAACGCTGTCGGGGTTGTTGATGGTTATCGCAGTGCTGCCGCGGCCGGTTGCGTTGATCACGTTTGTAGTAACGACCCCGCCGATTGCTCCACCGATGAGAGCGCCGATTGCCAGAAGAGCTGGGGCCATAACACCGACACCCAACTTCGAAAAAACACCTTTGGCTTTTGCGTCAGTAATTTGCGGCCAGGCGGTTGATGGGGCCGAAGAAGTTGAGTAAACATACTGGGTGTTGTACTGAATGCCTTCGAGTGAACCGCTGAGCCCGACCTTGGGAGTTTCTGACTCTGGCGCCGGAGTGTCTGTGTTTTCTGACATTTCAAACCTTTCAAGACTTTTGGCCCGCCAATAACCTTGGCTAGCTCGTCAAGTCTATGAAAGATGCCTGAAAACTTAATTAAGACAGCCGATGCGTTTCTCAAATTTCAGGCAATCATCAAGCACCAAATATGCCCGCTTTTTTGAGACCCCTTTGACCTCGGCCCCAGAAGTCCTAACCAGAATCGTTTCGGGCACGGCCGCCAAGTGCAGCTCACCGGGAACCTCGCGCCATGTGCTCGCCCCGTTGGGGCGATAGTCCGCCCGATAGTAGACGATCCCTCTAACTTTCCAACTGCCGGGCTGGCCGAAACTAATCTTTGCAGAAAACGGGCCGGTCTTTTCAACTTCCGATCGACCCAAGGGGTTCAGGCTTAAATCGGCTCGCAACGGTGTGAACCGCAACGCCACAAATCTGCCCAAGAGATAGGCGATTCGATACTGGCGTGAATTTGAGAGGTTTATTTCAATCCGTTGTCGCACTTTGACCTCGGTGGGTGTTGCTTTGATGGTCAATGCGCTTGGCGAAAACATGTTGCCGGCGTTAGAGACCCTACGACGGTGTTCGACCTTGGCTGGCAGCGGCGAGGGTATTGGTCCATTCGATTTAACAGGGATGCTTGGCCGAGCTTTCGGCTTCGCTTTTGGGGTGACTGCGGTTTTGTCGACGACAAACTTGGCGCAAAGTTTCACCAAAGAACCTCGGCTCTGACCGCCGACGCTAAAACCTGATTTCACCGGCGCCGGTGAGCAATTTTGAGTTTGGCTTTGCGTGCCTACTGCAAAAACCGGCAGCGGATGGCTTGCAATTTCAGCTGAGACCGAGGCAAACGACATAAACAAAATAAATAGATGAACAAATCGATTTCTCTGCATTGCAAGAAGTTATTGCAGAGCCCCAAAAAAAGAACCGCGTTGTGCACAGCAGTTCGCGCCAAAACCCGGTTAAAAGCTAAGACCCCTCAAAATGAGGGGTCTTATTGGTTGCGGGGGCAGGATTTGAACCTACGACCTCCGGGTTATGAGCCCGGCGAGCTACCGAACTGCTCCACCCCGCGGCGAAGTTCTAACTCTAGCACACTGCCGCGATGGTTACCAGCGCGGCAGTGCGCAAGCTATTTGGGTTGCGCGGCGATGGCGTCGTCGATGGCTTTGGCTAGGGCGGCGTCTGCTTTGCCATAAGCAGTCCAGTCGCTAGCCGCCATAGCCGCCGCCTTGTCGGCAAGAGCCCGCTTAGCAGCGTTTAGGGCGGTGGTTAGGGCTGCATTATTTGAAGTGCCCGTGCCAGTCCCAGTTCCGGTGCCCGTCCCCGTCCCCGTGCCAGTGCCAGTTCCGGTTCCGCCTCCAGTCGAGCCTCCGGTGGAGCCTCCGAAGAGCACATCCAACGCGCCGTTCAGAGTGTCTTCAAACGCGATCTTGTCGCCAAAAGCGACCAGCACTTTCTTGAGGAGAGGAAAACTGGTCTCGCCGGTTGACTTGATGTAGACCGGCTGCACATAGAGCAAACCTCCACCGACCGGCAAGGTCAAAAGGTTTCCGTTCAAAACGTTGGTGCTTCCCTGGCGCAAAAGATTTAGAAGGCGCGCCACTTCTGAGTCAGCGCTAAACATTGCCTGAACTTGGCCCGGGCCAGGAACCACGGTGTCGCGAGGAAGGGTCAGCAAACGCAACTTTCCGTAGCCGCTGCCTTTGACCCCAGCAGTCGAGCCCGCATTGCTGTCGGCAACCAGATAGCCCGTCAAGACGTTTCGAGTCGAGGCGCCAGTCGAGCGTGGAATGAACGATGAGTAGAGCGAGAATGTTGGCTTGGTCTCGCCCGGAACCTGCATGGTTGAGTAGTAAGGCGGTTGCAGAGCACTCGAGCCACCGTTTTGACCTACCGGGTCGTTCGGAGTCATCCAAGCATCTTGCTGAGAATAAAACGCACCCGCATCGTTTACATGATATTGACCCAGCACCGCTCGCTGCATTTTGAATAGGTCTTCGGGGTAACGAATGTGGCTCATTAGGTCAGCAGACATTTCGCTGACCGGGCTCACAGTGTTCGGGTAAACCTTCATCCAAGTTTTCAAAATCGGGTCGGTGGTGTCCCAGGCATACAGTTTCACCGAACCGTCGTAGGCATCGACGGTGGCTTTTACCGAGTTGCGAATGTAGTTGATGTTGTTTAGCGAAGCCGCCGTTGAGGTGTTGCTGTCGGCAACCGCGTCGCCCAAGTTTTCGGCCCGTGAGTATGGATAGTTGGCCGAGGTTGTGTAGCCGTCGATGATCCACTTGACTCTTCCGTCAACCACAGCTGGGTAAGGATCGCTGTCGAGCGTCAGGTATGGCGCAACCTCTTCGACACGTGACCGAGGATCACGGTTATAGAGAATTTGAGACTTATCGGTAACTCCGTTTGACAGCAAGATTTGTTCGCTGCCGAATTTGATTGCATAAGAAAGGCGCGTAAAAATGTTGTCTAACTTGGGGCCGCCCTCACCAGAGAAAGTCGTGTAGGTCTGCTGCGCGCTGTCTTTGCCACCTGGGTAGTCGAGTTCAATGCCCTGAGCGCTGCCATTCGAGCCGCCCACGATTGAGTACCTCGGTGAGTTTTCGCCGAAATAAATTCGAGGTTCATAGGTGCCCAACTTGCCGGTTGAAGGAATGCCGGCTTGCAAAAATACTGGCTGGCCGTCTGCCGAGCGCTGGTTTCCATAAGCCGCAACCACGCCGTATCCGTGCGTGTAAACCAAAGTGTTGTTGTACCAACTCTGCGAAGAACCTAAGCCCGACTGCTGTAGCTCACGAACCGCCAATACGGTGTCCTGCGAGACGCCGTCAACCGTGTAACGGTCGACATCCAAGTGGTTTTCAAAGTTGTAATACTGGCGATATTGCTCAAGCTGGCGAAATGACGCGCTGACCAAATACGGGTCGATGATGCGAATCTGAGCCGTGGTTTCGGCATCTTTGCGAATGTCGGCCGCCGATGCTGTCGACTTAGCGTTGTAACTGGTGGTTTCAACATTGTCGATGCCGTAGGCAAAACGAGTTGCATCAAGATTGCGGTTGATGTACTCGGCCTCAAGGGTGCGCTCGTTTGGCCCAACCTGAAAATTCTGAACTCCCCAAGGATAAATTCCTTCGAGCACAATCGCACTGACCAGCATCAACGCGGTTGCAAGAACTGGCAGACGCCACTTGGCTGCGAACGCCGCGAAGCCGAATAGCGCGGCAACCACCAGACCAATCACCGAAAGAATTTGAAGACCCGGAATCGCAGCATTCACGTCGGCAAAAGTTGCTCCGGTGTAAAGCCCGCTTGAGCTTGTCATGGTGGAGAACTGGTCAAGCCAAATGCTTGCCGCCTGCGCGACGAAATAGGCTGCGGCCAGCAGCCCAATCTGCAGACGCGCAGGGCGAGTTAGCTGGCCACGAACTCCAGTAAATCGGATTCCACCAAAGGCAAGGTGCACAGCAACCGCTAGCAAAAGCGAAAGCATCAGCATTGCCGAAATGAACGTAATTACGATTCGATAAAACGGAACATCGAACATGTAGAAACCGACATCCAAGCCAAATTGCGGGTCAACCCTGCCCACCGAGGTTCGGTTTAGCCAAAGCAAAATGACCGACCAGCCCGAGCTCACCGCGACACCGGCGAAGAGCCCCAAAACCGCAGGAACCCCGATCATGATCGCCCTGCGAAGCTGCGTGATTAGGTCTGAAAACTGCGCGAGGTTTGGGTTCGTCGATCTGACATAAATCGGACGATTGCGATAGGCCAGAGCCAAAGAACCCCAAGTTACGAGGGCCATGATGACGCCTGGAACGACAAAAGTCAGCAGGTGCGCCCAGACGTTGGTGACAAACACCCCGCCAAAACCGAGCTGGTTGAACCACAAAATATCGGTGTAAATGCCAGACAGCGCCAAGAACGCAATCGCAACGGCACCGATGATGATTAGCGACACCAGTAGTGGGCGACGACGTTTAGCTAGGCCCTGAGAATTTTGGCTTGACATGGTTTTGCTCCTGTTAGTTTCGATTAATTCTTAGCAGAACATTGAGGCAATGATTTAGTTTCTGGGTTTGCAGCAATGGCGTTGAGTGCCTTAACCGCGTCATTCAGGTTTGCCACCTTCGTCACTTTTAGACCGTCGGGAATGTGACCAACCACTTCATCGCAGTTAGCCTCAGGGGCCAAGAACCAGGTTGCCCCCGCATCAACCGCTCCGAACATTTTTTGACGGATGCCCCCGATTGGGTAAACCACACCGTTGCCGTCAATTTCGCCGGTGCCGGCAACCGATTGGCCGCCGTTTAGGTAACCCGGAGTTAGTTCGTCGATGATTCCCAGAGCAAACATCATGCCGCCGCTTGGGCCGCCAACCGATTGGAGTTTTAGTTTTACATCAACCGGAAAATCGTAAGTGTCGGTAATGGTGATGCCCAGGCGCCAGGTTTTATCAATCAAAACCGGCGTAGCCTCAAGATTTAGTTTTTGAGCGGCTCTCAGCACTTCGAGCTTCATAGGTTTTGAATCGGCGTTTTTCTTGACCAAAGCCCGAAGCGTCGCACCGTTTTCTAGAGGTTTACCATCGACGGCCGTAACAATATCGTTGGCTTTTAGAATGCCTGCGGCCGGAGAATCTTTGTTGACAGCAATAACGTTTACCTTGCTTGCAACTTTGTAACCGAGCTGCCGAAGCGCCGAGGCGGTAGCCTGCTGTTGCGAGTCGTTCATCATGGCAATCTGCTCGGTGGCATTCGTATCGGCCTTAACCCCCGGCGGATAAATAGAGTCAATCGGAAGCACAACTTTTTTAGGATCATTCCAAGCCCGAAACACCTCAACCCAACTCGGAGTCGCGCCGGGCTGGCCCACCAACCCGACAGTCAAAAGAAACAAATCGCCCGAGGTCGGGTAAGTCTTGGCACCTGAAATCGAGATGATGTCGCCGGCATCCTGCTTGCCCAACACGTTAAAGACGGTTCCCGGCTGCTCAATCACGTAAGGCGTTGGTGCCTGAAATGCAAAATATGTGCCACCTAAAAAGACGGCTGCCACCAAGATTCCTACAACAGAGCGCCAGCCAAAACCGCGACGCTTGGGCTCATCCCAACCATCAGCTGTATGGCTCTCGTCTTCGACGTCATACCCAAAAAAACTCATAAGAAATCTCACCGTTTCAAGAGTAGGTGAGGTTTATGAACTTTTGGCTTCGCAAGAATCTCAGACGGTAACGCCTTGGGCGAACATCCGTTAAAAAATCTTGGATGACCAGAAAGTTTTCAAACCTAGCGTTTAGCCTTGAAATAAATGGAGGTGTCACATGAGCGATGACTTCGAAGAATTTTTGCGCAAGCTAATGGCCGGCGAGGCTGGGCTTGACCCTGCCGAACTCGCCCGCGCTGCCGGGTTGCCAAATGACCCCAAAGTGCTAGCCGAACTGACCGCCCAACTCAAAAGCGCGATGAACGCAGCGGGCCAAAACACTGACCAAGGCGTGAACTGGCAATTGGCGGCAACCCAGGCTAAAACTCAAGTTCGCAAAGAATCAAAACCCGTCAGTGACAGCTCAAGAGCCGAAGTAAAAAACGCAACCGCGATTGCAACACTTTGGCTCGGTCAAGCAACCGATATCGCCGACCTGACCACCGAGCCAAAAATCCTGACCCGAGAACTTTGGGTCGATGACGCCCTGCCGCTTTTTCAATCGCTAGCCGGCCCGGTTGCAACGCAAATGAGCCAAGCCCTCAGCGACCACCTCAGCCAAAATTCTCCACAAGAACTCCAAGGCGTTCTTGGCCAGGCCGGCAACCTCATGAAATCTGCGGGAGCAGCACTTTTTGCAATGCAGCTTGGCCAAGCGTTAGGCAAACTTTCCAGCGAGATTTTGACCGGAACCGACATCGGACTGCCAATTTTTGCCGACCAAAGACCCGCCTACGTTGTTCAAAACATCGACATTTTTGCGGCCGAACTCGAGCTCGAAAAAGATCAGGTTTACCTATTTTTGGCAGTGCGAGAAATGGCCCACAACCGACTTTTCAAGCACAGCAAATGGTTGAGAGACCACGCGGTCACCCAAATCACCAACTATGCCCAAGGCATTTCAATAGATAACAACAAAATTGCCGAAATAGCCGGCGACCTCGAACTCAGTGAACTAAACACCGAAAAACAGGATGAGCTTCGCCAAGCGTTTGAAAGCGGCGCATTCATTGCCGATCGCAGCGAAACCCAACTTCGAGCGCTCGAAAGCGTTGAAACCCTCCTAGCCCTAATCGAAGGTTGGGTTCAAGTCGTGAGCGAAACCGCAACCGAGCGCCTGCCGCAAGCCGCTGCGATTGCCGAAGCCGTGCGCCGCCGCCGAGCAACCGGCGGCCCTGCCGAACAAACTTTTACCACCCTCGTCGGGTTAGAGCTGCGCCCGCGCAAAATGCGCGAGGCCGCCGAAATGTGGCGACAAATCACCACCGAGCTTGGTGCCGCCGCTCGCGATGCGCTTTGGTCACATCCAGATCTAATGCCAACTTCTGAAGACATTTCAGACCCAGCCTCGTTGATTCAAAAAATCCGTTCCAGGTCGAGCAACGGCGACAGCCTCGACCAAGAACTGCGTGACCTGTTGGGTGGCTAACCCCACAGAAATCACTGTGGATAAGCGGGTTGGAGCCAAAAGGGCTTCTGGCAGACTCGCCCAATGGAAATCGTGATCAATGAAACTGCCCCGATAACCTGGCGGAATCCAACAACCCTTCAAGTCGGCCTCGGCGCAAAGTCAGTGATTTTTGAAAACCCAAAAGCTAATCAAGAAAAATTCATCCATGCGCTTTTCAGCGGACTCACCCTAAGCCAAGTCAGAGACTACGGCCGCCACCTCAAGCTCCGTTCGGCCGAGGTGCAAGAAATAATTCAAAAAGTTAAGCCACTTCTCTTGACCAACACCGAGCGCGTTCGATATTCAGATGAGAACGGATTCACCCCGACTGAAGAGTTTGAGTCAGGCGAAGTTGCAGAGCCAGCGAGCCTAGACAGTCGTTCAGTCGCCTTTCAAAGTGCCTTAGGCGAAATAGCGAGCGCCAGCCTAAACCTAAACGCTCGCGGCGAGTCAGTGTGGCTTCGGAGGCAAACTAGAGCCGTGTTCATTTCAACCCTCGACCGCACGGGAACCCTAATCGCAGAGGCCCTCGCGGCTGCCGGAATCGGCGCAATCGTCACCGGCGACGAGTCTGCCGTTGGCGCTGGAGACATCGGCGGACTCGGCTTTCACGAATCACAACACGGCCAAAGTCGATTTGAAATCGTATCCACAAAAATAAAATCTTTCCCTATGGCTCCGCAGCTTTTGAAGCTAACCGACTTAAAACAAGCTCAGATCACAACTCTAGATTTGGCAATTTTGTTGGGGCAACAACTCATCGAGCCGCAAAGATTCGCTGCCTGGATGAACCGAGGGGTGCCGCAGCTGGGCGCAATTCAGGCGGCTGCCAGCCAAAACTTCGAAATGTTTGTCAGCCATGCGATTGAACCGGGTCTTAGTCCGTGCTGGGTCTGCTTTGAGCTCAACTGCCAATCTCAAGATCAAGCCTGGCCAAACATCGCGAGTCAACTAATCGGCCGCGAAACACACTTCGACTCGGCAGCCGGCAGGATGCGTTTAGCCGCCGAGGTTGCCTCTAAAACACTGTTATTTCTGGACCAAAAAAACGGCTACCCACCCAACGGGCCAAGCGGCACAACAACTGCAGAGCCTTCTTGGGCATTCAACGATGAGTGCGGTTGCAGGCTCGCCAAAGTTGAGATCTAGTCACGCTTAGCAAAACGGGCTAAAAACCTTGACGCGACACGGTCTCGGCCATGCAGCTCATCACGTTTAGCCCAACTCAGATGCAGGTCAGAGCCGGCTCGCGTAACGGCAACATACAAAAGTCTCTGCTCTTCAGCGATTTCAAATTCACTTTTGGCGTAGCTGATCGGAAGGTAACCTTCGCTGAGTCCAGCGACAAAAACAACGGGCCATTCCAAACCCTTTACAGCGTGAATGGTCGACAAAGTTACCGAAGCCTGCACGGGTTCGTGCTGCGACCGCTTGCGCTCATCGAGTTCCCGAGCAAAGTCGTCCAAAGTTGCATCCTCAGGCATTTCATCCAAGATTCCAAGAAAAGCATTTAGCGCAAACCAACGATCGCGGGTCGCACCGGATTCTGCAGGCTCCTTGGTTTGCCAACCGAGCGAACGGCAAATGTCGGTAACCGAATGCCGCAGCGACTTGTCGGTTGATAAAACAGCTTCGGCTCGAACCCCCTGCATCGCCTGCTGAATCTCGGTGCGGTTAAAAAACCGCTCACCGCCTCGCACTGAGTATTCGATTTGCAGTTTTGCCAACGCGTTTTCAAAAACCTCAGATTGCCCGTTGACCCGATACAGAATCGCGATGTCTTGAGCCGAAACGCCGAGCTCGAGTTGGCGTTTCACCGCGGAGGCAATCGTGTGTGCCTCTTCGGTATCGTTTGCATAGCAAGAAACAGTGGGGCTGCTTCCCTGCTTAAGCTGAGACTCAAGCGCCTCAAGGGTTCCATCGGCCAGTTGGTTCGCAAAACTCACCACAGATTTGGTTGAACGGTAGCTACGGTTGAGTTGAATTTCGGTGGCCTCTTCGAACCGGGTTGAAAAGTCCCTCAAAAAATCACTAGTTGCACCGGTAAAAGAGTAGATAGTTTGGTTAGGGTCTCCAACAACACAGATGTCACTTCTCTCACCAAGCCACTCGTCGAGTAGGGCGTGTTGAAGCGGCGAAACGTCCTGGTACTCATCCACGGTAAAAAATCGATACTGTTGTCGAACGTGCTCGAGGGCCCGAGGCTCGGCGCGAAGCAACCCAAGAGTCAAAATCAACACGTCTTCGAAATCGATTTTTTGGGCTTTGATTTTGGCGTCTTCGTATGCCTGTTGAAGCTCGACGTTCTTAGCGTGCGAAAGACCTGCGACTTGGGCGCGAGACCGGAGGTCGGCGTATTTCTCTAGGCTCATCATCGAGAGTTTGCGCCACTCAATTTCTGAAGCCAAATCTCGAAGGCTCGCCGCGTCGAGTTCGATGCCCCGTTGGCTCGCAACCGAACTGAGCATCGCGGCTTTGCCGGTCAAAATCATCGGGGCCGGAACCCCCGCAAACTGAGGCCAAAAATACTCGAGTTGCCCGAGAGCTGCCGAGTGAAAAGTTTTTACCGAGACCGGGCCAACCCCCAATTGGCGCAATCGCAACCTAATCTCTCCGGCAGCGCGGTTTGTGTAGGTAAGGGCCATAACCCGATTGGCGGCATAAATTCCACTGGCCACACCGTGGGCGATGCGATGGGTGATAGTGCGAGTTTTTCCAGTTCCGGCACCTGCCAAAATGACCACCGGACCGAGCAGTGCCTCGGCCGCCGACCGCTGGTCGACATCCAAGGCAGCTAAAAGGTCAGACACGTTTTACCAAGCTTCTGGCGTTGGCAACTGCCCGCCAAACCAGTGAGAAATTAGCGCGTACGAGACGCTCGATTTACCTGGCAAAAGAATCGAGTCGGCTTCGGCAATGATGTCTTGCCGGCTGAACCAGCGCAAGCGAATGATCTCTTGTCCGTCAGGGGTCGCGGGTAGGTGTGCAAAGTTTGGATCGATTTGGGCTGTGAACGCAAGCATCAATGAATGCGGGTAGGGCCACGGCTGGCTTCCCAAATAGCGGGGATTTGTAACTCTCAAACCAGATTCCTCGAACACCTCACGCACAACGGCATGATTTAAAGACTCCCCAGGCTCGACGAAACCTGCCAGCACCGACCAACGATTTTCATCCCAGGATGCTTGCGAACCCAAAAGGATGCGGTCTTCGCTGTCGGTTACGCTCACGATGATTGCCGGGTCGGTCCGGGGAAAAACCTCAAAGCTATCGTTGAAACAGGTGCGCACCCATCCGCCGCGAACGATAACCGTTGGGCTGCCGCACTTTGGGCAATACAGGTGCGATTGATGCCAGTTGGCCAGCGACAGAGCGGTGGCGTAAAGCTCAGAATCCCGCTCGCTCAGGCCGGCTCCGGAGCGACGCAGTTGGTGCCAGGCTTTTTCACTCGGCTCAAGCTGTTTTGCGCTGTTGGGGCTTAGCACAGCTAAAACGATTGGAGACCCAGCCGGTTCAGCCGAAGAATCGTGCAGGGTTTTGCCCAGATAAACCCTGAGCTGAGCCGAAGTAACTTCTTCAACCGTCAAAAAACGCAACTCGGGTGAGTCTCCGGCTTCGCCGCTTCGAAGTAAAGTTTTGCCCTCAAAAAGTGCTAAAACTCTGGTGTTTGGGTTCTCCCAGAGCAAGTCAAATAGGTCTGGGTTTTCGCGCATCAAATAGTCGCGGTCGATGGCTGACACAGCTACTGGCAAGTGCAGAACTTCAGTCATCTAAACCTTTTCGATGGGGTAAGCCGTTAGAGGTGGCAACGGTGCAAGCCTCAAGTTTCGTTTAATTTTCGTGGCGGTGCCACAACCACGGCTTTACGGTGTCTAACCTGATTTCCATGGGTAAATCTCCTCTGATTTTAGCTGCACTCGCCAAAGACGCGGCATCGAGCTTGAACTTTGTCTCGGTTCGAAAGTATGAAAGTCTCGACAGCGAAGACTTTGACGGAGCACTGCTCACCGGAGACGACGGAAAGCACTACGTCGTGCGAATCGCCAAAAACGCCATGGCCGACGCTAACCAAGAGGTAGAACTTCGCGCCCTAAAGGCCCTCGCAAAAACGAATCCGCTGCCGTTTGAAGTAACTGGTTTGGTAGCAGCGTCAACAACGCGTGACGGAGAAGTCGTTCGCATTCTGCGTTATGTCTACGGCCAGGAATTTGACTTGAGTGAAACCTCGGCGACATCACCTCTAGTGGCGTCCACCGGTGAGGCGCTTGCTGCCATCCACAGCCTGCCGCTCGCTGTCGTTCAAGACAATCTTTTTCCGGAATATTCAACCGGCGACATTTTGAAGGCCAACGCGGCCGAACTCGATCGAGCTATGGAAACCGGAAAAATTCCTTCGGTTTTGCTCAATCGCTGGGAAGAAGCCCTAGGAAACGAAAACCTCTTTAGGTTTATGCCAACTGTGATTCACGGA
>Ga0209188_1000945_pt1 | contig 25290 bp, 27 predicted proteins | sample C_130625_EF_Meta_FD_187307 | JGI IMG/M metagenome (GOLD analysis project Ga0209188, IMG submission 187307) | Freshwater microbial communities from Lake Croche, Canada to study carbon cycling - C_130625_EF_MetaG (SPAdes) (version 2) | ecosystem: Environmental > Aquatic > Freshwater > Lake... | reverse complement strand
CAATCAGAATCTACCAGCGCCAGTTGTGGCTTTGTTGACAAGGAACTACTACACAAAAGGTGAGTCTCAGTATAGCGTAACAGAGCTAATGTCGCCACCCAAAATTAGACGGTTACGAGAACAATATGATGACCAGATTGAGATTGATGTAACGTCATTGCTGGCATCTCAGTTTGGAACATTCATGCACGGCAAGTTGGAAGCCAAAGAAGTAGAGGGTTACATCAACGAGGAACGTGTATTCACGGAGGTTGACGGGGTAAAGATTAGCGGGGCGATTGATCTACAACAGCTAACACCAGAGGGGGTCATCATCATTGATTACAAGTTTGTCAAAGCCTATTCAGTGATGATGAACAAGATTGACTGGGAAATTCAGTTGAATATTTATAAATGGCTGGTTGAGTCGGTCAAACATACCCGAGTCGCAGGATTAAAGATATGTGCGTTTATCAAAGACTTCAGTAAGTTTGAGACAACCAAAGAGGGATACCCGCAAGCCGAGGCGGTAATGATTGACATCCCAATGTGGGACTCAGTCAAGACAGAGACATATGTACGCAATCGCTTAGAGATGCACCGTAACGCTAAGGTTGCACATGATTTTGGTGAAGAGCTACAGCTTTGCACCGATGAGGAAAGGTGGGCAAAGGAAGCCACCTACGCAGTGAAGAGGGATGGTCGCAAGACCGCGATCAGGGTGTTTAAAACAATCGAAGAAGCCACAGAGTTGGCAGAAAAGGAAAAAGGCTATGTCGAAACAAGGAAAGGTGAGTACACCAGATGTACTGGAAACTACTGCGGAGTCGCCCAGTGGTGCAATCAATACCAAGGAGAAATTAATGAGTCCGCTTGATTTACTGAAGATCAACGTCAATGACAAGACGGAAAAGAAGAATGGCTTGACGTACCTGTCATGGGCTTGGGCATGGACAGAGGTCTTAAAGGCTGACCCTGCCGCCAAGTTTGATGTCAAGTTGTGGCCTGATGGCATTGGCATGACCCCGCTAATGATGATCGGAGATACTGCGATGGTCTGGGTAGAAACGACAGTGTTTGGTAAGTCCATAACCTGCCAGTTGCCTGTTCTGGACTACCGTAACAAACCCATCAGTCACCCTGACGCTATGGCTGTAAACACCGCCATCATGCGTTGCTTGGCTAAATCTGTAGCTTTGCACGGACTCGGCCTATATATCTACAGCGGTGAAGACACACCCCCTGATGAAGAGGTTAAGACAATAACCGTAACAACCCCGACAGCAACGGTAGAAATGACTGTGCCTGTGTCTGCACCCATTCCCGACAAGGTAGATGCAACAGACGCTTCTGCCGCCGCCGTGGATGCTCCAAAGGGCGATTGGACTGAGGACGATGCCGTCAAGATTGGAGACACCATGTTGGCGTTCATTGGGGTTCACCGCGACCTGCCTGATTTAAACAGTTACTGGAAGAAAAACCAAGTTATCTTGGACAAGCTCAAGGCCAGCCACCTTGAGATTTACACAGCCGTTCGCAATGGCTTTGCGGAATACAAGAAAACCCTGCAAGGAGCAGAAAAATGACAGATAAAAAAGCGTATAAACCTTATCCCGATAGCGGCTCTTTGCGTGCCACTATCAGCAAGCGCACCCCTATGTCGCCTGACTACTGGGGCAACATCGCCATCAATTTAAATGATCTGACCAATATCAAGACTGAGGATGGTCTGACCGTCATCAAGCTCAGTGGTTGGAAGAAAGTGGATGCAAGTGGAAAAACCTATTTGTCTGTTAGCGTCGATAGATTTGTTCCTACGGGAGCAGAACAACCGCAAGCGTCTAAGGCAAAAGCCGCAGACATGGACGACGACATACCGTTTTAAGGAGAAAGAAATGTCTTTAGCTAAAAAAGGTAGGGCTTTCATGCAAGCCCATCCACAATGCAAACCAGTTGATTTGGTAGAGAACTGCGGGTTTAAGTTGCCGTATGCCATAACGTTTTGGTACGAAGAACATCGCAAGATTTTTAACAAAGAACATTTGAAAAATAGACCAAAGCGTAAGCCAATCGAAGCGCCCAAAAACCTTACGGAAAAAGCAACTGTAGATTGGGAAAAAAACTACCGAAGTGCAATGATGTGTATCACAAGTCTTGAGAAGCAGATTGTTGGCTACAAGGCTGTGATTAATTACCTTGAGCATCAAATTGAAAAGTACTATGGCTCTTCAGTTTGAAGCCCGTAAGGTAGCGTTGAAACAGGACAGGACAGGATACGTCCTGACCTTGTCCTTGCACCCTGACGAAATTCCTGTAGAACTTCTGCGGGATTTTGTTGGGTCTAGATACGGATGCGCTTTGGTGCGCATACAAGACGATGAAACTCCTACTGCGTATAGCAATAGGGTTCAGACTGCGGGGATGTGGTGTCGGACGATTGAATTCCAAGAATTCCTTGGCACGATAGACGAGGCATCTGCTGCCGCAGAACTGTGTAAACGCTGTGGCATTACATCTCGCAGTGAATTAAATGGCAACGAGGAAGCGCAGATGGCATTTGATGCCCTTGTGCTTGAGTACAAAACAGGAATCGGAAATGACCCATTTTAAAAACTACAAACCTTTCATGGCGTACCTTACGCAGACCGACATTGATCGGGTAAAGGCTTACTCCAAGAAGAGTCATGTCCCTATGGCTCAACTAGTGAGAGAAGGAGTGGCATCACGCATTGCTGGCGAGAATATGTATTCGGAAGGATACAACGACGGCATCACTAAATGCATTTCTCTTATCCACGACATGCGCTTTGCGCAGATGAGGTTCCCATCGGGGGCATCATTTGCCGAGACTGTTGAAGATGAACTGGTTAAACATATGTGGAAAGAACCCAAGGAGGATTCTGATGAAGAAGGTCGGAGCGTCAAGGAATCAATGTAGAGGGTGCGGGGAGTACTTCAACAGCAACTCAGTTTTTGTAGCTCACCGCACAGGTAAGTTTGGAGATGACCGTAGATGCAAGACAACCGAAGAAATGCAAGCTGCTGGTTACCGTTTAAACAAAGATGGGTATTGGGCCGGGGAGCCTAGACCAGAAATTGAAACAGATAAGGAGACAACATGAACTGGTTAGCATTTATTGGATTAATTTGCTTTATTGCATGGCTTACACACATCTTCACCTGCTTTGCCCATGCCATGTGGGGATTCTTGGTTGCTGGCGCAATCTTTTTTCCAATAGGAATTCTTCATGGCTTCTACCTCTGGTTTCACTAAGGAGAAGATCATGTGGGACGTACTTGTGACGGTGATATTGATGGGCTTTGGTGCGCTTATGGTTATTGTCATGGGTGCAATCTTTATAGCCGCAATCTTTTATATGCAAAACGGAGGACGAAATGAGTAACTTTAACAAACCAACAAACCCACCAGCATTTCCATCTTCTGTTGACGATGGAGAAACCGTTAAATATATGTTGGGCATAAGTGTGCGTGATTACTTTGCGGCACGGGCTATGCAAGGATATATCTCAGCAAGGGGATGGCATCCGGACTTTGTTTTCCCGGAAGATTTTAATTTTGATGAGGGCAAACGTGCCGCAGATGCAGTCTCTGTATCGGCATACAAATGGGCAGATGAAATGTTGAAAGCGAGGGAAGAGAGTTTAAACATGAAGGATGACCAATGACAACAGAACAATTTTTTGCTGTACTTGGAACTATTTACATTGCGCCTCACATGCACCCGTTCTTTGGTCATGTAATGGGATTTGGCCTATTTTTTGCGGTGGCTTGTAAATCATTGGGGTGGCTATGACAAAAGATGAAATACTTAATTTGGCAAGACAGGCTGAAGGACAAGTGACGATGTGGGTCAATCACAACACGATTCAAAAGACTACGACATTCACATTTGAATCGCCCCTTGATTACTACGTCAGCGGTGAGTACCCCGAAAAATACCACATCAAATTCTTGGAAAGGTTTGCCGAGCTTTTAATTTCTAGAGGTGAAGCATGACACAAGATGAAATCATTAAGATGGCTTGGGATTCTGGGGCGTATACACATAGATTAACTATGTGGGGTTTTAGTTTAGAAGACCTTGAACGCTTTGCAAAACTGGTAGCCGCCAAAGAACGTGAAGCCTGTGCGGACATTGCTGAAAACTGGAATAGCAATGGAATGCCTCGCACTGGAGTGGCGGCACAAATCAGAGCCAGAGGTGAAGCATGATTGAAGTATTGAAACAGGCCGTAGATTGGGCTGAAAAACACGGTGAAGTGGTGTTTGCAGGCGGCGGTATGAAAGCAATTGAACCGATGAATGATTGGGTGCAGGCAGGCAGGCAAGCAATTGCAGAGTTGGAAAGCCAAGAGCCTGTCAAGTATGAGCATAAGGCATATACGATGCCACCACAGCCAGAGCAAAAGACTTCGGCAGATGATTTTTTTAAAACGATTGCAGATAAAAACCCAAAGCCTTTTCCACCATCACAGCGTGAATGGGTAGGGCTAACTGATGAGGAGATTAACGAATGGACACCTGAGATTCATAGCGTAATTCAAGCCATTGAAGCCAAACTCAAGGAGAAGAACACATGATTGAAACCCACAACATCAATGGCAGACTTACGAAACGCAATGTTTGGTATACGACCGATGACTACGGCACGTTATGGCGGTTCGTTGTAACAGAAGGCGGTGTTCGCTTTTGGTGGGACGCAATACATGAAACATCAAGGATGAAGATTCTTGGATATACAGATTGGAGTAGGACATGAAAACTAAACCCATCAACCCCATTACACCGCCCATCACAGATCTGAGCATGGAAGAAGATGGCGTGTTAACAGAAGGAACTGGGAATGATTACGCATGGTATCAAGCCAAAGTTTTGGCTAACAAAATAAACTCATTAAATTTTGCGGTGCAACAAGTAATAACCGCAATAGAAGACAGACGCAAAGACAATTTACGTGTGATTGAGGAGTTGTTGCGTCAGAACACAGAGTTAAAAGCCAAACTCAAGGAAAAGAACAATGCTTGAAGTAATCAGAACATTTTTTGGTAAATTACGCAAACGGGGCAATGTGGTAGTCGAACAAGGGAAGCTTTGGCGATGCACCAAATGCCAGTTTATTTTCTTAACCAAACTAACATGGGAACAACATGATTGTCAAAACAATTACGGAAAATGAAGATGGGACAGCAACAATCACCTGCGATTTCACTGCGGCAGAAATAAGTGCTTGTGTTGAGGTTGGGTTTTTAAGGTTGCTTGAAGAGTATTTAAAAAAGAACGCACCATTCCATGAAGGGAATACTAATGCCAAGACCCCAGAGTGAGTTAACGGATGGCAGCAAACACATAGGTGCAAGACTGACTAAATCACACTTTGAGGAATGGAAACGACTTGGCGGTGCGCAGTGGTTACGAAAAATGCTTGCGCAAAGCATCAAAGAAAATGTAAAAATTAATACAAAAGATTAGATTTCAATTTGTCATGGACTTGGATTAAAGTTTGTTTGCGGGCTGTTCCGCATCAAATTTTGGAGTACACCATGTATAAAGTTGTTATTGACATTGGCAATTGGTCTTGGGACGAAGATCAAACTGTGACTATTGAAACAGATGATTTTGATAAAGTACTTATCATTCAAGAATTCATCGAGTTCCAAAAAGAACACGGTTGGGCTGCCGACTATGACTTAGTTGAAGACTACGAAGAAGAAGAAGACGGAGTGGAAGAAGAAGACGAAGTTGCTGAGTATGCAGTTGGCGACATCGTTGAAGATGATGATGGTTTGGTTTGGGAACTGATCGGTTGATATATATCAGCCTCGCAGTTAAGGGGGCGTATGCCCCCTTTTTTATTCGCTATTTGCGAATGGCGAATTAAATGTCATGCTCAGATTCTATATCTCTAGCTAGTTGCCGCCAATCTAAGCTTCTGCGGTATAGCGTGTAAACCTTTTCTTCAGACAATGGTTCGGTTCTGCGTTGTAATTTAGTATTAGCCACTGCCAGTGCAAGTTGTGTCTCTTGCAGTATTTTGTGCAACTCTTTAATTTCAGACCGAAGATAGGTAACTAAATCAGACATTGTGTATCTTTCCTCTAAATTCAATTTGACCGTCCGCCCAAGTATGGACTAACTCAGGCCACAATAAATTACCATCATGGTATGTCAAGATAGCAAAACCTGATCGCCAATTGGTTGGTGATAGTTCTAAGTAATTCTCAAACTGTGGGCCTGTTGGTTCTGCCAATGTTCCTGTGTCTACCCCATACCTTGTCCCACGATAATCATCGAATGGGGTTACCTTTAAGGAATGCAAATGCCCGGTTACAAAATTGACTCCAGATTGCAGGGTGTTATTGTGGGTGGCATGAATTCCCCCCTTCCAGCGGTGTTTAACAATAGTATTCTCTGTAGGCCAGCAAGCCCAGCATGGATGCCACGCAGGAAAATGATCTTTAAGACTGAAGCCTTTGACAAATTCATATTGAGGGGCATTGGATGCCAATCTGTTCTCAAAACGAGCATCATGATTACCCAGCGTCCATATTAATTGCGTATTGTGGCGTGTATTCTTGGCTACATCTTCAATTTCACCCATCGCAATCTCGCAGGCTTTGAGTTCTTGTATGACGCTTGGCACGGAATCCCACCCAATTCTGGGGTAGCGGCTCACGCTACTTCCATCGAATATGTCACCGTTAGCTATAACCGCCACTGGTTTAAACTCTTTTATAGCCCAAAGAAGACCTTTAAACGCGGTTGTGTGTATGCCGGGCCAGAAATGTGCATCGCTAAAAACAATTACAACACCGTTTAAAATTCCTAAATCTTTACGAGCTGCGCTGGGTTTTGTGGATGTATCTGGTTTAGGTTTGCTGGCTTCTAATGATTGCCCATATTTAACTTCCATACTGCGTCTACGTTTAAGCACCGACCTTACATTTATACCGGCAGCTTTTGCCACTTCATTAGAAGAGCCATTATGGTTTTTCCAAAGTTCGATAAAATCTTGATCAGATAGTTTTGGCATGGCAACTCCATAGATGCCAAAATGTAAATCATATCAATGACAAACAAATGAATGTTAAAGTAAATACCCCACAAGAAAACCACAATAAAGATGTTTTATCTCAAGAGGAGCTACTTAAATGGTGGCCTTTAAAACGTTTAAATGAGTTACCAAAAAACATTGATGTACCGCAATCAGAAACTGCTTGAGGCTGTCAGGGAATCTCCTTGTCAACACTGTGGTAAATCTGACGGCACAGTTGTAGCTGCTCATTCCAATCAGAGTCGGGACGGTAAGGGTAGAAGTCTTAAAGCCCATGACTACCGTATCGCTGCGCTATGTTTTACCTGCCACGCAGAGCTGGATCAAGGCCGGGCAATGTCCCGAGAAGAGCGTTTAAACATGTGGGAGGACGCCCACCGGGCCACGGTAGGCTGGCTCTTTGATAACGACATCATTGAAGTTTGCTAATCATCTTTTTAACCGATTGGATATTGGCGGTTAAGTTATCTTCTCTGCGACCAAGCTCCGTCAAAATGTCTCTCTTCTCATCCCCAGACATTTCAGCGCCTTGAATCATCTTACGCATCTCTCTTGTCTGCTTCATTGATTTCTCAATGTTGCTTACGTAAGGTTTGACCGCCAAAAGACCTTTGTTCTTATCGATGAAGTCAACGTACTCTTCTGGTTTAGCTGACTTGAGGAGATAGTTTTGTGTCTGTACCGCCGCATCTACAGCTTTCTTCAACTCATAGAACTGCGTTATATTTCCACGGGCTTCTGGGTCAGCCGCAAAACGTTTAACAATTGGTAGCTGCTCAAAGCGTTTAGACGCATGTGGACTGTTGGACTGGGTATCGAGTACAGAATCGATAAGCGTCATTGCATACATACCCATTGTTCCTGTGTAGCTGTTGATCAACTGATCTAGCTTGATGGGAGGCATATCCAATGCTTTGCCCAATGCTTCTGCGGTCTTTGTTGTGTTAGGGCCAACCTGATACTGAGGCTCTAGTCCCTCCATACCCTGACCAACGATTGGTCTTCCGGTAAAGAAGTTGTAATTGGCGTTGTACTCAATAATTGGTTTGGCAATCTGCGGGATTGGGTTAAACGCAAAGGTGTTTAAAAGACCCCGCTGCATGGAAGCCATGAAGTCCTGACCTGTGTCGTCCTTCAGGGTGTAGGCCATGATCCGCTCAGGGACTGTTTTAAACAGGAAGCCAACCTCAAACGGGGTAGGGAATTTACCTATGCCGGGGGCGATCCAGTAGTTGTCCTTGGTTTCCTGCTCTTGCTTCTTCCATTCGTCATCGTCAGAAACTGCCAAGAAGTAAGCCGCAGACAAAGCCATCAGGGTAGCACCACGGACAAAGAATGCCTTTTGCATAGCTTCAGCGTTAGCTGAAACATTGCGCCCAAATGCAGTCCTATAGAAAACATCCAAGCCCTGCACTCTAGCGTTAAGGAAAGGAATAGCCGCAGTCAGAATGCGCACGACAGGGGAGCTTCCTTTGCGGTTGAAGTTCATTACCTCAAGCGCACGGTATAAAGCCTCTGTTTCGTTGCCAGTCTCTGCCAAAACACGCTCGTAGACTGCCATACGTGTAGCCGCATCAGATGCTTCTGTGCCTTTTTCTAAGGCGTCCCAGATTCCGTTAAACACTTTGAGCGGTGCAGCTTTGCCGGATGACCCGTACTTCTTGTTTAAATCTTTTTCTAGGACTTCACCGCTCTTGATTACGCCAGAAGAAAACTCATAGCCACCCAAGATACCCGCATTAAACAGTGCGTGCAAACTTGGATCTTTACCGCCTAAAGCTTTGGCAAAGTTAGCGACTGTACCTGCGATAGGTGTCATATTTGAACCGCTGGTAATCCACGCAGACAAGGAGTCACGGGCTAAGTTAGCCAACATAAATCCGGGGTCTTTTGTAACCAAGTTACGGAGCAGGTTAGACGGGGCGGAAAACATTCCCAAGAACGGAATCTCAGACATGTTTAAACTCTTGACGGCGTTGATGAACAACTGATCAGCCACCCGGTAAGACACCGCCTTACCGTTTTCCAAGAATGTTACTGAGTCTGGTGCGCTACTAACACCGTCAATCTTTTCTGCACCCGCTATCTTGCCAAGTTGCATTGCAACATTGACCGCTCGTTGAGCCGCCATGTTCTTCATACCAGCGTTGATTGCCGCTTGAGTATTCTGGACAATAGATTCCAAGTAATCCGTCAGAGGAGCTTCGCTACCTTTGAGTTTCTTGGGTGGCTTGACACCTGAGATAGAGTTGAAGATCTTTGGGCCAACCGTATCTTCACCGTTTAATTGGCGATAGAACGGTATGTAGTCCATGTGCTTCTTAAACTCTGCGGCTCTTTCTTTAGATAAGACACCAGTAGCTATCATGTAATCCACCAAGCCATCGTTGAAGGTGTTCATTTCCTTTTGGATGACGTTGAAATCTACGCCTTTGTCTTTGTATTGCTTGCGCAATCTTTCTGCCTTTTCAATGTCGGCTGGTTCAAAGTTCTTCTCTCTGTACGACACAACACCAGTTGCGGATGTTTCAGCCATGAAACGGCTACCACGTTTTACACCAGCCCAGAACTGGTAATGCTGGTAAGCCTTTGGATCATTAAACTGCGCCAGCGGTGAAAGGATCTGTAATGGGCCTTTGGTGGATGTATCGACGGTAGTCATGCCGTTCTTGTAAACAGGGATACCACCTTGTCGGTTGCCAATACCGAATGCGGCATAGGTGACGGACGCAGACAGGTCAGACATATTTGCCGCAGCTTCTGCACTCATGTCAGCCATAAGTACTTTATCGCCCATCTTGTCAGCAAGCATCCGGTCGTAAACACCAAGCTGGTTGTAACGGTGGATAAAGCTGGCACGCAGGTCAGCCAAGCTTTCAGGAGCAAACACACTAAGTATGCGATCAATAAAGCCTTTATGTTCCCGCTGCTGCGTTGTTTCGTTTACACGGGCATCAATGTCTGCTGCAACTACCGGCAGGCTGTACTTAATATTCTTGTTCTCACCAAACTCACCAATGTTTCCGGTGACAGATTTGACTTGGTTGGCATTAAATACAGCAAGATTCTTGGTTCTGTTTTCTTTAACATATAAAGAATCAAATCCAAGCTTCTTTAAAGCCGCAACAAAGCGGGGGTCTTCAATCTTTGACCAGTTGCCTTCTTTAACTTCTTTCTCTGTCTGGATGTACTCATTCATGCCCATCACATTGCCAAGAGAATTCATTACTTTGTCCACATGAACAGGGTTCTCATAGTCAAACGGAGTCTCTGCACGTACCCATAGCGGGTAAACCTTGACAGGTGGCTCAGCCTGCTTCTCCATGCGGCTGGCATGGAGCAATGCATACTCCTCGGCAAATGCTGGACTAGGCGTTACAAAGATCAAGCCCTTGCGGTTATCTTCGTTGAACTGATCAAACTCGTTTAAAGAGCCGTGGTACATAACCTGCGGACGACCTTCTTCCTTGACCTTGCTGGCCCCAAAGAAACGTTTAAACTCTGGTGTAGCGGGCGGAGCAGCCTTATACGCAGCATTCTCTGCTTCTTCTGCGGTGGGGAAGTATGTACGTAGGCTTAACTTCTTGCCATTTTCTGCAAGCTCACCCATTGTTCCGTGGTATTCAACGGGTGTGTTGTGGTTAAGGATAACCATCATGCCCATGTTAGGCATGGCGTAGCCGTCGTAACCTGCGTCAACTACATTGGATTCAAACTGATTAGCGTCCCCACCAGCTTCGCTGAACAGGCGATCAACCACCGGCCCGGCTGCAATGTTGTCAAACTGCTGTGTGTAAACATGTCCACCCAATCCGGCCTCTTGCCGAGGCATCGTTCCATCTTCTTTAGGGATGTAGAAATAGATGCGCTTCTTGATGCGCTGGTCATCAGTGTCAGCCAACCTGCGGCGTTCTGCGCCTCTAATACCTGTTCCGTATTTAGAGCCTGACAGTTCAGTAACTTTGTTTTGTCCATAGTGCAAGCCAACAAAGCTCTTGGCGTTGTCTTGTTTTTCGCCAAGCACAATGCCATTGCCTGCAATTGGTTTAAGTGCTTCATTTGAGAAGCTGAGCGAGTACTTATCGCCGCCATCTAAACCCTCATTCCATGTCCACTCAGGCATCAACCCTGTCTTCTGGTCAGCAAAGACAGTATCCAAAACCTTGGCGGTTTTGTTTTGCTCGCTGTATGGGCCGTAGTTCAACCAAGAGTTCTGTCCTCTTGTCTCGCTTGTCAAGGCTGCAAGGGCTTTGCCTTTAAACAGTCTGGCGTGCGCCTGCCATGCATTCTCTTCACCTCTGGCACGGAAGCCAGCGCCTTCAAGCCCATGACCAAATGCATCATGCACCGCACGGAACAGATCATTAGCTGTGACAGGATGCTCAACACCTTTCTGGTCTTCCCAGCGCAGGCCGGTATCTTCCAGCATGGGGTTGTCTTCAATAGCTTTATCTGTAATGCCTTCAGTGCCAAAGCCATCATATGTGCCGTATACAGCCATCTCTTTGTTGTTGCGTAGATCGCGCATGGCATTCCAAGGATTGCCTGAGTATGGGTCTGTATCACCGTCAAAGAAAGTAAATTTATAGCCAGCGTCAATCAAAGCATCGTACTGATTACGTACCTGCTTTATCATTTCACTGTAGGCTTCTTTTACCTCTGGATCATTTGGGCTATGGGGCATCTCATCATATGCCTGAGCCAACCTCTTTGCCCTATCCTCATCAACATCGACGTATGTTGTTTGAGGCTTTAACCTTATACCGTTTTTAGCGGCATAGCTTTCTGCAACATCAACTAAGCTTGGGTCTGGCCCTGTCGCCCCTTCGACAATTGGCGCACCTTCAAGCGGCGGATAGCCTCCTCCCGGTAACCGTCTTCTTCGGTTTCCGGTTTCTCCGAGCTTTCGCTCATCATATGAGGGGCCGACAAAGCTAATTCTTCCTGCATTTTTTCCAAGGCTGAGTTTTTGTTCACCGCTTACTCCTTGTTCGGCTGATGTGATGGCAGGCTGTCCACGAACGCCGACAGCTTCTGCGCCCGCTCCTCTGGGCTGAGTCCCACCACTAGGTTGTTGATCGAAGACCACACTTGGTCTTGCTCGTCCATTACCCTGATTGGCTTGGGCAATGATGGCTTCTTCGTATCCAATGTCATCTGCTTTCCTTCCGCTTAATTTTTGATACAGCCGCTTTTCATAATACCAAAGCGCAGCTTGAATGTCAGCTAGTGTTAAGTCTATGCCTTCTTTTTGCAACAAGCTTTGTGCTTTGCGTGCTGCGTCATACATGAACTTGCGGTCGGTAGCTGTAAACGGAGCCTCCTCCAGCATTTCAAACTCATTCTTGTAGATGGTGTTTGCCATCTTTTCTATGTTGTGGTCAAACAACATTTGTTCAAAAGCATCTCCAGCCTTCTCTTCAGCCTTTTTAAACCATGCAGGCTTCTTAGCGTTTGTCCGAGGTTCTTTTGAACCTGCCAAATGCTCAAGTTCGGTGTTGAACCCGTACTCTTCGTACTTATCACGGAAAGGAATGGTCGCAGAGACAACTTCTTCTCTTGTTGCGCTTGGCCTGTCCATCATGTCGCGGAACTTATTGATGGAGGCTTCTGTCGCTTTAGGCATCAGTAAGCCACGCATACGGTTGATGGAGCGAGTCCACCACAAATCCATTGTCAGATAGCCTTCTGATCCTGACAGATTGGCGTAGAAAGCACCAAGCTTAGGCCCAAAGTAAACGGCAGCAGCAGGAACAACAGTGTTTGCCAAGTAGCTGTTATCAGTGTCTTCACCCAGCTCGCTGAGTTTGGCGTTCATTTCCTTGACGGTAATCTCTTTGAGCAATACCTTTTCAAAGTCTTGACCATGCTCAGCAAGCAAGTATTGAATCTGAGCCAGATTGTTCTTCAGCGCAGTGCCTCTGCGGTTGCCCATAGCAACCATTGGCTTGCCGTCACGCAATTTAGCGTAAAGCTTGATGGCGTTATCAATGTTCTTGGCAACTCTCTCACCGTTCGATGTGACAGCAACAATCGCAGAAAAGACTGAGCGTGCGTGACGGCTTGTTCCAAGCTCAGGAAAACGGTTAGCCAGACGCTTGACTGCGTTGGGGTAGTTGGTTGAGTACCAGCCTAGTCCTGTTCCTGTCTTAGTAAGGGTGTTGAGTTGGAATGCAACCTCATCAGCAATTGCCTTGGCAATCTTGGTTGAATCTTCTTGCGTTAAATCTTTGCGATCCATTGCACCAAGCTGGTCAAGGGTGTACTGATTCAATGCTGTTGCAATATCCCGGACATTGTTAAAACGCCCGCGTTTTATTTCAGTGTTTAAACCAAGTTCCTGCTGGGCCACTGGGGTTTGAACTTCCATCAGATTGCGGGTGGACATTGGAACTCCAATGCCGGACAAGCTCATCTTCTCTTCAGTACCAGCGGATTCCTTGCCAGCCTTCAGTTCGCCACGCTCAATCTTGCCAAATATTTCATCCGCAGATTGGAAGCCTGCGCCGGTTAATGCATTTCGCAATGCGGAAAAGAACTGCTGCAAGCGTTTAAACAGTGCAGCCATCATCCCGGGAGGTGGTTTTGCTCCGCCTTCCCAGTCACCAAAGGCATCAGCAATAGCTTCTTCAAGGATTGCCTCATCAGACAATCCCATTGCTGTGTATGCGTCAAATCTAGACATGGTGTCATTGAACGCAACACCCTTGAGGTATTTGTCTACCCAAGTCTTCTTGGCTTCACGCTTCAATGCCTCCCATTGCTGGGGAGTGAAGAATCCAAGGTCAAACAATGCATGTAGCGCCTCATGGCGCATGGTCTTAATAGGTTCTTTTGCGTTAAAAGCAATCCGAATCAGGTTGTTTAAGCCGCCCCAAGCGCCATCCGCGTCGTTCTCAATGGCCCGCACAACGTTTAAACCAACATCACCCAGACCAAACTTGTCCAGCATTGGCTTTAGCTTGGCTTCTAGATCTTTAAGCTTGGCTTCTACCTCGGGTGTGCGAACGCCAGCTTTCTCCAAACCTTCGGTAGTTCCCTTGACCTTAATGCCCGGCTCAGTGCGTTGGCGATCTTGCAGTTCAGTCTGCGCACGTTTACCAAAGACACCGCCTCGGTCGGCAATAGCTTGAAGCTCCGCTTCGCTGGCGCTGGCAAGGATATGCTGTTCAGCCTTAACCCTATCAGGAAAGCTGGCAACTTCTTTGCCTTTTTTGATGACCGTATGTTTTTCTACTTTGGCAATCTTTTTGCCAAGCGGGACAATCTTTAATGGCTTACGGAAAGCTTCAGCTTTATCCAAATGATCGGTAATCTTGGCGCTACCAGCTACATTGGCGGCTTGGAATGCTGCGACTGCGTTCTTGTGTTCAGCAGTGTCGGTTTGCCCATCAGCTTCCATTTGAGCAATTTTGGACTGTCTATTTTCTAAATCTTTACGGATGCGGTCGGCGGCAGCTTCTTCGGCAACGGCATTGGCTTCTCGTTTACGGGACAGAATGTTTAAACGATCCTTGGCATCAGCCTCATCAGCAAATGTCTGCGATGCGTTTGTCTGTGAGCCATCTTCACGAACGACATATGCCGCTGGGCCAGATTCTCCAGCCACGGTTTTTTTGTTAATCTCATAGCCTTCTGGCAGTTGAGCAACTTTCTCTTGATTAACTTCTTGTGGCGCACGTACCAATTGGGTATCGACAGGAAGAATATCTGCTCTGCGGTGGTTACGTTTGGCTTCAGCCTCTGTTCCGTATGTGCCAAGAACCACGCCGCCGGGGCTTACAGCTTGGAAGCCAGTACCTTTTTCAACAATCAAATCTTCATTTGAGGCTGCTGTCTTTAAAAGATGATCAGCATCTCTGTCGGTCTTGAGGTCTGTTTGGGCTTTGATAGCTTCCCGAGCCTGATCCAAAGTTACAGGCTTACCTTCTTTGACATTCATTAAAGCTTGGGTTACGCCTTGGTTGTATTGGTCTTGTGTAAACCGTGTAGCGTTAGAGCCTTCAGGGAGAACAAGCTGCTGTTCCTTACCTGTGCGAGGCAAAGCGTCCAAGGCCGTAGCAACGGAGTGCAACTCCGGCTGCGTCATGGTGTTTAAATCAGATTTACCAGTCGCCCGGGTCAAGAAGTCGGAGAAACCCTTAGTTTCTGTGGCAACATTCTTAGCTACAGCGCGATTTTGAATATCTTCTGGTGTGTAGGTTTCGTTCTGGTAATTGGTTTTGTACGCCAGAATAGCGTTTAAAGCACCCTCTTCACCTTGCGGGTTCTGAGATGTCATTGCATCTTTAATGTCTTCAATACTGTATGACTTTAGTTTGGGAAGATTATTGTCTCTGCGGTACTTATTTAAGTAGTTGACGACCGTGTTATTGCCAATCGCTTTACCCAGCTCATCCTCAGTCACACGACCAACAGGGTTCTGAAGTGGATCTTTCTCTTCTTCTGCGGCCTTTGCAGGAGCTGGCAGCGCCAGCATCTTGGGTACGTTTAAACTTTCCTCGGTCTTGGCCCGCGTTTCTTGCTGTTCTTTAATAGCATTAGCGCTCTTTTGATCTTCTTCCTGTTGGCCTTTAACTTGACGCAGGAATTGATCTGCGGCGTAGTCAGATTTGGCTCCTTGAAAATGCAAGGGAGACATTGCCCCGCCAGTCAAAGCCCCTATCAGCGCATCATGTGCGGCTGCACCACCAACACCTTGCATTGTTGGAGTCTCAAACCCAGCCTGAGACATACCGATATTCTGTGCGGCCTGCCCATATCCGCCTTGCAATGCCTCGGTAAGACCCTCTTCGCCCGTTGTATGCAACGCAGACTTGGCAAGTGTTGGGAGTTTTGGAGCCTTCTCTGGCAATGCGGCTATTGCAGCCTTTAAACCCTTACCCTCAAGCTTACGCTCTTCGCCTTTAAACGCATCCTTCAATGCCCGGGATGTAGATTTCTCAAAGCCGGTCAGTGCATCTAAAGCACCAAAGGCGGCACTTCCAATAAGCATCGGAGCTTTCTCAAGAGTGTATTCCTGAGCTTTGACAGCAAGCTTGGCAGCTTCAGCTTCCGGCACTCCTTGATCCATGTAGGCTTTTTTGACCTCATCATGAATGCTTCCCTTTGTCTCACCAACGCCTTGGGCTGCGGCAATCAATAGGCTAGATGCCCTTTGGACACCCAATGCAAGCGCAGCAGGGGCTGATTCCGGCAAAGTGACAAGTCCACCCACAATCGCAGGTAAGGACGACCCTACGCCCTGCGCAATGCTTTGGAACGGAGCATGGGCAACAGTCTTGAGGCCAGCCATGATTTCAGAGCCAATACCTTTATCCTGCGCACGGTTCATCAGTTCTTGATCGCGTGCAATCTCAGCCTGACGCTCAGGAGAAAGACTTCTCTGTAGGTAATCTTGGGCTTCTCCCAATCCTTGAGAAACACCAGAGCCAGCGCCAACAACATCAACCAAACTCTTTGCCCCACCAACTACACCAGAGCCAAATGATTTAGCTATGTCTCCAAAGGAGAAAGGAGCAGACTTAGCGGATTCCAACTCGGCTGTGGTCTGACCAGCCATTGGATGCTGCGCCATAACAGCGTTAATCACATCCTGTTGGGATGCCCCTTCGGGGCCATTGATCTTGTAGGTCTTTCCGTCAGGAGCAGTGATTTGATATAAAGGCATTTTATTTTCCGACTACAGTTGCTTTTCCCCATCCAGTAAAAGGTGCGCTTGTGGCTCCTGCCGCAGGTGCGGCATCACCTCCTAAGTCTGCCTCAGTAATGTTGGTTAGAGCTTGCAATTGTTTGATTTCTTTTGCTCTATCCGCAGCCATCTTGGTATCGCGGGAAGCAATCAGCGGAGGATAATTTTGGTTAATTATCTTCATGCCTTCAAGATATTCCTTTTTGTTCTTCTCGGCAGCATTGATGGTTGCGGCTGTACCAAGCTTAATTCTTGCCGCATCCTCAATGGCTTTGCGTTGCTCTGGAGTTGCGTTCTGCAACAACTCGGAAATGCTTCTGATTGTCTCAGGCTGATTCTTTCCAATCGCTGCCACATGTGCGGCTTGAATATCAAGACCTCTGCGTCCTTGAGCTTCGGTTTCGGTCTGATGACGGATAAGAGCATCAAGCTGTTGCTGTTGCATGGAAATCTGTTTGTCAGCCTGCTTGCCTTGACGAATCTGACCAGCCAGCAAAGTGGCATCTTTCATATTGCCAATCTGCAAAGCGTTCTCATACTTCATCTGATCCATCTTCAACTTGTTGTAGTTGTCTTGCTTGACAGACATCAACTTGTTCATGTCTTGCACTGCGGTGGAAATTTCTGGAGCCGCACCTGCTGCGCTTTCTAAGAATCTTGCACCGGGACGGGCGGCATTAGCCGCCATCTTGAAACCAAACTGAGTTAAAGCCTGAGCCAAACCTTGCTGTTTCATAGCCTCTGTGTCGGGCTTAGATTGCTCAACCATAGCCCTTTGTTGTTCAATCAAAGGAGCATATTGTTTCTGGAACATATCCATCAGACCGGGTACTCTAGCCATGATGTCTTCTTCTGGTTGACCAGTTTGTTGGGCAAGTGCAGTAACAGCAGGCTTTATGCTGTCAGGAACTCCAGCCGCTGGTTTAGCTTTAGGCTTGGCTATATTGGTGGAGTCGGGCTTTCTCATGCCCTCATGGCTGTAATCATCTCCTTCGGTGACTACGCCTCGGTCGGCAAAGGCAACAATACCGCCGGTAGCCATGCTTTGTTCCATGTCATCAGCAAACTGATCTGATATTGCAGGGGCAATACCTTGGCGCATACTTGCCCGTTTGGCAATTTCTGCGTCAATCATTTGAGCTTCGTTTATATCTCTCCTGTTTAAAGCCGCTTCTTTGGCTTGTTGCAGTTGAGGATCGCTTAGCTTGGTTAAAATAGCTTCGATATTGTTAGGGTTAGTTACGTCGCCGCCGTCCGCATAAGCAAGACCGCCATCAGCCATCATCTTAGATAAGCCATAAGCACCCATACCCAAACCGCCAAGCTGACCCATTAAGTTGCCCGGCGCTTGATACATTTGAGATGTAGATTGCTGGCCTAAAGGCATACCTCTAACCAAGTCAGACATGAAGCCCAACTGTTTATACGGGTAGTTTTGTTGGTTTAAGAAGTCCTGATATGAAGTATCCAAGCCACGTTGTTGTTGCTGTTGTTGTTGCGCACCATATTGGTTTTGCAACTGATTGATACCCATCTCTTGACCATACTGGGTTTGACCAAGTTGTCCAAGCTGCCCCGCGCTTTGTAGTGCGGTTTGCAACCCCTGCATACCCAGACCCGCACCGTACTGCCGAGACTGTTCACCCATTTGCTGGGCTTGAAGGTTACGACCATAGTCTTGGTTAAATTGATTTGCAGCTTGCCCATAGGCTTGGTTTAAACCCTGAGCCTGAATATCGCCTTTTTGTGTTGCTAAGTTACGTTGAGCTTCAGCATCTGTAATTGCCTGACGGCTACCGCCAAATGCGCCAGCGCCTACAGCTTGGGCATTCCTCTGTGTACCGGCAATATCAGCTTGTCTTTGAGCTTCTCGTTGTTGAATATCCACCACATTCTGCATGTAGGGGTTCATATACTGTTTGGCTGCGTCACTGTTAAATTGACCGCCGTAGAAGTTACCACCTTGGTAATTTGTACCCAAAGCTCCTAACCCTGCCGCTCCAGCCAAACCGCTTCCAAGTCCAACCTGACCCGCTGTTTGCATACCAGCAGCACCTTGTTGGGCTTGCTTTTGCAAATCAGAAAAGCCTGCAATACGCTCTCCGCCATATGTCTGGTAAGGGTTCTGATTAATATCAGTTAATGCTGCGCCTTTTGCAAGGGTGTCCTTGGCATAGCCTCTCGCCCACTCAGGCAGTTCAGTTGTCTGAGTGGTTGTTGATGGAACTGATGGTTGTGATTGGCACATGTTTAAACCTCAAAATCTATAAATCATTTGTGTGGCTGCTTCCTTGAAACCCATTCGGCCCCAGAGCTTTGCTACACGCAAATCAGTCATTGCTGACACAAGTAACCGCTTGACTCCTCGGCTCTTCAATTCATCTAACCCAAACTGGACAAGCTTTTTGCCAACCCCGTTACGATGCTCTTTGACCACAAAAATGGTGTCTTCCATTGCGATCAAATCTTGGTTGTGCATATCCCTTGATATGTACACATTGATATAACCGCAGGCAACACCTTCTAGCCTAAGCACAAAGGTCAACAAATCGCCTCTCTCACAAGCATTCCCATATTCATCCAGCCTTGGGTTGTATGGAGAATACTCAAATCCCTCAGCATTTAAACGATCCGTCATCTCTTTGTAGTGCTGCCGGTACAAGGGTTCTAGCTCCAAGTACGTATCGGTAAACTTCTCCAAAGTGATGATGTAACTCATGCTGGCAAATGTTTGTCAGCCTTGCTGTTTTTTGCAATCTTTCCTTTGCCCACAGTCTTACTGCGTGCGGATTGAACTCTGTCCATCATTGCGTAGAGCTTACGAGCGCCAGCTTCAGTCGATCCGTTACCTAACTCAGACACAATACGGGCAGGCACAACAAACTCACCATCAGCCAGCCGGGCAGGCTGCTTATGACCTATGGTCGCAGGAATGGAATCTGATACACCGTCGCCGGGGCCACGCAGTAATCTGCCACCATCAGAGTAGCCGCCAAGATTAAAGCCGCCTTCAGCCATGCCTCCATCGGCATAGTGATAAATGCTTCTGGCTTGATCAGAGCTGACAGGTGTATAGGATGAATTGAAATATCTTTGCTCTCTGCCATTTGCATCTGGTTGCGGGAATGGCGTGGTTGTTCCGGGGTTGTAGGTATAGCGTTGACCCATGTCTTTATCGGTAGCCATAGGTGTTTGTGCTTTAGGCCGCATTGCATCTGAAATAACAGGAGCAGCCGCAGCTAATCCATACCTAGCCAAACCCATACCGCCGCCAATATTATTCATAAATGACGAGCGTCCTGCCTCTGAGCCAAGGGAACTGATGCCTTGACCAAGAGTGCTTGCTTTGTTCTGCATTGTGCTGGTAACGTAATCAGGGCCACCATAACCAGAATTTACAAGAGTATTTGTTGCGGTGTTGTTTGCTATATCTACAGCGGGTTGAGATGCATCTTTAATATAGTCAACATATTGATCCGGCCTCATGGGCGTTGGAATGCCATTCTCAGCCACATTACCTAAGCCTAAAGCTTTTGGCGTTGCCGCCTGTTGCGCCCCTGCTGTTCCTGAAAAAGCCTCATTATTGGCTAGATTCTGCGCTGTTGCTTGTTCAACGCCTGTCTTAGCTAAAGCCTCTCCTAGTCCTGCGCCGCCATAAGCTCCCATACCAGCCATCAAACCTTTAGAAAGACTGCCGGTAGCAATTCCCGTCAAAGCGCCAACGCCTAAGCCAGCCGTCATCGCAGATGAGAATAAACCTGCGCCAGCAGGGCCAAGAGCCACACCAGCCAACATAGGAAGAATGGACGACAAGAAGCCAGCCTCGGGTAAACCCGTATGTGGGTTGATGGTAAGTTGACCGCCATGAGCCATAGCCAAGCTGTTTAAACTCTTAACCTCGTCAGGGGTCATGTGGACAAGGGTCGTGTCTGGGCCTCTGCCGTGAGCAGCTAAGTGTTGGGCGGCTTGCTTTAAACTCATGTATACCTCGTGTAAACAGGGGTAGTTGATCGTATCATGTTGAGAGCGCAGACACAAATGTTGCGGTGAAAATAACAGAGGGTGATACTGGATGTACAGGTGCTGTTCCGGGCGGGTAAGTACCAGCTACTGTGTCTCCAGAATCTGAAGCCATCATTAACTGAATATAGTCACCAGCGGTTATAGGTATAACTAAATTCCAAGCTACGATAATAGCGCCTAGACTAGTGCCGGGGCCAAGAGGAACAGTCGCAATTCCAGCCGTATTTGGAATGTCAACACCATTTTGTCTAAACCAAAGAGTTACGTTATCTATTGAACTCTTACCGTTTAAAAGCTGAATACTAAACTGGATGTTGTAAAACCCAGAAACAGCAAAAACAACTTTACTACTATCTGTGGCATCTAAAGATATTTGATTATTATAATCTGTCGTATCGTATGGAATAGCTAAAGCCGTAGTTGCGGAAGGCACTGCCTGAGCTTCTGTTACATAAACACCTGCGGCATGTGAAGCGCCAGATGAGCCATACTGCGATCTGGTAATACCTGTAAATGTGGTGGCAGTTTTACCTGTATAACTAATTAATTCTTTTTGAATAATTATAGTTCCGGCGGATTCAAACCCAGTAGTTGAACCAACAACGATGGTTGCAGTTGACCCTGAAGTTGGTATAGCGTTAGTTAAAGTTGTATACCCATCTTGATGAAACGCCCCATAAGGGAGCCTAAGATAACTACCACCAGACTCACCTAGTAATGTTCCTGTCAATCCATCTATTTGATTAAAGTACAAACGCAGGATGTTTGAGTACTGCTCAATAAACTGAGCGTTATATTCATTAGGAGCCGCAGGCAGGCGCGGCTGAACAAAAGGTCTGTAACGGTTAATAATCGTTGCCATAAGGGTTTACCCTACCTACGTCCATCAGGACGAATGTCAATACGAGGTACACCCAACTGCCATTGAACACCTAGCGTATTTGAACTTACTTGAAACGCCATCTGGCGACCACGAATTCTGACATACACCTGCTGTGTAAACTGCTGCACAGCATAGGTTTTTTGGTTTTGATAGTTCTGCGTACTGATTACTGATGGGTCATTGGACGAGCCATAGTTAGCGCCGGGGGACGTTCTTGGCAGGACAGTAAACATACATGAGGGTTGATTTACATTTGAGCCGTCAAAGGTCAAGTCAGGGATAAGTCTCCAGACAAACCCAAAGTTATGCCCGTCCCCAATATCAAAGTCTGACGATGTGACTGTAGCAACAATAGGATTTGCAGGGTTGACTACACCATCATCCGTGCTGCTTTCATGGTAAACAAGCAAAGTGTTAGTGCTACCGCCAGCTACGCCGTATGTTGCAGCCAATGGATATGCACGCAAAGCACTGTCCAGCCACGCTGTTCTGCCTTGTGGAGCGCCAAGATAATTGTCCCAATCTCCGTAGTACCAAACATTATCCACATGGTTATAGATGACATAGCGGTCAATAACGGTTGAGCCTGCGGAACAGTATTGCCACCAGATTTCGTTGTAACCTTCGTTTGTGCCAGCCATAAATTGATAGGACTGCTCAAGGTTGATGTCTGTGTAAACATATTCCCGCAAGGTAGATACAAGCGTTTGCACCCGACCAGAGTACATATAAAACTTATCTGTACCCATCCAATAGGTAATATTGTTGGCGGTTGCTATTGCATTTGGCCCAGCAATAGATATGTTGTCTCCCATGATCTGAAAGCCCCAGACATAGGGTGGGCCAAGGTACTGCATGGAATAAATGGCTGCGTCTGTCAGCACCAAAATCTCTTGGCGGGTTTGAATAGCAGTCACAATCGTTGAGCCGTGACTTAATCGGTAACTACCCGCTTGGTTTGTTACCTGTGGATACCATGTTGCAAAACTCTCTTGGTTTGACCAATAGATCAACATTGGATCTTGAGTTGTACTTCCTGCGACAGAATCGTTTACACCAAACGCAATCACAAAACGTGAGGCATCTGAAACAAGGATAAAGTTAGCAATTGATGGGCAGTAAGCATCTACAGTAACAGAGCCTGACTTTGTAGATATAACCTGACCGGGGCCGAGCAATACACCGCGATTGAATGTATTAGCTGAAGCTGAGTTTGCCCAGTAATACATTGCGCCACCTCTGGGATTGAAGACTAAATCTTCACCAAAGTTTGACTGACTCCATAAACGAAGTTGCTGACCAATACCTTGACCTGCTGGAGCGGCTGCGCCCCAACCAGTAAACGTAGTAGATTGCACCACAGAAGCCCCGTTTGCATGAGTTGCGGCTGCGCCGGAACCTGCGCCGCTTACTCCACGGGTACAACCTGTAAATGTAGTACCGGTCTTACCTGTGTAGGAAATGGTTTCTGAGTCAATCAGAATGTTGCCGGTAGTTGTAAATGCGGCAGTAGATGTTACCGTTACTGTTGTATTTGAGTTAGATAGCGTGCCACCAGAAACCGTAGTAGTAGCCGTACCAAGAACAATACCGCCCCAAGTGCCAGCGCCCCAGCCCAAGTTTTTGGTATAAATAGAATTACCAGATGTTAATTGGTATGTACCAACAACCGATGCGCCACCGTTACCAGAATCTCCCGCTGTTGCTGCAACAGAAGATGTTATGGTGTATGAGTTTGAACTGATATAAGAGGCAATCTGAAACTCAGCGTTCAGTATGGTGGCTGTGATTGCACCTCCCAAAGAGGTTGCACCGCTAAATGTTACAAAGTCGCCTGCCTGTGCGCCGTGGGCTATGTCTGTAACAGTGATTGTCGTAGAGCCATTAGATGCGGCAAAGGTAACTTCACCTGCGGTAGTTGTAGACCGGATAGGCGTAACGTCGTAGGAATAGCCGTTAGTGCCGTTTTGAATATAGTATTTGAGGTTTGTGCCTATCGACAGTAAGTTGTAGCCTGTCAAATTAAGCCAGTTCCACATACTCCTAGCCACGCCCCACAAGTTACCTGTGGTTGGCTTTAAAGTTGATGCGGTTGTTCCTGTATCGGATGTCCAACCACCAATCTTTTCTGCTTGCCCAGAACGAAAACGGATCTTGTTGGAAGCATAGTACCCGCCCTCATTGGCGTAAGAGGTGCTTTCTCTGTTTACACCGGGACGAAGGGCAAGTTTTTGTAATGGCATTTCTTAACCCACGTTACGTTCAAAATGAGGGCAATCCACAAGATTGGAAAAGTTCCCACCCCAACGGTTTTTGATATGCAGTGACTCCCAGTATGCGCCCAAAGGAGCAATGGTGGCCTTGTCCCAGATTATCTTCCCATCCTTAAAGAAGTTCAAGTCTATGGCGCAACGCTTGAGGTGTATAGAGTTCATGGTCTTAGAACGACCTGTCTTGAAGTAAATGGCTTGCTGTTCAGGTGTACGGGCAAGCTCTCCGCCAGTAACAACAAAACCTTGATCTGTGGCGTACTGGATCAGTTTACACATATCCAGCAAGAATGCGGCTTGTTCTGTGTTTAAACTCATTTTTTGCCTTTCAGTTCAGCCAGCTTTTCAATTGTCCGGCCTCCAAAATATGCGCCCATTATCAGCATTCCCCACTGTCCAAGCAAGGAAACATAGGACTCGTTGGCGTTTAAACCAAAGGCCGACATCATGGCGAATAAGAAATACCCGCAGAAGATAGCAATCAACGACATGGGTCGAATGTTCTTAGACAACCAAGAATCTGAAGACATATCAGCTTCCCAGCGATCCGTGATGTTGTCGGCATCGTTTTGAGCGGCTTTGGCAAACAGTTCCATTTCAGCCAATTCCATCTTGGCTTTCTCAATACCCAACTCAAGGAGCTTTTCCTCATGAGCAAACTGCAACTCCCGCAGCTTGGCAACATCTTCTGCGCTGGGGTTGTCAGGAATCTTCACGCCAAGCGTGTTCTCAACCACCTCTTTGCCTTTGGCTTGGATGGCACTAGATAGTAACCCTAGCCCGTTTTGGGCAAGGCTACCGAGGAGGGTTGCGATTATTGGAATCATCTCTTTCCTTTCTTTCAAGCTCTCGCCTGAGTTTCTCTACTTTCTCTACCTGCGCCTTGACTTCGTGCTTGGCTTCCAGAATATCCAGATACAGCATTCCAAGCATTGGCAAAAAGAATCCAACCAAAATCAAAGCAGCAACCCAGCCCATTACGTCTTCCCCCACCGGTTTAGAAGAAGAAGCCACATCCAAACGTACAGGAGGAATATAGAAGTCACGATCAGGTACGCTGACTTTGCCCGAAGGTTTCGTTTTGCCTCCTGCCGTTGCCATTGCTTGTACCTCTGTTGCGCTTCCTGTTTAAACCTTGCCTGTTCCTGCTCTTGACCAATGATTTCCCGCATCTCAAACACTCTGCTGTACAGCGCCCCCAACTCAGGCGGGGATTGGTACACCATCGTTTCTCTGACCGTTACTATCAGTTCTGCCATCTGTTGCTGCGCCATCACTCTTTGCAACGCAGCTTCCATCAAATTGGCATCAGGGTCATAGACGTTTCTGGACTTTTCTTCTGCCTCCCGAATATGCGTTGCTAACTGTTCTT
>Ga0209188_1000942_pt1 | contig 25348 bp, 26 predicted proteins | sample C_130625_EF_Meta_FD_187307 | JGI IMG/M metagenome (GOLD analysis project Ga0209188, IMG submission 187307) | Freshwater microbial communities from Lake Croche, Canada to study carbon cycling - C_130625_EF_MetaG (SPAdes) (version 2) | ecosystem: Environmental > Aquatic > Freshwater > Lake... | reverse complement strand
GAAATCAAGGTTGATGAGCGTGTGGCGAAGTATTCGCGGTTAGCGCTCGAGCAGATGCTCGCTCTATAGTTCCACTCATGTCTGATGCAACCGAAAATAAAAAAGGCCGCCCTACTCCAAAGCGTAAGGAAGCCGAAGCAGCCCGCAAAGTTTCATCCTTGGCACCTGCATCTACCAAGGCCGAGAAGCAACGCGCAAAGGCAGCAGCTAAGAGTGCACGCGTTGCACAACGCGCCGCCTATATGCGTGGAGACGAGAGCGCACTTCCATTGCGCGACAAAGGACCTGTAAAGAAGTATGTTCGCAATTATGTAGATGCTCGTCGCTCCATAGGCGAATATTTCTTGCCTGTAATTTTTATCGTTCTCTTCTTAACACTCATCCCTAATCCGATTTTCCAAATTGGAAGTATCGCAATCATGTACACAGTGCTTTTAGTTTCGGTCATCGATGGCTTCTTGCTCACTCGCAAACTCAAGAGAGAAGTCAGCGTGAAGTTCCAGGGAGCCGAGCTCAAGGGAATCGGAATGTACGGATGGCTTCGTTCAACTCAGATGCGCAGAATGCGCACACCTAAGCCTGCAATCAAAGCCGGCGAGCCCTTCTAACGCAATTAAGCGCGAGGGTTTGGACTCTCGTTCTTCTTAGGATCGCGCTCTGGCAGGTTGCCTAGTGCGCTATCAATTGCCTTAATGACATCAGCTGAAAGTTTCACACCGGACGCTTTCACATTCTCTTTGACCTGAGAAGGCTTAGTGGCACCCATAATTGCGGAAGAGACATTGTCATTGCTGAGCACCCAGGCAAGAGCGAGCTGGGACATTGAAAGATCTAGCCCTTCAGCAATTGGCTTCAATTTCTGCACTGCAGTCAAAATCTCATCCGACATCAAGCGAGAGATAAAGTTTGCACCGCTCTTCTTATCTGTGGCTCGTGAGCCTGCAGGTGGCTTCTTACCTGGAAGATATTTTCCAGTAAGTACACCTTGCGCCATTGGTGACCAGACAATTTGGCCGATTCCCTCTTTGCGTGAAAGAGGCACAACTTCAGCTTCAATCACACGCCAGAGCGCTGAATATTGAGGCTGGCTTGAAACGAAACGGTTATAACCACGAGCATCTTGAATCTTGAGGGCTGCAGCAATCTGCTGAGCATTCCATTCGGAGAATCCAATGTAGCTGACCTTGCCTTGGCGAATCAGATCGTCAAAGGCGCTGAGCGTTTCTTCTAGTGGAGTTTCAACATCAAAGCGGTGTGCTTGATAGAGATCGATGTGGTCTGTGTTGAGTCGCTTAAGAGATGCGTTACATGACTCCATGATGTGCTTACGGGATAGGCCACGATCATTTTTTCCAGTACCAGTTGGCCAATAGACCTTTGTGAAGAGTTCATATGATTCACGACGAACGCCTTTGAGAGCCTTAGCAAGAACTACTTCGGCCTTTGTTCCTGCATATACATCTGCCGTATCGAAGGTTGTGATTCCTTGGTTGAGTGCTTCACGTACACACTTAACGGCAGCTTCTGTCTCTACTTGGGATCCATGTGTAATCCAGTTTCCGTAAGAGATTTCAGAGACATACATTCCGGTACTGCCAAGGCGTCTATATTCCATATCCGAACCTTACGGCGAGCGTGGTGAGTTGCCAACACCTATGGGCTGTGGTTTCCTTCGCAAACAACTTCATAGATATCTCTGTAGGGGAAGTTCGGTGCAAATCCGACGCTGACCCGCAACCGTAAGACTGTCCACACATGTGAACTGTTCAAGTCGGATTACCTACATCGATATTTGCACTAGACCAACACCCGCCGAGGTTTGCGGGGTGTAGTCCAAAGGTATTTGGCGCATTTGGCCGACCGCTAGCGAGCTACCCCTGTGAGACTCTTCTTTTAGGAGTTCACACTGTGAAAGTACAATATAGAAAAATCGTAATCGCACTTCTTCTCGTCTCAACCCAGCTCATCGCAATTCCATCATCACATGCTGCAACAAAGGGCTACCGCTATTGGGGTTACTTTCAAGCAGCGCCAGGAGCATCGAAATGGAAGGCTGCCATGACAGGGCCAACTGTTGATATTGCAGATGGCGCTGTCGAAGGATGGTCATTTGTCTTCAGTAGCGATGATGTTCCATCTGTAGCACCAACTACAAAGCCAAGTTTTGCTTCGATTTGCGGCTCGACGAAAGCCGATCCGGATACAAAACGCATCGCTCTTGTCGTCGAGTTTGGCAGTCCCGTATATGCACCTAAAGGTGAAAAAGTTCAGAAGCCAATCGTGCAATGCGTAACCACAGCCAAAAGCTCACAAGGAATTGATGTATTGGGACAGGTAATCAAGGTTCGCTCAAATTCATCTGGACTTATCTGTGGTCTGAATGGATATCCCAAGAAGGAGTGCGGGGTTGAGATTCAAACACCTGCGGCACTTGTGAAGAAGTAAGTTCCATGAGAAAGCCACTGCATCCACTCACTCTGTGGATTGCTTCGATTCTCCTAGCAATCGGAGTAGTTGCACTCGATAGCGCCTTTATCGCGCTTGCGATTGTGGGCGCAGTGGCGCTCTTTGTTTTTGTACGACGCGACGGTTCTCCTTGGAATATGAGCTTTGCTCTTTCGTTGCGTATTGGCGCAACCATCCTTGCCATTCGTACGGTGGTTGGGGTTTTGATTGGAGTTCCGATACCTGGACGAGCTCTCTTCACGATTCCAATTCTTCACCTTCCATCATGGATGCCTGGTATTCGAATTGGGGGCGCAGTGACCATCGAAAGATTGTCATCATCGCTGCATGAAGGCGTCATGATCGCCGCGTTGATCGCCCTTTTTGGGGCGGCTACTTCCCTGACAAGTCCACATAGATTGTTGCGTGTTACACCGTCATTTATCTATGAAATTGGAATCACTCTTGTCATTGCCACTTCACTCTTTCCACAGATGGCAACGAGTATTCGTCGCATTCGCGCAGCTCAGAAGTTACGAGGCATGGAGAAGGTAAAACTTGGTGCAATCGCTCTTCCTCTCTTAGAAGAGTCGCTAGCCCGATCATTGCAACTGGCTGCATCCATGGATGCACGTGGTTATGGAATCAGTCGCAAGCGTTCTCGCTATCGTCCTCAACAGTGGCTTTTCAGAGATAGTGCATTGATCGCAGGCGCAACTGCCATCTGCCTTGCGATGGTCGTCCAATGATTAGATTTTCAAATGTCTCACTGGTGTATCCACACTCCACCAAGACAATTCTTGAAGACCTCTCTTTCGAGATAGAAGAAGGCGAAATGGTCTTAGTCATGGGCGAGACTGGTTCAGGAAAATCTTCACTCTTAAAACTCATCAATGGTCTTGTCCCCCATCACACTGGCGGAATTCTGGCCGGGGATATCTCAGTTGATGGAATTTCTACACGCACTGTGAAACCTGGTGCCTTGGCGCACCTTGTCGGAATCGTTGGACAGAATCCACTTAACGGCTTTGTTACCGATATTGTCGAAGAAGAACTCGCCTTCAGCATGGAAGCCCTCAACGTCGCACCTGATGTCATGCGCAAAAGAGTGGAAGAAGTTCTCGATATTCTGGGGCTCACCGCAATCCGTAATCGTTCGATTGCAACGCTGAGCGGTGGTGAACAACAACGTGTGGCTATTGGAACCGCTCTGGTGATGCACCCAAAGGTTTTAGTTCTGGACGAACCCACAAGCGCTCTCGATCCGATTGCAGCCGAAGAAGTTCTCTCTGTTCTTCACAGATTGGTGCATGACTTAAGCGTCACCGTCATCATCGCCGAACATCGGCTCGAGCGAGTAATTCAATTTGTTGATCGCATTATCTATATCGAAGGAAATGGCGAGACATCTATCGGACCGGCCGAAGAGATTCTGCAGCGGGCAGAACTTGTTCCACCGATTATCAGACTTGCTCGTGCTCTACATCTCAATGAGTTCAAGACGAGCGTCAGAGATGTGCGACGGCAAACGGAAGAATTCCGACTTCGCGATTATCCAGTTTCACCAGCCCGCTCTCGCTCTTCAATTCCTGCCATTGTCGTTTCCGAAATTTCACATTCTTACGGAAGAAAGAGTGCGCTACGTAAGGCAAGTACAACGATTGGCCATGGCGAAATCGTCGCCATTATGGGAAGAAATGGTGCGGGAAAGAGCACGCTCCTGCACTCCATCGTTGGGTTGCACGCACCAGATTCAGGATCTATCACCGTAAACGGAGGTGATCCGTTAACGCTTAAGGGTGGCGATCGTCGTCGTGCGATTGGATATGTTCCGCAAGAGCCGAGTGATCTCCTTTTTGCACAGAGCGTCGGTGATGAGTGCGCGCAAGCAGATGGTGATAACCAACTAAATCCAGGCTCCACCTGGGCTTTACTCAATAGCTTGGTCCCGCATATCTCACTTCATACCCATCCCAATGATTTATCAGAGGGTCAAAGGTTGGCATTAGTGCTGAGCATTGTTCTTGCGGCAAATCCAGAGGTCTTGGTCTTAGATGAACCCACTCGCGGATTGGATTACCGAGCTAAGAATCTCTTCACTCTTGCGCTGAAAGAATATGCAACACAATCCAATCGCCCAGTACTCCTTGCAACGCACGATGTTGAATTGGTTGCAGAACTTGCTGACCGAGTTCTCTTTTTAGCAGAAGGAGAGATCGTCGCAGATGGACCAACCCTTGATGTTCTACTTTCTTCCCCGGCATTCGCGCCACAAGTTGCCAAAATAATGTCTCCCAAACCTTGGCTCACAGTCTCTGATGTCGTCACAGCGATAGGAGCCGCAGAGTGAAGACTTCACGCATCTTTGCATTCCGTGGAGCTTCAGCTGTGGCGCTTCTAGCAACGAGTGCAATCAGTGCACTCGGTTTTCTCTGGCCATTTTTAGTCTCAGAGAAGCAAGGGCATCCGCAATGGATATTTCTCCTTGCAACCCCATGTGCGCTCCTATTGTTATTTATCAGCATCAGTAATAACGAGTTAGATACAAAATCAATTGCACTCTTGGCAGTACTTTCAGCGCTGATTGCAGCGCTACGTCCAATGGGAACAGGAGCAGTAGGAATTGAACCCATGTGGTTCATCCTTATTCTCGCGGCTCGCGTATTTGGGCCTTCTTTCGGATTTCTCTTAGGTGCGCTCTCAATGTTTCTTTCAGCGTTGATTACGGGCGGGATTGGTCCTTGGCTTGCCTATCAATCATTTGCCGCGGGATGGATCGGTCTCGGCGTTGCACTGATTCCGAAGAAAATCACCGGAAGAGTTGAACTTATCTCTCTTGCTCTCTATGGAATTCTCGCAGCCGAATTCTTTGGTATCGCAATGGATCTTCAATTCTGGCCGTGGGTTCTGGGAGGAGATTCGCAACTCTCTTATCTAGCAGGTGCTCCACTTGCTAATAATTTTGGTCACTTCATTACCTACCATTTCTTATCCTCCATGGCATGGGATATACCACGTGCGATATTTACGGCAACTTTGATACTCGTTACAGGAAAACCGGTGTTGCACACTCTTCGCAGGGCTTATACGAAAGCGGCCTTTATGAATCCAATTGAATTTATCGAACGTGCGAAGGCACAAGAGGGAGCGCAGTAACTGTCGCTGAAGATTGTCTTCCGCGCACGTCGATAATGAGATCGTCACCCTCGACATAACGTGGCTCCACCAGAGCCAAGGCAATTCCAACTTTCAGAGTTGGTGAGAACGTTCCACTTGTCACGATTCCGACTGCATTTCCATCGCTGTCAGTCACGGTCATTCCAGCGCGAGGAATGGCACGGTCATTTGATTTCAGCGCACGTAAAGAGCGCACAGCGCCCTCTTCTCGTTGAGTACGTAGTACTTCAGAGCCACGGAAGGATTCTTTCTTCCAACCAATCGCCCAACCAGCACTAGCCTGAACTGGCGTAATGGCGAGAGAAAGTTCGTGACCGTGGAGCGGATAGCCCATCTCAGTACGTAATGTGTCACGTGCTCCGAGTCCACATACAAGTCCATCAAATGGTTTCATCGCAAGAACAAGTGCATCCCAGACAGTTGAGGCATCTTCCCATCGCGGAACAATTTCGTATCCATGCTCGCCCGTGTATCCAGTGCGGCAGAGAATGACGTCACATCCTGCAATCGTCACGTGTGCAAATGCCATGTAATCCATAGTTGGATTAATTCCGAAACTCTGAATAACGCTGTGGGCATCTGGTCCTTGCAGCGCAAGAACTCCATACTTCTCGTGCAAATTTTCAACTGAGATTCCCGATGGAAGGCTCTCTTTGAGAACTCGTACGACATCAGTTGTGTTGGATGCATTGGGAATCAAGAAGAAATCAGATGCAGAGTTTCGGTAAGCGATGAGGTCATCTACTACTCCTCCATCAGGATTACAGAGAAGTGTGTATTGAGCCTTGCTATCTGCAATTCGGTTGAGATCGTTGGTAAACATCTGATTGAGGAAATCGAGAGCACCATCACCCTTAACGCTTGCTTTGCCAAGGTGTGAGACATCAAAGAGGCCCACACGCTCCCGAACTGAGGCGTGCTCAGCCAGAACACCAGATCCTGGATATTCGATCGGCATGAGCCAGCCACCGAAATCAGCCATCTTTGCCTCGAGGTCGAGGTGCTTTTGATGTAAAGGTGAGTTTTTCACAACGACAACTTACACTTACGCTTCACTAGTATCGAGTATCAGTTAGACCAAACCTTTAAGGAGTCGCAATGACCACCATCCGCCTTTCGGACGGAATTGTTAAAGATGATGTAATCGTGGTCGGTCTAGCTTTCAAGGCAGGTAAGGCAACCAAATCCAATTCGCCATCTCTTCAAATCGAAGCTGGTGATCTGGCAATTGATACTAAAGGCCTCATGCAGGCACTGGTTGATTTAGGCGCTACTGGTAAGAGTGATGAAGTCATCAAGGTTCCTCATTCAACAGCTCGCCTAGTCGTATTCACTGGCCTTGGTAAGTCGGCTACAACATATGACAATGAAACTTTGCGTCGCGCAGCAGGTGCTGCCTCCCGCGCATTAGCTGGACATTCCAGCGCAACCTTCGCACTTCCCTCCAAGAGCATTTCGGCACTGAGAGCGATCTCTGAAGGTGCAACTCTTGGTTCCTATAACTTTGATCAATTTAGAGGCTCGACTAAATCTGCCCAGAAGTCGCCACTCGCAGTGGTGACAATTCATTCGGGATTAGCATCGCAAGCTTCTGCAAAGCAAGCTATCAAGTCTGCTGAAATTATCGGGACATATACAAACCTTGTCCGTGATCTGATCAATACTCCCCCAAGCCATCTCACTCCAGATACTTTCTGCAAGGCAATCAATGATGCCGTGAAGAAGGCGGGCGGGGCTGCGGCAGGACTCAAAGTTTCAGTGATGACAGATGCGCAGTTGAAATCAAAGGGCTACGGCGGAATCATCGGTGTGGGACAAGGTTCTGTAAACCCACCACGTCTTCTCAATATTTCTTACACTCCCAAGGGTGCAAAGGCGAAGAAGAAATATGCCTTTGTAGGTAAGGGAATCACTTTCGATTCTGGTGGACTTGCTCTCAAGCCTGCCAAGGGTATGGAAGCGATGAAATCAGATATGAGCGGAGCAGCTGCTGTATGCGCTGCAACAATTGCAATCGCACTTCTGAAATTACCTGTCGCAATCGAGACGTGGGCACCGCTGGCAGAAAATATGATTAGCGATACAGCCACACGCCCCAGTGATGTCATCACAATGTATGGGGGCAAGACTGTAGAAGTTCTCAATCCAGATTCAGAAGGTCGCTTAGTTCTGGCCGATGCACTGGTGCGAGCACAAGAGACAAAAGATCTTGATGGGATCATCGATGTTGCAACGCTGACAGGTGCACAAGTTGTCGCACTCGGTACTCGCACCAGCGCAGTCATGACAAATAGCCCTGAATTTTCATCTCACTTTATGGATCTGACAAAGGAAACTGGCGAGGCGTTCTGGCCGATGCCACTTCCTATTGAGTTACGTGCATCACTCGATTCCCCTGTCGCAGATCTTGCAAATATCGGCGAGCGAATGGGCGGAATGCTTGTAGCTGGCTTATTCCTCAAAGATTTCGTTGCAGATGAACTTCCATGGTTGCACCTAGATATCGCAGGACCTGCATATAACGAGAGCCAGCCCCACGGTTACACCCCAGTAGGTGGAACTGGAGTGGCGCTTCGTTCTCTGGTTCAACTCGCAGTTTCTGCTAGCTCCTGACCCCGCCTAAGCGGGTTATGCATCTTGCTATCTAGGCTGGCAAGATAGGGTCGTTAAGCTCGGGAAAGCGGATGGCTTCGAGCGAGGGAGTGTGCTGGTGGCAAATTTTGATCTCGTAGTTCTTGGTGGTGGAAGCGGCGGCTACGCAGCAGCACTTCGTGCTTCGCAACTTGGTTTAACAGTTGCTCTCATTGAGAAAGATAAGGTCGGCGGTACATGCCTCCACCGCGGTTGCATCCCAACCAAGGCACTTCTTCACGCAGGTGAAGTTGCAGATAGTGCACGTGAATCTGAACTCTTTGGCGTCAAGGCCACTTTCAACTCCATCGATATGAATGGAGTCAACTCGTATAAGGATGGCGTTATCGCCGGTCTTCATAAGGGGCTCCAAGGTCTCGTTAAATTGCGTGGAATTACCTATGTTGAAGGCACCGGTCGCCTCGTTTCTAATAACACTGTCGAGGTAAATGGCGAGCAGTACGTGGGTAAGAACATTGTTCTAGCAACTGGTTCATATGCCCGCACGCTTCCGGGTCTAGAGATTGATGGAAAGCAGGTCATTACATCTGATCACGGAACTCAAATGGATTACGTGCCTAAGAGCGTGATCGTTCTTGGTGGCGGAGTCATCGGTTGCGAATTTGCTTCAGTCTGGAAATCTTTTGGCTCAGAAGTAACCATCATCGAAGGTCTGCCACATTTGATCGCTCTTGAAGATGAATCATCAAGTAAGTTGCTAGAGCGCGCATATCGCAAACGTGGAATTAACTTTGAATTAGGCGTTCGTTTCAAATCGCATACCGTAGGTAAAAAGGGCGTCACAGTTACATTAGAAGATGGACGTGAATTTACTGCCGATGTACTTCTTGTCTCAGTGGGCCGTGGCCCTGTTACTGATGGCATTGGATACCAAGAAGTCGGAATCTCAATGGATCGCGGATACATCACAGTCGACGATCACTGCCGCACAAATATTCCTGGAATCTTCGCTGTTGGAGACATCATCCCAACGTTGCAATTGGCGCATGTTGGTTTCCAAGAAGGAATCCTTGTCGCTGAGACGATTGCCGGACTCAACCCTCGCCCTATCAATTACGACGGAGTTCCTCGAGTTACTTACTCAGAACCAGAAGTTGCTTCGATGGGTCTCACAACAAAGGTTGCAAAAGAGCGTGGTTATGATGTTGTTGAAGTTGATTACAACTTGGCAGGAAATGGTAAGGCGCAGATTCTTAAGACAGCAGGATCTATCAAACTCGTTGCACAGAAAAATGGTCCAGTTCTTGGAATCCATATGGTCGGCTCACGTGTTGGTGAATTAGTCTCTGAAGCCCAATTGATCTTTAACTGGGAGGCATCAGCAGATGATGTTGCACCTCTCATCCATGCACACCCAACACTGTCAGAGGCAATGGGCGAAGCTCACATGGCTCTTGCAGGCAAACCACTTCACTCGCACGGTTAAGTAAGAGGAGAAAATATCCATGTCATTCTCAGTAACAATGCCCGCTCTCGGTGAGAGCGTCAGTGAAGGAACGGTTACACGTTGGCTCAAGAATGAAGGCGATATGGTCGCTGTCGATGAACCACTCCTCGAAGTTTCTACAGATAAGGTCGATACCGAAATTCCTTCTCCAGTTGCTGGAATACTTTCAAAGATTGTTGTTGGCGTAGATCAGACTGTTGCCGTGGGTGCAGAGTTGGCAGTCATCTCAACTGATGCCACTGCTTCAACACCGTCTCCTGTTATCCAAACACCAGCTCCTATTGCTGTTGCTCCAACTCCCCCACCAGCGGCGCCAGTTTCTGCACCTGCACCGACTGCACCTACTGGTGGCGGAACAGTCATCACAATGCCCGCTCTTGGTGAATCTGTCAGCGAAGGAACTGTCACTCGTTGGCTCAAGAACGTTGGCGATTCCATCGCAGTAGATGAAGCGCTCCTAGAAGTTTCAACAGATAAGGTCGATACAGAAATTCCTTCACCAGTTGCAGGAACACTTCTTGCAATTGATGTTGCAGTAGATACAACTGTTCCAGTCGGTGCACGCCTTGGACTTATCGGTTCATCATCTTCTTCTGCGCCTGCGGTATCAGTAGCCCCAACGCCTCCTCCTGCTCCGGCAGCCACTCCAGTAGCACCTCAAGTTACGACTCCAGTCGCTGCGCCTTCACCTCAACCAGTAGCTGCTCCTGTTTCACAACCGCAGGATGCTTATGTCACTCCGATTGTGCGCAAACTTGCCAATGAACTCGGCGTCAATCTTGCCTCTGTTCGTGGAACAGGAATCGGCGGACGTATCCGCAAGGAAGACGTTGAAAGTGCGGTGTCCAAGCCAGTTGCATCTGCACCAGTTGCATCTGCTCAAGTAACAACTTCTTCTCCAACTACTGCTCGTCCTGCAGCACCTTCTACCTCACCACTTCGCGGAACAACTGTGACCATGTCACGTCTTCGTAAAGTTATTGCAGCACGCATGGTCGAATCTCTCCAGGTTTCTGCTCAACTTACAACAGTGATTGAAGTCGATGTCACAAAGATTGCACGACTTCGTGATCGATCAAAGCCAACATTTGAAGCGCGTGAAGGCGTCAAGCTCTCATTCCTTCCATTCTTTGCAGTTGCTGTGTGTGAAGCGTTGAAGCAACATCCAGTACTTAACTCATCTGTTGAAGGCGATCAAATTATTTATCACGGTGCAGAACACCTCGGTATTGCTGTCGACACCGAGCGTGGACTCTTAGTTCCAGTGATGCACAATGCTGGCGATCTCAATATGGGTGGAGTGGCACGAAAGATTGCAGATCTTGCGGCGCGCACACGCGATAACAAGGTAACTCCAGATGAGCTCGGTGGTGGAACATTTACTCTTACCAATACAGGTTCACGTGGAGCGCTCTTTGATACTCCCATTATCAATCAACCACAGGTAGCAATTCTTGGCCTTGGCGCAGTTGTAAAGCGACCAATGGTTGTTAAGGGTGAAGACGGTGGCGAAACAATTGCAATTCGTTCCATGGTCTACCTCGGACTTTCATACGACCACCGCGTTGTCGATGGCGCAGATGCAGCACGATTCTTGGTCACTCTCAAAGAGCGCCTCGAAGGTGGAGCGTTCGAATCTGATTTGGGTCTCTAACTCTTATGTCAGTTCCACAACGCATCGCAATTACGGGTGCATCAGGTCTCATCGGTACAGCGCTCGTTGGCCATCTTAAGAGCGAAGGCCACACGGTTCAGCGCTTTGTTCGTCGCCCTGTTGTTGCATCTGATGAGATTCAGTGGGATCCGAAGACTGGCTATGTAGATATCGAAGCTCTTCGCGGCGTCGATGCAATCATCCACTTAGCAGGCGTTGGTGTTGGAGATAAGCGATGGACCAAAAAGTACAAGGCTGAGATTCTTAATTCTCGCCTACTTGGCACAACAGCGATTGCGAATGCGGTCAATGAGGTAAAGCCACAAGTATTTATCTCAGCAAGTGCCATCGGTTGGTATGGCGAATCAGGAAACCGCGCAGTTATTGAATCCGATCGCGCAGGAGATGACTTCCTCGCAGCTGTGTGTCGCGAATGGGAAGGCGCTGCAGATCTTGTCACCGGAACACGTGTTGTAAAGATTCGTACAGGTCTCGTACTCGATCCCACTGGTGGAGCCCTCGGAAGAATGTTGCCCCTCTTTAGATTAGGACTCGGCGGAAAGCTGGGAAATGGTAAGCAGTGGTGGTCTTGGATTACATTGCATGATCAAATCCGCGCAATAACATTCTTACTTGAGAACAACATTTCAGGGCCGGTGAATTTAACATCACCTAACCCAGTGACAAATCAGGAATTCACTTCAGCACTCGCTCAAGCGATGCATCGTCCTGCTCTATTTCCGGCTCCAGCACTTGCACTAAAAATCGCACTCGGAGGTTTCTCCAGTGAGATCCTTGGTAGTAAGAAGGTAATTCCACACGCACTTACTGAAGCTGGATTTACTTGGGATTACCCACATATCACCAGCGCTTTGACAGCCCTAGTCCCCAAGTAGTTCTAGTGCTGCAAGGCGGCCTGACAACATAGCTCCATTTTGCGAAGGTGAAGTTCTGTAATCACCTGCGATAAATACTTTCTCCGAAATTCTTGCGGATTGAGCGCCTATAGAGCCAACTGCAAAGATTGGAAGTGATTTAGGTATTTCATACTTTGCGATGAGTGACCATTGAGTAGTCGATCTTCCCCACAAAAGAGCAAGGTGCCGTCGAACTTCTGACTCTGATGCAACGTCTACGGTAGTCGAAGAAAGCAGCGTTCTTCCGCGGGGCGCATAGCTCGCAACCATCTTTGAAATTGCTATGGAGTTAACAACTGGTCCTCGTGCTTGGCCATCAATGAGTAGCCGTTGTGATTGCGTCATATCGTTTGGAACCTCGTGATACCACGTTGTACTGGTAGCTAACTGTGGAACGCTTGGAATGTCGAGTAACTGGGCCGCGGTTGTCAGATCAGTTGCAACGATTACTTGTGAATTCTTGAACTGAGCCATCGAATCAACCTTTGAATTCAGATGAATTTTTTCCACTCTTGATGCAAGAACTTCTGGAAGTTTTCCAGCCCCCTGTGACGGTAGCCCTGGCTTGCCGGTAATAAATGAGCGCACGATCTCTTTGCCACTCATTGCATCGACATTGGCAGGTGAGGTAAGGAAAACACCCGTGAGGAAGGGCTTTAAAACACGTTTATAGAGAGTTCCAAGCTGCTGCATCTCATCTTCAACTGATTTACCAGCACGTGATGTCTGTGCGAGATAGGCAAGGAAACCCACCTTCTCCGAGAGCTTGCCTGTCGCTGCATTGAGAGCCGAGAAAGGATGAGAGCGAGGATCTCCTAACGCGTATCGCTTATCCCCCATTGATACATCAATCGTTGGAGATGCTGCGATGAAATCAAGTTGATCCACAATGCCAAGTCTGCGAATTTCTGGATATCGCACATTGATTAATTGAAAGCCGCGATCTAAACGAAAACCATCAATGACATCGGTGGCAACTCTTCCACCTACACGATCGCTTGATTCGTGTACTTCAACGTCAACACCAGCATCTTGCAAAGTGATTGCGGCGCTGAGCCCTGCAAGTCCAGCACCAATAACAATGACCTTATCGGGCACTTATTTCACGCGCCTCATCAATGATTCGTGAGACCTCGAGGATTTGGTTGGTTGAAATCGGCCATTGACCTTTTCCTTCAAGTGCATCGCGCACTGCGAGATAGAAGTGTCCATAATTTCCAGGAACTGTCTGTATCTCTTCTCGAGTATCTCCGCGTTGGATATAGGCCTTAGAACTTGTCGGCACACTCCAGGTTCCACCTTCGGGAAATTCACCAGCGCGCAGAAGTGCTTCTTGCGGATCGAGATCTTCGACGATGAGCGCACCTTCTGTGCCGAGCAGACGAATGCGAGGTCCTGGCGCTCCAGCTATTGCGCTGACTGCTAAGTAAGAGTCAACTCCGGAACTATGAACAAGATTTAAGACAACATCATCTTCTGAATCCCCACGAATGCTGCGCACATTGGCGTATGCAAGTTTTGCAGGACCAAACCAATCGATTGCAGTTGAAAGCAGATGAGTCTGAAGGTCGAGCAGAAGCCCACCGCCATTTTCAGCACTTTCAGATTCGCGCCATGAAGCGAGATTGAGTTGTGGGCGAAAACGTTCGAATCGCGAATCTAATCTAAATGGTTTACCAATAAGACCATTGGCCACAATTTTCTTAATGGTCAGCGCATCGCTATCCCATAAGCGATTGAAGAAGGATGTCACAGGGACTCCAGCTTTTTCAGCCGCAGCGATAATTAGCTCTGTCTCGTGAGCTGATCTACCCATCGGTTTATCGACAACCACTGGGATGCCAGCTTTGATTGCAGCAAGTGATTGCTCTGCGTGGGCCATATTTGCAGATGCAATAACTACGAGATCTAGCTCCTGCCGTAGAAACTCATCGAGGCTATCTACAACCTTAGTGAGGGGAAAATCTTCCTTAGCTTGTCGTGCACGTGTTGAATTGCCGGTAAGGACTGTTGCAACATCAAATCCACAGCCTTTAAGTAATGGCGCATGGAATGAACGTCCAGCTAGCCCATATCCAGCAATTCCAACGCGCATATTTACTTATCCTGCAGCTTAGATGGCCACCAGATTTTTGGACCGATTTCGTGAACGAGAGCAGGTACCAAGATCGATCGCACCACGATGGTGTCGAGCAAAACACCGAAGGCGACTGCAAATCCGAGTTCGGCAAGCGGTACGAGTGGAAGTAACCCAAGTACTGCAAATGTTGCAGCAAGGACGATGCCAGCAGATGTGATGACAGCTCCCGTGACAGTGACGCCCTTAATCACTCCGGCGCGAGTACCAATCTTCTGTGACTCTTCACGTACGCGAGTCATCAAGAAGATGTTGTAATCAATTCCGAGTGCAACCAAGAAGATAAATGCAAAGAGTGGGAATGAGTTGTCTCCCCCTGCAAAACCAAAGATATGGTTGAAGACGAGCGCACAGACTCCGAGCGTTGCAAAGTATGAAAGCACCACGGTACCGAGTAGCAATACAGCGCTGAGGATGCTTCGTAGAAGTAGTCCAAGAATAAGTGTGATTACCAACAAGATGATCGGAATGATTGTGTGGTTATCTCGACTGTTGGCAGTTCGAACATCGTAATAGACAGCACTTGTTCCACCTACGAGAGATGAGGCATCTGCTGCATGTGCAAGGCGCCTGATTTCAGGAATATCTTTTCCTGCATCAACGCTATCTGGCGCCTTATCCAGAGTCAGATTTAGAATCGCACGATTATTAACGATCTTGACAGCAGGTAGCGGTTGACCCGGAATTGGAACGCCATCAAGTTGTGGAGTGATTACTGATACTCCTGGCGCATTTTTCAGAGCTGTCGTGACAACTGCAATCTTGTCAGCGCTTACAACAACTTGCGTTGGATCACCTTGTCCGCCAGGGAAGTGCTTAAGTAGCAATTTCTGTCCCACTACAGACTCAGGGTGTCCAGTAAATGTATCGACAGTTCCGATTCCATCGGCCTTCAGTGTCGAAGAGGCTGCAGCAAAGAGAAGCAGAATAGTTCCGGCAGTGACCCATGCGCGACGTGGATTGCGTCCGATGGAATTTGCGACCTTTGACCATGGTCCCGACATGACATGGTCATCACCATCGTTGCGTGGAATGCGTGGCCAGAAAATCCAGCGGCCGAAGACGAGAAGGAGTGCAGGGAGCAAGGTCAAAATTGTGATCATGGAACAGACGATTCCAATTGCACCAATTGGGCCCAGTCCTGCTGTATTAGAAAGCTTGCTGAAGAGAAGAATCAGAAGTGAGATTGAGACTGTTGAACCTGAGGCAAGAATTGGCTCCCATACGCCCTTGTAGGCAGCGCGCATCGCATCAAATCGATTCTCATGGTGGTGAAGTTCTTCACGGTAGCGAGCAATTAAGAGAAGCGCGTAGTCGGTTGCTGCACCAATGACAAGAACCGAGAGAATTCCTTGTGATTGTCCATCGACTTTGATGATGCCATTCTTTGCAAGCAAGTAGACAATTCCACCAGCGGTAGAAAGAGCAAACATCGCTGACAGCAATGGAATGATCCACAGAACTGGCGAGCGGTATACGACAATCAGAATAATTGCGACGACGCCCAGCGTTGTAAGTAAGAGCGAAGAATCAAGAGTTCCAAATGCTCCAAAGAGATCACCGAGAAGTCCTGCGGGGCCTGTTACATAATGTGTAATGCCATTGGATTCTGCAAAGGGTTTGATATCGGTACGAAGTGCTTCAATCACAGCAGGGAGAACTGGCTTGTCGTTAGAAAGAGTCTTGCCGATAGAGGCGCCATCGAGGGGCACATTTGCCAAAACAGCTTTGCCATCTTGTGAAGGAAAGACTGAAATTACTTGACCAGGTGCAAGGTAATCAGAAATCTTCTCGGTCGTTCCGCCGAGAGTGAGCGAGCCAACTGCCTGCATATGTGTGTTGATTGCCGCAAGCTTTTCTGGGCTTACTGCACCTTCAAAGAGAACGAGTGTTGGAAAGTTAAAGGTATCTTTACCTGAGAATGTCTTGATCTGGTCAGATGCCATCGACGCTTCAGAGCCCTTGGGCAAGAATGAAGAGTTGTTATTATCTTGAACTGTCGAAAGCTTTCCAAAAAGCGGACCAAATGCTCCGGTAATGATGAACCAGAGGATTACAACCAACATGGCGACGGCAAATGGCTTACGGGATTTATTGACAGTAGTAATAGACACGGATTCTGGGCCTTTCGGGCTCGATATATGCGTAATTCGCGAGAGGGCTAGCCTACCTTTAGGCTGTACCCGTGCCACTTCTTAACGCGGGTTCACTCAAAGAATTCACCTCTGCGCCACTTGCACTAGAGCGCGCTGGATTAGTGGATTACGAAGAAGCTCTCGCACTACAAAGAATTATCCACTCCGAAGTTGCATCAGGGGTGAGGCCGAATACATTGCTTCTTCTGCAACATCCATCGGTATATACAGCGGGAAAACGCACCACACAAGTTGAGCGACCTACCGATGGAACTCCCGTGATTAATGTTGATCGCGGCGGGAAAATTACGTGGCATGGTCCTGGACAACTCGTTGGTTATCCCATTGTGAAATTAGCAAAACCCACTGAATTGGTTGGCTTCGTGAGAGAAATCGAAGTTGCCTTGATTAAGGTCTGCACCGAACTCGGCATTGCAACGACACAAGTCGCCGGTCGATCTGGTGTGTGGGTCAGCGACTCTCGTGGAGAGCGCAAGATTGCAGCTATTGGAATTCGAGTCGCTTCAGGTGTCTCGATGCATGGCTTTGCCCTGAATGTGAATCCAGACCTCTCCGGATTCACTAGAATTATCCCCTGCGGAATAGACGATGCAACCGTCACATCGATATCTGCAGAAATCGGTCGAGATATCAACGTCGATGACGTTATTGCCTTGGTCGAAAAACATTTAACCGAATCTCTAGCAAAGGTAAGTGCATGACTATCGCACCAGACGGACGTAAATTACTTCGCATTGAAGCACGCAATACTGAAACCCCCATTGAACGAAAGCCTGAATGGATTAAGACCCGCGCCAATATGGGTCCTGAATACACACGACTTCGTTCACTTGTAAAGACCGAAGGACTCCACACAGTCTGCCAAGAAGCAGCTTGTCCCAATATCTTTGAGTGTTGGGAAGATAAGGAAGCAACATTTTTAATTGGCGGCGAGCGTTGCACGCGTCGTTGCGATTTCTGCAATATTGATACCGGAAAGCCCGAGCCACTCGATCGCGATGAACCACGTCGCGTCGCCGAATCTGTGCAATCTATGGGTTTGAAGTACGCAACTATCACCGGTGTTACTCGAGACGATTTAGATGATGAGGGCGCATGGTTATACGCCGAGACCATTCGAAAGGTGCACGAGCTCAATCCTGGAACTGGCGTTGAAATGCTTGCACCAGATTTCAGCGGAAACCCTGTATTTCTCAATGAAGTCTTTGAGACCCGCCCTGAAGTATTCGCTCACAACCTCGAGACTGTCCCCCGCATCTTCAAGCGCATTCGCCCAGCATTTACCTATGAACGCTCACTCAATGTAATTAGCCAAGCTCGCGATTTTGGATTGATTACTAAATCAAACCTCATTCTGGGTCTAGGTGAAACGCGTGAAGAAATTTCGCAAGCGCTCGTAGATCTCCATGCTGCTGGCTGTGATTTGATCACGATTACTCAATATTTGCGCCCTACTAATAAGCACCACCCAGTGGAGCGTTGGGTTAAGCCTGATGAATTTGTCGAACTTGCGAAAGAAGCTGAGGACATTGGTTTCAGTGGTGTCATGAGCGGTCCACTTGTTCGCAGCTCATATCGTGCAGGACGTCTCTACAAGCAAGCACAAGAGAAGCGCGCATCCGTTGGCTGATCTCGTTTATCCACCAGTTATCGTTGTCATAAAAGCTTTTTGGCGATACCTCGGTTTGAAATTTGATTTTCAGGGTGAAGAAAATATTCCGCGTGATGGAGGGTCAATTCTTGCAATCAACCACATCGGATATCTGGACTTCGCGCTCACCGGAACGGCGGCTCTTCCCGCTGGTCGCTATGTGCGATTTATGGCGAAGAAAGAGATCTTCAATAACAAATTAGCTGGACCGCTGATGCGCGGCATGCACCATATCTCCGTAGATCGCTCAAGCGGTTCTGCCTCATTTGTTGCGGCACTTCGCGCACTCAAAGCTGGCGAAATAATTGGAATCTTTCCTGAAGGAACTATCTCCGTCAGCTTTGAAATCAAAGAGCTTAAATCCGGTGCTGTGCGACTTGCGATGGGGGCTGGCGTTCCCATTGTTCCAACGATTGTGTGGGGTTCGCAGCGAATCTGGACCAAGAAGGTTAAACGCAATCTTCGCCGCAAAAACGTTCCCATCACCGTGGCTTTTGGTGCACCGCTCTATTTCGATAAGCAGTCAGATGTGGAAGCCGGTGAGAAATTACTTCGCGAAACTATGCTGAAGATGCTTCATGAGGTGCAAGAAAAGTATCCAGATTCACATGAAGGCCAGCGTTGGGCGCCTGTACGCCTTGGTGGTACAGCCCCTGCTCCCCTAAACTAACGAACATGTTTAAGAAGAAGAATAAAGAAGCCAAGATCAAGACTCCTCGTTTCCAAACTTTCCGTGATGCATACAAAGTCACCAAGAGCGTAAAGCCTTGGATTGGAATCGCACTTATTGTGATTTTCGTTGTGGCTCTTGCCATTGGTATCACTCTCGGATTTGTACTGGGACGCCCTGTCTACGGTGGTTTTGTCACAATTCCACTTGCAGCTCTTGCAACGATGTTCGTCTTCACTCGAATTGCAGGAACAGCGGCATATTCATCAATTGAAGGACAAATTGGTGCTGGCGCAAGTGTTCTTATGGCAATCCGTAAGGGATGGACAACAACACCAGCTGTAGCTGTGAATCGTCAGCAAGATATGGTCCACCGCAGCGTTGGTCGTGCAGGAATAGTTATTACCGGCGAAGGCGGATTCGCCGTTCAGCAGATGATGCAAGATGAGAAGAAGAAGGCTGAACGTTTTGCACCTGGCGTTCCAGTTATTGAAGTTATTGTCGGCGATGGCCCAGGACAGGTTTCAATTCGTAAATTACAGAAGCACCTCGCAAAGCTTCCTAAGAAGTTATCTGCTCATCAGATGCGCGAAGTTCGCGCCCGTTTGAAAGCAGTCGGCGGAATGTCTATGCCAATTCCACGAGGACCACTTCCAAAGGGCACGAAGCTCCGTTAAGCGGTAATAACTTCTAGTCTTCGTAGATTAGATCTGAACCAAGCCGCTCAAAGACTTGATTGGGTTCACTATTTATTCTCTTCCACAGTGCACGCCAACCATCACTTTTAGCTTCAAATTCCGAGCCACCTCCCCATTGCTTACCAAAAGCATCTGCGCTCTCGAATGTAAGGGAGAAAGATGTAGATGGGGAATAGTGGCCGATTTCGACGTTACCAACCCGAACTTCTTGGATTCCTAGTTTCAGCGCTTCAGCCTTAATCTCTTCAACGTAGGCATCGGCTTTCGCGCCCTGGCCGTATTTGGTGCGGAAGTAGTAATTTACAAATACTCTTTTAGCCATTCCAAACTACTCCTCAATCACATAGAGATCATGAGAGACAAAGTCTGCATCCTGGGGCATTGATGATCTCTTCTTCATAAAGGCTTGGATGCCTGGATCTTTTGCAAAAGCATCATTGAGCTTGCCATTGTCTTCGGCGCTCTTGAAGTATTGATCCATAATGACGCAACCGACATCTTTGCCTGCCATGCCAGAAAGTATTTCTACTTTACTTACGCCGAGTTTAAGTACTAGTGCCTTGAATTCATTCATCATCTCGCGGACTACAGCATCTTTACCGTAATGTGTGCGCCAGACAGTGCGTTCTACTACTTGAGCCATTTCTCTCTCCTTAAATAAATTGGGAGGAAAGAAAAGCAGATTGCCTGAGATTTGTGAAGAGTTTTACGCTCTTGTCTTGACTAAGACGGTGTTAGAAAGTCTCTCGTTAACGCCTCGACCATTTTCATCGAAGGTAATCGCAGTAATCAGAGGCATCAAGAGTGCTGCACGGATAAGAGCTTGCACAGGTGTGGGCGCTCCGCCGTCTGAGAATCGAACAACTTTTAAACCTACTAAGCGATGTCCAAACGATGCTCCCCCAAAGGCTACGAGAAGTGCATATTCTGCAAAGAGCAGGATGAGCACAGGGATACGTGCATGAGGAACTCGGTCGGTATATGAACCTTGGCCCGCAAAGAAACCCAGCGCGATGGCCAGACAGGCGATCCAGTCGATGGTGATTCCGAGGAGGCGACGACCTTGGCTGATGCGTGGGTACATGTCAGTAAGCCTATCGCCCGCCATATCAAGCGTCAGTGTGAGCCATCCGACGGTGATGTAACACGGCTGTAACACCAAAATTATGACTTTTTTACTCAAGCAAACTAGCCTTCACTCCATCAGCGGTTCTCAATGTTGAGTCGGCTGGGCCTTAACAGCCTCAATTGGAGTAACTATATGTTTAAGAATTCTGCAGAAATTTTTGCATACATCAAGAAGGAAGATGTAAAGCTGGTTGATGTCCGCTTTACAGACCTTCCAGGAATTCAGCACCACTTCAACGTTCCTGTTGAATCATTCGATGAAGCTGTCTTTACCGATGGCTTGATGTTCGATGGTTCTTCAATCCGCGGATTCCAGTCAATCCACGAATCAGATATGAAGTTGCTTCCAGTTCCAGAGTCAGCATTTATCGATCCATTCCGTCTAGAAAAGACGTTGGTCATCATCTTCTCTGTTCACAACCCAACTGATAACACTCCATATTCACGCGACCCTCGTGGCGTCGTAAAGAAGGCAGTGGATTACTTGAAGTCAACAGGTATCGCAGATCAAGCATTCTTTGCTCCTGAAGCAGAGTTCTACGTATTTGATGCAGTTCGTTTTAAGACTGACATCAACGAGGCTTACCACCACATCGATTCATATGAAGGTGCGTGGAATACAGGCATCGTTGCCGACCCAGATGGAACTCCTAACCGTGGTTACCGCACACGTATCAAGGGCGGTTACTTCCCAGTCTCTCCAACAGATCAATTCGCTGATCTCCGTGATGAAATGGTTATGGAACTCGGTCGTGCAGGACTTCTCGTTGAGCGCTCACACCACGAAGTTGGTACAGCGGGTCAGATGGAAATCAACTACCGCTTTACAGACATTCTCTCTGCAGGTGACGAATTGATGAAGTTTAAGTACATCATTCGCAACGTTGCATGGGAAGGCGGAAAGACTGCAACATTCATGCCAAAGCCACTCTTCGGAGATAACGGTTCAGGTATGCACGTTCACCAATCACTCTGGAAAGATGGAAAGCCACTCTTCTTCGAAGCAGGAACATATGGCGATCTTTCAGATATGGCACGTTGGTATATCGGCGGACTCTTGAAGCATGCTCCATCACTTCTTGCATTCACAAACCCAACCGTCAACTCATACCGTCGTTTGGTTCCAGGATACGAAGCACCAGTAAACCTTGTTTACTCAGCTCGTAACCGTTCTGCATGTATCCGTATTCCAATTACAGGTACTTCACCAAAGGCAAAGCGCATTGAGTTCCGTTGCCCAGATCCGTCATCAAACCCATACCTCGCATTTGCAGCGATGCTCATGGCCGGTATCGATGGAATCGTGAACAAGATCGAACCACCTGCACCAGTTGATAAGGATCTCTACGAACTAGAAGGTGCTGAAGCTGCAGCTATTCCTCAGGTTCCAGGTTCACTCGAAGCTGTTCTCAATAGCCTTGAGAAGGATCACGAATTCCTTACAAAGGGTGGGGTCTTCACAGAAGATCTCATCGCAACATGGATCGAATGGAAGCGTAAGAATGAAGTGGATTACGTGCGCTTGCGTCCACATCCAGCTGAGTTCGAGCTTTACTACGACATCTAAAATATCTTCACTAAGAAACCCCGTCAGAAATGGCGGGGTTTCTTGCTTCCATTCGCAGTTTCCACCGATACAGAGGAGAATCCATCCATGAGCCCGAAGATTGATGAACCAACAATCATCGAACAGCGGGCAATGCGTCAGAGACAACTTATCGACGCTGCAATGTCGCTCGCCCTTGAAGGCGGTGCGCCGTCAGTAACTGTTGCAGCGGTTGCAAAACGAGCAGGTATTTCACGCACCTTGGTCTATGAATATTTCTCCTCTTCTGCAGATCTCATTGCAGATCTAGTGATGGAGGAGCTTGATTACTACTGCAATCGTCTAGCTGTAGCAGTGAAAGAAGAGAATGACCCAGAGCGGTATCTTGAACTCTGGATCGAAGAAGCACTTAGCTATGTGGCTGATGGACGACACATGCTGGTCAAAAGCCTGAATAGCGTCGCGACTCCTGAGTACAGACGCGGAGATATCGGCATCGCTCACAAGAAGCTGATGAGCACAATTATTCTCCCACTCGAAAAGATGGGTCTATCAAATATTCAGATTGCGATCTCACTCTTGCAAAGCACCATTGATAACGCATCAGTCAGAATAGACGGTGGAAATGAAGCAGCGCTCGAAATCCAATACGCACAAAAATATGCGATAGCTGGACTCCGAGCGCTTGCTACTAATTAAAAGGGTAACAAACCATCAAATTTAAATGGGATGAACTGGTCTTCACTGCGATCACTTGATGCGTTGTGATCATTTGTCACATAAATGACGCACTTGGTATGAACGCAATCTCCACCTTTGAAATACTTATCTACCTTGATTGTCACCTTGCTAGTTGGGGCTAGAGCGCCCATCTTCTGATCTGCATCCACTGCCGATACCCAGAGCTTGCTCGCTTGTGCCGGGTTACAAGCAGTTGGCGCTTCGCCCTTTACCTTCGGTGCCATGCACTGTGAAAGGTAGAGACCATGAGTTGTAGGTAGTCCAGTCAGCTTCACTGTGATAACTGGATTCTTCTTTGACACCTTATTCTGAGGAGTAAGAGTCACTTTTGTCGCCGCATGTGCACCTGTCGTGCCTAGGGCCATAATGGCTAGAGTCAGGATTGCTACCAATTTCTTCAATGTATTCTCCGGTTTCGCTAAAGTAATAGGAGAAAGATATTTTGTTGTGAAGAAATCTTTATGCGACAAATCTTCAGAAACTGTCAGTCGTATCTAGGCAGGCACTCATGTCCCGAATCGGACTGGCCCTTAACTGAGAAATCCATGTGGCTGAGCGTGACATTCTCGACGTTGGCCCAGGTTTTCTAAGTGTGTCCACAGGCTAACTCATGGGGTATTTCAGGTTGATAGATGATTCTTCACTCATAACAGCAAGAACTGTTTACAACGAATTGGAGAACATCATGGCAATCGTATTTATCCTCCCCGCTTTCATGCTACTTACTCTCGCAGCGGTCGCAATTCTCGCTCTCGACAAGCCACCAGTAGAAAATAGAGCAGTTGCAACTGCAGCACAGAACTTTGAAGAAGAATTCGAACTCGCTGCATAAGAAACCTTCCCTAATGCCCGTCGCCCTTGTGGTGGCGGGCATTACTCTTGCCCCATGCTCTCTGAGATCCTGACATTTCTCTTCTTTCTACTCATAGGGCTCGAAATTCGCGAAGGACTTGATAAACCTAAGCAAGCAATACTGCCAACGCTCTGCGCACTGGGTGGAATGCTCGTCCCAGCTATTATTTTCAGAACCTTAGTAACAGGTTCTAGCGCGTGGGCGGTAGCAATGCCTACCGATGTTGCACTTGCAATCGGAGCTCTCAGCCTTCTTGGAAAGCGAGTTAATCCTGCTGTCAGGCTATTTCTTCTTACCTTAGCTGTGGCGGATGATTTCTTCTCTCTCGTCATTATTGGGATTTTCTTTAGGCACGATCTTCACCTAGCAAGTGCCGTCTACACACTCGGCGCGGCAGCTATCGGATTCGCACTTCCTAAGAGAGCGGTCATCATCAAGTTCCTGTCACCTATTGCGACTTTTCTGATTATTCCGATCTACATTTTTATTAATCTTCTTACTAAACTGGATTTTTCAGTATCTACCGAAAAGATTGCGGTAGCCGTTGTGGTTGCTCGAGTTGTTGGAAAGGTAATTGGAATATCTCTCGTTGCTCTTATAGCAACTAAATTCACGAGATTACAATTGCCTCAATCCTTGGATCTCAAAGAAATTGTCGGTGTTGGGCTCCTGGCAGGTATGGGACTGACGGTTTCCATTGTGATTGCAGAAATTACACTGCAGACAAACGCTGAACTTGCTCAGGTGCGAATGGGGCTCTTCTTTGCTGCCCTCATCTCAGGGGTTTTAGGACTTGCCTGGCTTAAGCGTTTTCCTGCTTCCTTACAGTAGTTCGCCCAACTAAGAAGTATCCGACAAATCCGATGACTAGGGCGAAGAAGACTCCAAGATTTGCGTAAGCCCATGGACCGTTCTTTCCGCCAAAGATTCCAAGAAAATATCCTTGCCACGATAACCAGCTTGCAAAACTATTGGTGACAAAACCCCAACCTACGACTGTGCCAAATACCATGACAGTGATTGATCCGATATTCCACGATCCATATCGTCCTTGCGCGTTATAGAGATCCGCTTCATGATAACTCTTGCGCATCAAGACATCCGTGACAAAGATTGCTGACCACACCGCAATCGGCACTCCAAGAGTGATGAGAAGTCCCTGGAATGGAAAGAAGAAGTTATCTGCAATCCAGACGAAGTAGATAGTTCCAATGAGCATCAACACTGCATCCAATGATGCGGCAACATGGCGTTTAACAGGTAAGCCGAGTGAGATAAGAGTGAGCCCAGATGAATAGAGATCCAGAATCGCTCCACCTACCAACCCCAAGATTGCAATCAGCGCGAAGATCACGAGATACCAGGTAGGCAAGATTGTTGTGAGGGCGCCGATGGGATCTGCCGCTATTGCATCCGATAGTTTCTTATCGCTTCCAGAGAGTGCGGCACCATAGATGACCAGCAGAATTGGAACAA